>Ga0129310_1001028_pt1 | contig 27201 bp, 34 predicted proteins | sample Go1ome_2_FD_94433 | JGI IMG/M metagenome (GOLD analysis project Ga0129310, IMG submission 94433) | Western lowland gorrila individual fecal microbial communities from Wisconsin, USA - Go1022A metagenome | ecosystem: Host-associated > Mammals > Digestive system > Large intestine > Fecal | place... | reverse complement strand
ATTTTGCTTCCTGTAATATAGGCTTTATTATTTCCCATTGACTATCTGTCATATCACTTGTATATCTCATCGCTCTTCTATTATACCATATTTTTCTTGTGAAGACAAGTTCTTATATAATAAACTTCCTTCATATATTTTAGGACGAGGACAGACCGGTATAATAACGGAATGAGATTATCATACAACAAAGCTCCCGAAGCCGACACCACAAGTCAACTTCGGGAGCTATTTTTCTGTTATACCAAGACCCTTTTTGCAATTCTCAAAAAATTGGTGTCAAATTGGTGTCAAAACACCGTGTCGAATGCTCAAAAGCCTTGATTTTACGGGGTGTTTTAGTCTCTCGACTTCATCGTCGGGAATAATCCACCCGACTTTCCATGTCTCTTTATTTTTTCTCATTTCACGTTTTATAATCGGTATTTGATATTTGATACACCACATAGCTTTATATTCTTTGATTTTTTATGCCCCATTTGGTGTAAAATTGGTGTACAGATGGTGTATGGATTTTACCCTGTTTCTTGCACTCCGTAAAAAAATGTGATAATGATTATAGCATAAAATCTCTAAAAGCGTGATATCATCACATCAAGTCATTTTCATGTGTGATTTTTTCAATTCATAAAAAACAACTTATTCCCCATCTTTTATAATGCTTTTTATATAATCATAGTATCCTTTCATTTCTACATCTTTTGGATTGACAAACAAAGCAAAATTTATTTTGCCTAACAAATGATTGAGGTAATGAATCCTCGTTTCATTAATATGAGATAAATGTGAGCTAACCCCATATTTTCTTATATAATATACTTCTTGCCTAATTTTCTTACGCTCAGTTTTCGGAATCTGCATTTTATCATTAACAACAATTCCAGTGACTTCTTGCCGCGTATTGCCGTATGCGACTCTTGTTTTATCAGAGTTGATTTTAAACCCTTCTTCCCACACACATTTACTTACAAATCTGATTAAATTAGAAGGATCAAAATCACCAGAAAAAGTGAGATCATCTGCATACCTAGTGTAACGAATCTTACGCAGACTTGTATATTGTGATATGATAAAGTCAAAATTCAACAATCTCAAATTAGATAAATAGGGACTTGTTGGTGCACCTTGCGGTAAACAATAGTTATTACAACACAGGTATGCTAAAAAACAAGATACATTCTCGGTGTAGCCAAAAGATTTGAAAATATCAACGATACTTTTTACTTTAACTGAAGGAAAAAAATTCTTGATATCCATTGAAAGCACTACTTTTTGTTTACGATGAAATCTCGCATTGTGCTTTACACTACTATTTAAAACATAGGCTTTAGCATAAGGACTGACGTTTACTTTCTCAAGAATGTTTTTTAAAATCCATTTTTGAACGTATTTTAAGTCGAGCAGAGGTTCTGAAATCTTTCGTTTCTTTCCATTTGTTTTTTCAATATAAAAAATCCTATAAAAATGCTTAGGCGAATAAGCCATAGAACAAATATAGTCATGATCCATACCAACTAACATTGAAAAATGTTTTGGAGATGAAATAACAGGAAGACCTTTTTGGGTAAGATTTTCATAATATGCTATATATTTATCAACGAAATTTTGGGATTTATTATGCTTTTTACATTCGAGTATAATTTTATCATAGTTGTTTTTTTTCATAGTATCACCTAACATAACAACATAGCGCTTAATAGACTGTACCACTAAAGAATTCTTAGCATACAGAAAAGCATTCGTATGCTTTTCTGTATGCTACAGCTGAGCTCTGCTCAGCTTTCGACAAATTTCTTCATTTTCCTTCCAGGAAAATGAAGAAATTTGTCGAAAGGCTTGAAAGCATGTTCCTAAATGATTGACGACTCGCCAATCCGTATTCATATATTGAATACAATTCTGGTACAGTCTATTAAACGCTATATTATTTAAGCCGTTTTGGAATAATTATTATACTAGGATCAAGAGGATCACTATATTTGCTATATTGTGGGTGAATCCACTTTTGTTCTCTATCATCATTGTTTTTGTCGAAATTATTTACAGAGTTATTTCCTAATTCTGTAAGAATAATAGTGTCATCATCATCATATTCAAGATAACCATCATCTAATAGTTTTTTTATGCTCATTGCAATTTGGGAATAAGTCATTCCAAGACCTTTTACTATCGCAAATGAGTGTTTCTGCTTTATGCATTTCAACAGTATTATATCATTTTTTTTATATTAATAATATTCACCTCGGAAAAGGGAGATGCTTATTTTTCTTCTTAAACCAATATACTGGAAAAGTATTATTAGGTGTTCTTGCTAATGAAATTAGAGCTTCAGAACGCTCATATCCTAAATAAACTTCTTCTTTTGAACCTATTTTATTTGAAATACTATTCATCAATTCTATTCTTTCAGGTTCGCTGTCTCCTGTACCAGTAATTGCTTTTTGACATAGAGTGTCGCAATATGCTTTTATTAGAAGTGTCTGTAGATGATCAATTCCTTGTTGCATTGCAGCAATAACCACAACAGAAATGTTATCTTTTGGTATATTCTTACTTTCAAATAGATAACTGACTGCTGACCCTGCTGAATCCCCCGATCCTATAAAATCATCAATAAGACACACGTGATTATTTTCATTTTGCATTTGTTCCAAATACATCTTATCGATATCACAATAAGAAGTTATTTCAACTAGCGAAAAACACGCGATGTCTTTGTATCTATTGCTTAGCTTTTCACAATTACACTTAATAATATAGAATAAAAAAACAGAACTTTTTATCTTTCCAAAATCGTTTTCCGAAATTAAAGGAAGGATGAAAATATGTGTTTTTTTCCGCCATTACTATTTATAGTACGAAAGAATTTGTCGAACGCATTAACAAGACGTTTGTAATACTCATTTATTTCTATGCATATATAGTTTTGAGTCAAATCAAGAATTAACTTTCTTTGTTCAGTATCAAGCATCTGCAAAGTTTTACTAAAGTTATCAAATGTATTACCTTCACCATCTTCGGTATCAATTTCCCATTGTTTCGCTTCAAATAGTCTGGTTAGTTTATTAATCTCATCAGGTGTCAATTCTGATAATTGATCTTTTTTCTGCTTGATTCTGCTCTTTTTCGAAGAAAAAAACTGTTCTCTGCTCATTTATAATCTCTCTAAATATATTTAAAACTAAGGCATATTTTGCTTTCATATAATCAAATAAAAAAATCCTGAACACTAACATTGGTTTCAAGTGAAATGGTTGTTCATACTTAACAGACTCGACTAACTATCCCACTTGCTTTGCCTAGTATTAAGTATATCACAAAAGCTAATTTATGTCAATCTTAGTAACGTATTTCTAGTTGCAAAAACGAGATCAATAAGAAGTACCCCAAAAATCATGCTGTATAAAAATTCAGTACATCAGTTTATAATTTACAGTCTGACCTTTTCTATAACACAGCTATGCCCCTTATTCTCATCATAGCTTATGCCAACAAGAATTATATCATCAGCATACCCCGAAAGCGCTCCCGTGTAGCGCTTTTCTTTTATCTGTTTAATGGCGGTGTCCGCTGACTTGTCGCGCTTTAATTCGATAACCATCGCAGGCTTATCGGAATACTTGAACGGAAGCAATACGATATCTGCAAAGCCCTTCCCTGTTGGAAGCTCTCTTATGATAGAGTAATTCTTTCTTGCAGCATAGAACGCCAGCGAAATAACACAGCTTAACGAGTTCTCATCATTGTACTGAAGAACAGAAGTGTTATCCTCGTGACAAATCTCAACACCCTTAGCAATTTCTTCTGCATTACCATCTATAATATTCCGTATCAATTCATCTGATGCACGGATAGCCTTCATAACAGGCTCCCAGCCCTTATCCTCAATGCAGTTGATAAATTCCTGCTGAACTTCGGCATTAGGTATCCATACCAGACCTCTGCCCAGAGCATTTTTACCGAAAGCTTCATACGTCAAATAGCCAAGATGTACCAGCAGTGTGAGTATATCATCCGCCGAGGCAAATGTGGTCATATCGTTCTGGAATTTCGCTGTGTTGACCTCTATCTTCTCCCCTGCTATCATGCGGGTGACCTTGTCGTGCAAGCCATCAAAATCCGCCTGGATATAAACTTTCAGAGCCTCATAGGTCTCGGTGGAAGTCCAGTAATTGCTTATCTTTTTAGCCATGATACTCTCAACGACTGAGCGAGGATTATATATGGAAATACCCTCAACACAATAACCATCGTACCATTGTTTCAGGTCATCAAAAGAAGCGGAATACTTATCGCAAAGAGCAGTTACTTCTTCATCAGTAAAGCCCGTAAATTCGGCATATCTGTTGGTGTCGGTTATAGATATTTCGGTGAACATATTGAGCGCGGAGTGCTCGCCGTACTTCTTTATGGGCAGTATACCTGTCATATACGCAAGAGCAACATAACTCTTGTCTTTGAAAAGATTGCGCAGAAAATTAAGGTATTCGGTCTGATCGTCCGGTGTATATTTCTTAATTCTGAAAACGCAGTCCCATTCGTCAATAATGAAAACGAAAGGAACTTTTGTCTCAGCAAATATATCCTTTAGAACTGCGATCAGATCAGTCCAGTCAAAACAGTCAATATCGGCATATTCTCTTTTAAGCTCATGCAGAAGCCGTTTGCAAAGGTAAGCAAGGTCTTCAGCCATACTCTTGTCAGAACCGAACATCTCTACCATATTAATATGGATAACATTATACTTGTTAAGATGCTTTTCAAAACTCTCGGAAGCAGATATTTTTAACGGTGCAAACATTTCTTTTGAATTGCAGCCCATGCTGTAATAAGCAGTCAGCATATTTGCAGCCATAGATTTACCGAATCTTCTTGGGCGGCTTACGCAGACATATTTCTGCTGTGTTCTTACAACTCTGTTTGTCAATGCTATAAGACTCGACTTATCAACATATATCTCTGAATTAAGAGCTTCCTGAAAATCAATGTTATCGGGATTCAAATAGATGCCCATGTTATCGCCTCCTAGATATCTCTATTGCTATATTATAACACAGATGACATGAATTGTAAAGAGGCTGATACAACGACAACACTTGCTGCAATCCTGAACGCCCATAATTAAAACGGATAGCAGCCTATAATAAGGACGGTTATCCGTTTTTGCGTTTATCAAATTGAATCAATTTTGGTCAGTCACTTTATAGTAAAAGCATTTTTGATAGCGTTATAAGGTTCTTGGGTAAAGTATATACTGTGTCTGTACTCTTCTCCTCACATTAGCCCACGGAAGAAACTGCACTCGTCATCATTTGCATGTCTGGCGGCTTCGGTCTTGATATCGCAGTGAAAGACGTGAAAAAGTGGGCTTTCCTTGGTGCCGTATACCTTAAACTCATACTTCACGCCGTTTTTCACGAGCGCAGGCGTTAACACTGCGGGGGCATCTACGAGAAAGTTAGAGTTTGCTGTGAGAATGTACGCTGGCGGAAAAGCAGATGTAATGTGGGAAACTGCGTCTAGCATACGAATTGCTTCAGCGTGCTCGCAGGGGTCTTCCGGAAGGTAGGCTTCAAGACTCTCGTCAACGCCAGCAGTGGTATACAGACCGCAGTTAAGACCAACGCCTTTGAGTTTAACATCAGCGGGGTCAAAATACTTCTTGAAATCAGCTGCAAGTGCGGGGTTTGTGAGTATACAGGCATAGACTGACAGACAGAATGCGCCCGCAGAATCGCCCACTGCGAAAACATGGTCAAGGTCGAAGCCGTAATTCTCCGCATTGTCCTTGATCCACGCGAACACAGTGTTCGTGTCTTCCAGTGATGCAGGAAACCGGTTTTCAGGAGCAAGGCGGTAGGTGAAATTCACCACAGCGAAACCGCGCTGCGCCAGGTTCATGCAGTAGAACTGATAGATCTCCTTGCTGCCGTACACCCAGCCACCGCCGTGAACGCTCACGATGACGGGGAGTTTCTCACCCTTGGCAGACTTCGGACGGTAAACATCGAGTATCTGCCACTTTTCGTCCGAGCCGTAGAGGATATCGTCAAAGCGTTCTATATTCTCAGGCGTCGTGAGTCCCTTGTCACGCTCGTTATCGGCTTTGAGACACATCTCGCGGAATATCCTCGCTCTTTCGTTAACGTCTGGCATGTCATAACCTCCTTATTTTTTTGTGTGAGTTTTACGCAGTTATTAAATATAGATTTTATCTTTGCTGCATGGCACTGATTGTCATCGGTATGCATCCGATAATAAGTGATCATTTCCGATTTATCAACATATATCTTGGAGTTATTGCCTCTTGAAAAGCTGTATTATTGGGATTTAGGCAGATGCCCATATTATCGTCTGCTGCCCTATGGTTTTCGTTATCAAAAACAGAACCGATTTCATACATCGTTCTGCGTAGAAACGAAAGGTAAGTGTATCATACTCACCTTTCGTTTGCATGTATCGGACATATGTATTTTTTCACAGTAAATACTATAGCTTTATTCATTCTGATATTGAAAAACCGTGACATTTATGGTATAATAATTATATATTATGCTATATTTTAACAAAACAAGGAGAATATAAAAATGAGTAATAGAATAAAGCTCCATTATATATGGATCGAAGACTATCGTGTATTTAAAGATCAGGAAATAAACTTTTCGTCTGAATATGAATTCAAATATGATCGCGCTGATGGTAAATATGGGTCGGTATCTTTCAAAGATAACAGAAGTGAATATATAGAAGATTTTTTCGGAAAGAACATTGATGTTACAGCGATAGTGGGTCAGAACGGTATAGGTAAAACTAGCTTATTGAGATTTATACAGAGTTTAAAATCACCTGAAATACCGAGTTTAAAATCACCTGAAATATTACGAACAGAATGGGCTGTCATCTACGAAAAAGATTCAAAGTTTTATATCACCCTAAATATCAAGGGTAAAAAAGAAATGACTAAAGAAAAAATGACTAAAAAATTAATGACTTTTGATATTATATTAAGTGAAAAATGTGAATTTAAAAAATTGCTGTTGGATAAACCATCCAAAAGTATCTTCCATCTGAAAGAAGATATCAGATATATTTATTTGACCGAAATGTTCAATATGAGCCAGTACACTGCTTCAATAACGGAAGTAGATGATCTGTCATTCACAGCAATTCTATATGACCAAACCAAGAACGGAAATGAAGAAAAACACGTAGAAAATCCTGTTACAAGGTATATACACAGGATAAATGAATGGCAGCTGGCATTTTTATCTAACGGTCGTGAATTTGTTGAGCAGTTTAAGATAGGTTTCCCGCAATTTTTGAATATTGATTTGAGTTATGATGAAAATGCTTTTAATGACTTCTACATAAAAGCCCTTAGCGCTGGTAACAATATATCACCAGATAAGAAAGAAAACTTAAAAAAAGAGGCAACTGAATTATGTAATACATTTTTGAAAAAAAAACGATACTAATGACCGTTCAACAGAAGATAAATATGCCACTGAATATGCAACTGCTATTTTTATGAATATTTTTTCTTCACTAGAAGGAAATGGATTTGATGAAGCGTTTTATATTTATCACAAAATAATGACTGAAATCTTTAATAGCGACGAGTTCAAAAATGCAAAATGTGCATGGGAAAAGGTAGGCATACTGCTTAGAATGATAAAAAACAACGATCTATCCGTCGAAAAAAACGGGGAAAAAGATGCTACGCCACTTAAGAACTCTATAAATGTAGACGCATACATCGCTTTTATGGATTATTTTCAGAGCATTATTTCAGATGAAAACACGGGAATAGAATTAATACCTTATAATAAAATAAGGTTAGATCTTAAACCGTCTACTATTCAAATACCTACTGAGAACACAGAACAGATATATGAATTCTTTGAAAAGTATAAACAATGTATAAGTACGGTTGATTTCCTGTCATTTTCATGGGGACTTTCTTCGGGTGAGACTTTGCTGTTAAATCAGTTTGGAAAACTTATGCACCTATTAAAGAAAAATCCAAACGGCAGTTTTTATTTACCAGAAGACCAGTCATCTACTGTGCCCGCAAAAAACGCAGTCATCATGCTTGACGAAGCAGAGGTAGCTTTTCACCCAGAATGGCAGCGCATATATTTTGAGCAGTTTCTGAAATTTGTGGAGAAAAACATCGCTAAAAGCGGTACGCACGTTCAGATAATCATCGCCACACATTCCCCCATAATGCTTTCGGATATACCCAGACAGAACACGCTTTTGCTGAAAAAAGATGGCGCAGGAAAGATAATTCCCAAAAAAAGTGAAGAATGCAAAGAGACCTTTGCGGCTAATATATTTTCTCTGTATCAGAATTCGTTTTTTATTGATGATACAGGTATAGGCGCTTTTGCAAAGAATAGGCTTGAAGATATAGTAAAAGCTATCCATAAAAATAATCAGAAAAAAACAAAAGTGTATGATACTGAACTAATGGAATGCAGTGACAAAGAACTCATGAAGTATATCGAAACTGTCGGTGATGTATACCTGCGTGCTAAGCTGAAGCAGGAGTTCTTTATGTACCATGATATGGATAAAAAAACAAAAGAAGATAATAAGGTCGCTTTGATGAGAGCCGAATTAAGACAAAAAGATGATGAACTTGCAAAGAAGAACAAAGAACTGGAAGAACTGAAAAAGAAAGTTGAGGCACTAACCAATGATCAAAATTAAATCGTGGTTTTCCAAAGAAATACAAGATGAATATCTTGAAGAAATTGGAGTGGAGATAAAATCAAATAATATTATTAACCCGAAATTTAAAGAATACTATAAAAAAAGGTTTTCAGAATTAAGAAAAAAAGAATTTAATACCCTTTCAAATGCAGAAAAAAAAGAATATAAACAAAACTATCTTAAACGTAAAAAGGTTGATATAGAATTCCTGCCTGGAAAGAAAATCGATCTGAGAACACTTCTTATCGGTACACGTGAGGAAGTGTTCAACGTTGATGGGATAAAGGAATATTTTGGCATCATTAAGCTTAATAACAATCTGGGAAGCTTATCGATGGAAGCATTTTTGAATATTTTATCTGAATTATATCCGGATAAAATAAAAGTTGAGTTTTCTGAAAACGAATTGATTTATACACTTGATCAAGACTCTGTGAGTGTCCCTAAAAATAGTAATAAACGTATATCATATAAAAAAATGTCTCCATTTTATATATTTTTTCTAAGAAAAATAAAGATAGCATTAAATCAAACAATAATAAATCAAAACAATTATAGCTTTGGTCAATTTAAAGCCGAATTAAAGAATACACAACAATATGTTAAGGATTCTACTTTAATAAATTATGATCTTATCAGTGAAGACAAGCGACATGAATTGCTTGAATCTTTGAAAATAAAATGCTGTCCATACTGCAATAGACAATATATTACTATATGGTTCGATGAAAATAACTCTGTACATTCAACTGCCGACCTGGATCATTTTTATCAGAAAACGATCTATCCGCTGTTTGCTCTGTCTCTGTTTAATTTTGTTCCATCATGTCAGATATGCAATTCACGCATGAAAGGCAGCAAAACAATCAAAACTCTTTATCCTTATGAAGAGGGCATGGACGAATTCAAATTCAGGTGTAAGCCTAAAGATGGTGGCATTGAGGATCTGGTTGATCTTTGGCTTGCCAACAAAACGAATGACCCTAAAAAGTTATTGGATAAATATAAACTGGAACTATATGACGATTCTGACAAGGATACAGATATAAAACATATCCAGCGTATAAAAGGCAGCAAAGAAGTTTTTCATCTTGAAGAAGTCTATCAGACGCATCTGGAAGCCGCAATAAATGAGATGCTGAAAATACGAATATATTTTTCAGGTGATTATTCTAAATACGCTAAAAAAACGCTGGACGATATAGGATTGAAAAATGATAATGATTCAACCACAACAGGTGATTCTGATGTGCATAGTAAAAGCAAGTTTTCAGAGGATGAAATGCGTGATATAATACTCGGCTTTGTTTATGACGGACAGGATAAGCTGGACCAGCCTTTAGGAAAAATGCTCAGTGACATTTTTGAAAATGAATTAGAAAACAAACAAATATACGATTAAAACATATCGTCTGGCGCACTACTTTTCAGTGCGCCAGATGCTATAAAGAGCCTGTATGTGATGTCACCAATCTTATATTCCCGTATTGATCGCCTGAAATCAGCCTTATCCAACTGTATACAGTAAGAAACCGGAGCGATTTTCAAAGTCACTCCGGAAATATCATTTTTATAACAGTCTTTTTAGTATTTGTATTTTTCAGAAATATATCCTCATCCTACGATATTTATTTCGCTTGGCTTTTTCATAACATAAAATGCTGACTATACACAAGTGAGTATATTTTCGTACAGATGCAGTTATTGCCGACATCGCAGCTTATTCAAATAAGAATAATTTTATCGGTATATTCTAAAAACACTCCCGTGCAGCTGCGTTTTTTTGATTATAACACAGATGATATGAATTGTAAATGGGCAGATACAACTACAACGACCACCGACTAAATATGATAATTGTAATGATTCGTACTTACCGAACGGAAACATAGAGCATCTTAATGAAAACTTTGGAATTTATTCATTGACTTCTGACATTAAAGATATACACGGTTTTTTTTCAAACCGATGACACAAATCGCTGCTTATATGTGGGCTATCTGTTTCATCAAGGGCACATGATGCTTCACTTTCTCTATATGTACAAGTCCAATTATATGATTGAATCTCCGGTCTTGTTCCCAGCCAGTGTTTACAGTATATGCACTTGTTGACCTCACGATATTTCTCATTCTTTATTACTTTTTTGAACATATACCAATACCTCATTTTAGCCTATATTACTACATAAGAGAATGAGCCACCGAGATACAGCAGCTCATAATTAAGATATTACGGCTTAGAAGTCGCTGAAGCTAACGTGCCACCCTTGCCTGTTTTCAGTCGTGCCTTGCACTTAGGGTTCTTACAGATGTAGCTTGTGTTTTCACTCTTAGTTTCTACAGTTCCGCAGAAAGGACACTGAATCGGGAACATTGCCATTATTTTCACCTCACTTTTTTAAAATTTACTTTCGTAATTTTGACAGCAACCAATTCCTTTGGTTTCCAACTGTTTCTTAGCACAATATTCACGTACATAAGGCTCATAATACCATATATCGTGTACCTTATGTTTGATATGTTTATCCTGTCTGTCATTCCAGTATTTACAAAAAGCACAATGTCTGCTCGTCGGTCTGTGAATATCTGCTGTTAACATTTGATCCATATAAATCCTCCACATCAAATGGTAAGTAGGTTTTTAAATACATTTACTGCCTTGCTGACTGTATTTACCGCAATATTGCTCAGTTTATTTATTCCAGCTGAAATAAGATCACAAACCTCAGTTCCGCAAGCTCTCCCCACAACCGCACCTATTCTTTCACCAACTATGGCACCACCCGGACCAAATACGCTTCCTATGGTTCCGCCTACGATCAATCCAGCTCGTTCTCCAATCTGTTCCTTAGCCATTTTTATCGAAGCAGCGGCTGTAGCAGTTGCCGTGTCCTGAACAGCCTTAATTCCGTTGGTGATAACAGATACTCCATCACCAATTTCTATCTCTTGAATTACCTTTTCAATACTCATTCCTGAGATAAATGCACTTGCAGCAGCTGTCAGAGGATTAGGTAAAATCCCAGTTTCAGAAGCTATATTAACAGCACAAGCAGCAGCCGTTTTAATCCCATCCGAAGCACCGGATCTAAGTGCTCCAATAAGGTTATCAGCATTTTTAACAGCATCAACTCCGAGAGCGGAGTACGATTCTGAAAGCACATCAAATGCTGTATAAAGTGCCGATTCAGCAGCATTCTCAACTACTTTTGCTGCAAGCTCTTTAACGCTGTATTTGTTCCAGTTATCATCTGATAAATCTGTATCTAATACTTCTACTTCAGGGGCGCTTTCATATTCTGTATTTTTATCATATTCTGAAAATGCATCATTAGCCGCCGATAATAACATAGCTTGCTTACCATATGAACCATCATCAAATGCTGTTTCTTCTGTAAACCAAGCTTCTGCACTCTGACCATTTTCTTCTGCATTACGAAGAGACTGAAGACTCTCTGTCTGCATTTTGATTGCATTAACGATATCATCAGCAATTTTGTATACTTCTTGTTCAGCCTTATCTGTCAGTTTTTGTGCAAGATAGGATTTAGCCCAATCAGATGCACTCATATCATCTTTGTTTTCAAGATAGCTTTCCACCGATTCCTGCAATAGTCTGGCAAATTGTTCAGATCTTTCATTAGTCCATTTTTCCATGAGTTTAATCAAACCTCCGAAGCATTCTTGAACTTACGATTTTTGTATTCCTCAGACAGCTTATCCAGGGACTCCTTCATTATCTCAGATAGCGAGTGCGTTTCATTAATAGCAGAGAGGATATACTCAGTCGTGAGTGCTGGCTCACCATCAGAAAAAGTATTCTCAATAGCATCTCTTACTACACCCTCGATATCAGCACCACTGTATCCTTCTGTTTTATTTACTAGCTCATAAATGCGGATATTATCAAGATCTTTAAATTCTAATATGTTTGAACACAACTTTGTTGCAATACCATTGGTTAATTATCTTGAATACAAGGAACCGGTTTCATATTGCAAATTGTCTTTAAACGATGTTGGAAAATATCCGAAAGAAATAGAAAAATCTTTTAAAATCATATGGTCACCACGCTTCATTCATTATGATGAACTGCTATTGCTTATGTTCTATTATTATCATAATACTGGTGCTCCAAATTATGTATATACACAAGAGGTATTAGTTGACAAATTTGCAAAAATCAATTTTATACCAAACAAACCATTTATTATAGAAAGCACACCGATATTTGATAATTATGATGATTATATTTTAGATAAAATCTCAATTCCTTCAATTAACAATACTATTCCAGATATTGTAAATATTGCAGTTGGAAGTATTGATATTACAACAAAAAAATGTTCGGATGGCTTAGATAGATGGAAAAACATTAACATTGACGATAAAAAATTACTATATGATATTCTTTTGCAGTCACATGATTGCTTCAATTCAAAAGATAGAGGAACAATGCTTCTTGTTTTTCCAGAACTATATTTTCCTGTTTATTGGATTCGAGATCTTATAAGGTTTGCAAGAGATAATCAAATCGGAATTGTTACAAGATTGCAATACATAATTGATAAGAAAAAATGTGTGCACAATTACTTAGCAACAATTTTACCTTTTAAAATAGGCAAAAACAGGAGCATGATATTCGCCCTGCTTTGCATTGGACACCATGACCGCACGAATTTTTTTGGAAGTGCTGGCGGCGTGCCATTCGTTGAAAAGATTGACTATCGGCATCATGTCCATAGCTGTGCTGTTGCGTTCAAGGGTATCCACGTTGTCGCTCAGGGCGATGAAGCGGATATTGAATGAAGGAAAAATATAGTCGATATACTGACCGACCTCGATGTAATTACGACCAAATCTGGACAAGTCTTTGCAAAGAATCAAGTTTATCTTTCCCGACTTTGCATCATCGAGAAGTTTCTGGACACCCGGACGGTTGAAGTCAGTACCCGAATAACCGTCGTCCTCGTATATCTCCACCAAATTCCAGCCTGTTTGCTTGCTGACATATTCCGTCAGCATTTTTTTCTGATTTTCTATTGAAATGGATTCTCCTGCGCGCTCGTCCTCCTGTGATAAACGTACATAGATACCCACGTTGTAATGTGACTGCTTTGTCATGATAAAAACTCCTTTCTGATAAAAACAAAGCAGCCATATTCGGTATATCTCAAAGAGCATGGAATACCGAATATGGCAGTAAGGATTACGCTGTTTCGGGTTCTTCCATTGCTCTGTGAAAAGCGTGATCGTGAAGCACCTTGTCGAGATTTTTCTCTCCGACAAAGTGTGCGGTGACAATAAAAGTCTGTCCCTCGATCTCATAAGTCGCTGTATCGGTAGGCTTGTCTTTGTATCGCTCCACCTTTTCAGCAAGTGTCTCTTTCTTCTGCAATTTTCTCCTTTCCGCCTGCGATCATCTTTCTCTACACGCATAGGCTTTTGGTTGCAGGGCGTTACTCCTGCACAGTAATATTATAGCGCGCACCGCCGAGGTTTGTCCATAGGTATTGCGCCCAAAGTTTCTGTATCTGATTTGTGCGCACCGGACAGCACCCGACGGCATCGCTATAATCGTTTTGGTGTCGGATATATATTTAATCCGAGTAAGGATTTTTCTTCTCAAAGAAAGAAGTCTGACCGAGCATTTCTTCCTCGTCAGAAACATCATCATAGCTATTCTCCGACACTGATTTTTCATCAGCACCGGACGTAGCCGCCTGCTCGTGTTCTCTTGCGATCATATCAACAAGAGCCTGTCCCTCACAGCTATACTGCTTGCACAGCGACTGATAGATCAGCAGAACTTTCTGCTCACTCAGCTTTTCACACTCAGCCGTATCGGTCTGGATACGCTCTCTCAGCTTGCCGATCTTCTCATCGAGCTTTGTGATCTTCTTTGCGATGTCAGCCATATCACCACCACCGTTCGTTTCTGATTTCGGGAGGATACCCGATGAGAATATTATAGAGCGCAACGCCTTGCTTTGTCTACTGGCGGTGCGCATGAACTTTGGTGTGTCAGATAAGTTTTGCGTTCGACAAATTGTTATGGGGAATTTATTTTGACAGCAAAATCACACCGCTGAGATACAGCTTTCAAGCATCGGAAACGGAATTATTAAATACAAGTCGCATAGCTCCAAACGCTCTGAGGAGCGAAAGAGCGATTATAAAAAATCGCTCAAAAATATTGTTACGCTGATGATTAAAATTACAGGCTCGGCAGACACCGTATGCGAAGCTGAAAAATAATCACGACCGGACAGGTCGTGAAAATATCAATTCATGAGTAGCAAGCACGGTGTTTCGGGGGTACATTTTGAAAAATGACACCCCGAAGCACACAAACTTGTCAGAGGGTTTTGCACCCCTAAGACCCCGCTTGAAAAATGATAGAAATAGTGATATAATAGATATGAAGAAAATGGGCAAATCGAAAAGTAAAGGAGACTGATCTATGAATGTAAAGCCCGATGAAGAACGTAAAACTATGCGAATGAAATTAAAGCTGAACAGCAAGGAATATGACAAGCTGAAACGCTGCACACAGGAGAGCGGTCTGCGTTCAATGTCGCAGTATATGCTCGACTCAATTATCGCCACTCCCATAATCGAGATCACGGACGAGGAGCTTGCACCCGAAAAGGCAAGATTTAAAGAGATTACCGACCGAATAAATTCCATAGCAATTCAGGTCAATCAGACGGGAAATATTTATCCCGAAGATATGCAGGAAATACGTCAGGGAGTTGAGGAAATCTCAGCAAGGCTTGCAGAGTATCAGGCAAAGTTGGAACGCTTTGCAGTAACACCACAGATATTCAGAGCGATAGTCAATAAAGCTCACAAAGATGTCAAGAATTAGTGGGTTAAAACTCACCGAGGAAAATGCTTTTATTGCTGTGCCCTGCACAAGAATTATTACAATTATTCTGATTTGCTGGACTCCGAGATCATTGTAGGCTATAATATGGTTACTATGAAATTGGAGGTGCTTCAAATGATAGCAATACCCGAATTGGCAATGCCGAAGTCACGCAAGGTCACGACTGTATGCAACGGCAGGCTTGAGGTCTGGACGGACTACGAACAGGAAAAGTCATATTTTCTTGAATTTATGATGTCTGCTGAGGGCGAGGAGCGTGAACGTGCAGAGTGCGTTTACATTCAGCTACTTCTGCAGAGCCTTTACTTTGCACCTACGACATATGGAAATGTCCCTCAGAACCGTTTGACATTGCGGAGCAGAAACTTTTGACTCAGAAAAAAACTCGAAAATGCTTGCCAAGCAATTTATACCTGAGTGCTTGTATTTTAATAAAAATAGTAGTATAATGTATATTGGGGTGATAGAATGATAAAAATAGATATCTGTGATGACGAACCGCTTTGGATTGATAAAGCCCGTGATATAGTCGGAGAATATTTTAAGGGTAAGCAGGAGGTCGAGCTTAACTTTTTTGATAAATCTCAAGACCTTATTAATAAGATAGTTAATAAGAAGGAATATCCCGATATTGTCATACTCGATATTGATATGCCGAAGCTGAACGGCTTTGAAACAGCAAAGCTTTTAAAGGATACTTATCCCGATATTTTGCTGTTGTTCTATACCGTCCATGAGCAGTATGTTTTTGAGGCTTTTCAGTTCCAGCCGTTTAGGTATATCAGGAAGACATATGTTGAAACGGAACTGAAATTGGCTTTAGAGGCTGCTTGGCATCTGATTGAAAACAGCCATGAGAAGTACATAATACTAAAATCCATAGACGAAACTATAAAAGTGAAAATATCAGAAATAGTGTATTTCGAAACCAATAAAAGACGTTGCGATGTCCACCTTGTTGGCAGGACGATCAATGTTCGTAAAACAATCAAAGAGCTTTATTCTGAAATAGATTCTCCCGAGTTTGTAATGATACACAGCGGTGCAGTTGTAAATGTCCGCTACATTAAGAGCTATTCAAACTATGATATCACTTTAGATAGCGATGAAAGACTTGTGGTTGGCAGAAATCACACAAAATCTGTTAGATCAGCGTTAGCAAAATATTGGGGGAGCAGGATATGACGAAGTTTTTTTGGATATCGGAATATATTTTCTCTCTGCTTGAATGTCTAATGGGATTTGTGTTTGGTGAAAGTTTTCTTGCTAATGACAATAAACCTGTCAGCAGAAAAGTATATATTTTAACAGCGATTCCATTCTCTGCAGGAATGATCGCTTTAAACAGAATTGATTTGTTATCTTCCGTCAATACGATTATTTTTTTTATCGCTTTTTCGTTATTCAGCATTTGCATATTTAGATCCCACATAATAAAAACGCTTGTGATCGAATTGTTGTTTTTTCTGCTGGTGTTTGTGATAGATATGATAATGTGTTCGATTGCCGCTGACATTACCGGGAACTCAATATCCAATCTGTTCAATAGTATGTCGGATGGAAGGATAATAGGCGGTTATACATCAAAAATAGTTCTGATGATAACTTGTACTGCTGTAAATAAACTGGTCAGTCAAAAACAAATAATCAGTAAAAAAATTCTTGTTCTTTCCTTTGGCGGTTCAGTAGCACTTATTGTTATATCATCAATTTTATATTTTGAACTTGGCAGAGATAAGGCTTCAAATATAATACTGATGTCCGTGTTTTTGCTTATGCTTGCTCTTATTGCCGCTACATATATTGCCGTTATCAATATCTCGGAATCACAGATAAAAAAAGAAGAGAACAACTTAATATCGCAGCAAAACATATTTCTTGAAAGGTCACTGAAGGAACAGGAAAAAACTTTTTCTATGTGGCGTAAAAGTGTCCACGATTACAAGAATACAATACTTGTGATCGACTCACTAATAGCACAGGGTAAAATTGATGAGCTTGGTGAATTTGTTCATAGGGAACAAAGCTCATTCGAGCATAAGTCAGAATATTTCCATACGGGTAACACCACAGCAGATACTATAGTAAATGCAAAATATGCTACAGCACTTTCATTTGGAATACCCTTTACTGTAAATGCAGCAATACCCGAACAAATCGCTCTTTCCGACATTCACCTTGCTTCGATACTCGGAAATTTGCTTGACAACGCCATAGAGGCACAGACAGATGAAACCGAACCATTTATTCATATTCAGATCTCTGTTATAAACAGTTTATTTATGATCAAGATAACTAACAGATGCTCGCACTCAATTAATACACATACAACATCTAAAAAAGACAAGGATATGCATGGTATAGGGCTTAAAAGTGTAAGAAGTATAGTGCAGTCATATGACGGAGAGTTCACTCTTGAAGCCCATGATGATATCGTTGAAGCTATAATAATGATTCCACATAATGTTTAGCATGAAAAGTCGTCAAGAAATTGGCGGCTTTTCTTTTTCCATAATCATATTAATAAGCTGTTAAAAAGCTGACATATATTGGTAATCATTGCAGATTACGCAAGTTTTTCTACAGATTACGCAAACTTTTACACAAGAGAGGAAAAATGTGCTACCATATACTCAAGGAATCAGAAACTAAGAAAGGAGTATTTAGAGATGAAAACATTTGGAAAAGCTATTGCCAAAGTAATCAATGCGTCTGCAAAAGCTGCTTGTAACTCAACATCACTTATTGGCTGCTATCAGCCTGTAGCACCCAAGCAGATGAAGACTGTAAAGAGTTCTGAAAAGAAGTGAGGCCTTTGGTATGTTTCAATATATAGCTGAAGATATTGCTTTTCTTCTGATCAAAAACAAGATAGTTGACATTGAAAAACATGATGAGTGCGTTTACGGTGCAGAGGTGCTTTTGGTTAACCTTTCAAATATTCTGACAGCACTTATTATCAGTATTCTGACAAAATCAATGCTGCACTTTGCGGCGTTTATGCTGATATTTGTTCCGCTCAGGATATTTACGGGAGGATATCATGCCAAAACAAGCGAAAGCTGCTACCTGATAACATCGGCAATGTATGCACTCACAGTTTTATGTGTCAAACTAATGCCGGAGCTGTACAGTAATTTTCCGGCGATTATCACACTCGTAGTTCTGATCGTTCCGATAGTTCTGTTTGCACCGGTTGAGCATAAGAATAATCCTTTAAGTGCAGATGAGCGTAAAAGGAATAGACTTATCTCAATCTTATTAATTGCCATTGATTCCTTAATATTCGTAATACTGCATCTACTATTCAACACAGTAGCGACAAGCGTTATGATATTTATAGCAGTTGATTCGATTTTGATGCTGATAGGATTATTGATAAACAGAATCGAAAAATCTAAAATTATGGAGGAATAAATCAATGAACAAGTTAACAAAGAGGCTTGCTGCGATTGGTGCAGCAATGACAATGGCTGTAAGTATGATGAGTTTTGGAGCTAGTGCCGACAATTCCTATAATCTACACTATACAAAAGGTGCGCCTTCTTCAAATAATGTATGTGAAAAGTGGGTTTATGGATTTCAGGCACATTATAATGGATACTTAAAATCCAACTGTTCCTCTTACAATATACCTAGCGGTAGTGTCTGTGTGCTCGCAAATGGGTATCGTTCATCTAGCCATACTATTTACTGTGGAAGTTTTGATATCTGGGAGACTGGAACCTCTAACTGGTCAAATAGAAATTATAAAAAGGGATTATTGTATGATGCGGTAGTTGAGTTTGGAGTGAATGGCGGGTTTTCAAATGTCGGGAAATATGTTTCAAATGCCTCCGCATCAGGCTATTTCAAATAATATTCTCCGACAATTACACTCTTAGTATAATAACAACGAATACATTTGTGATCAATAAACAAATTATACCCCTTTCAAATTTATTTAAGAACCGCTATAAACATTTATAGCGGTTCTTTATTAGAAGCAGGTGGATCATGAGAAAATTATTATTTATTATTTTGGCAGTATGTTTGGCACTTACCTCATGTGCAAAAGGCAAGAGCCCTATTGAGAGAAACGAAAAAGAAAAAAATGTTAGTTTTACTGATGCGGACTTTGATTATAACACTGTGGATAAGGTATCAGAGATGTATCCAGAGGCACTAAACGCTGAATATAAACACTTTTCCATACGCAGTGATGTGCAGATAGACAAGATAAAAAGTGTCAATGTCCTTTCTTTCAAGCAGAGTAATGGCTTTCTTTTCGACATAGAGCAAGGTCTGATAGATTACTTGAATGGAGAAAAAATAGATATAGGAGAGAAAATTGAAGGCGTTGAAGAGATGGGCGCATATCACCAGATGAACGCAGACGGTAATTACCCCTATTTTATAGATTTTGACGGTGGCTCGATCGTATGGATAAAGAACGGTTATTCCGAGAGTTTTTTTCTCCCGAATGACAATATCACCATTGAACGATATTTTTTCTCTAATTCATTCGATGACAAAAAATATCAGTTAAAGGACTGCGAGATGTCAATAAACGAAGCAATAGCTATAAGCAGAGATTTTGCAAGTGCGTTAAAGGAATACGGTTATCCCGAATTAAGCCCGTATGAAATACGAATTGATAAACAAAATGGTACTTATGCTTTCGAGATCAATATGGTCCAAAAGAATAATAACATTCCTTTGAGAGCGGCAAACTGCGGATTTGCGGGAAGAACATCATCCAGTAAAGATATATTTACCGGAAAACTGAAGGAGATCAATTCAAACCCCTGTGGATACACTGTTTTGATATGCTCTTCCAATGGTGTGGAGTGTTTTAGAAATAATGAAAATGTATTTGAAGTGTACGAACAAGAAGAAGTAAACGAGATAATAACACTGCGGTCAGCACTTGAATACATCGATGATAATCTGAGTGAAAATTCAAATTATGAGGTCGAATATATAGGTCTGGAGAACAAGATCTTTTGGAATGATCCCGCAACGAATTTATATTATAGTACGCCTATGTGGACTATATCTTTGTATAATCCAACTGAAGAAAAATATTACTATGCACTTTTAGACTGTATATCCGGAGATTTTTCGTTCTATGGCCAATAAATTTAAGACAATCAGTACAGTATATGTGGATCTGAATAAAACTGTGTTTTCGCTTGGTTTTTTTGCCTGCGCTATTATTACTGCGATCCTCTGTTTAACAACTCAAGGATATTCCGATCATGAGACAAATATAAATTACAGTGTGTATGAAGCAATTCTTTATCTTGATTGGCAAACACTTTCAGAAAACGGAATTGCAAATATAACTATTATATCCAGTGGTCTTTCGGGCTACTGCACCATGTTCATGCCCATAATCGCAGCGCTGCCCTTTGTGACAGCCTTCTTCAACGAACGCAACACGGGCAGTATCCGCCTGAATATCGCAAGAACGGGTAAGCTGCGTTATTACATCGGAAAATTCGTGTCGGCAATAATCAGCGCAGGACTGGCGGTCACACTTGGCTGTGCGGTGTTTGCGGTTATCGTCTACCCGATTTTCCCGACAATCGAGGACTGCAAGGAGCTTTCACACTCGTTCTTTATAGAGGAAAATTTCAACATGGCAACGGAGCTTTGGCACTTTTTCTCAGGAGCGTTTATTTATGGGGCGGTTTCGGTACTTCCTGCGTTCTTTATGTCGAGCTTCGTCAAAAATCATTACATAATCACCTGCGTGCCGTTTGTGCTGACGTACATTCAGAAAGTGGCACTTAACAAGATAAGTCAGGCGCACATAACAGATGATGTACCTGCCGAGGGCCTCAGCATTTTTGAAAAATGCTCGGCCTTCTATCCCGAAAATATTACCTGGTGGTACAGCCAAAGCTCCTATGTGCCGCTAATGCTGAAATACAATGCGATATGTACTGCTGCGGCTCTGATTGGCTTTATCGTCATTATGGACCTGCGTCGGGATAAGGGGGAATAGCCATGCACAAACTGAGTTTCAGAAAAATAATTCTCTCGGCAAGAACGGAGTATGTGCGGTGGCTTGTCGATCCCCGAATGATAATCATAGTGGTAATGCTTATGTTCGTGTACAGCTTTGCGATTTCTCCTTTGCAGGCGGCAGCCGAAGAAATGGGCGTGAAGATAAACGCTCTTGAGCCTTTTATCGCAGTTGCAAACTCCGGCCTGATAATGATGATAGTGCCGCTTGTGTTCTTAACGCTTGTTTCGGACTTCCCGAAAACCGACAACAACACGTTCCTCAGCATATCCCGAACAGGGCGCATAAACTGGGTGCTGTCACAGATCTTGCTGATGATAATGATGATAATTACATACCTCGCCTTGATATTTGTAGTGTCGGTTATCCCCTGCATAGGCAAATGCTTCTGGGGCAATGAATGGAGCGATGCGGCAACAAAATACACGACAGTTTTTCCTGACAGAGCAGGCGATTTTGTGTCCGAACTGCTGCCCGAAAACCTCTACAATCAGCTCACCATATTTCATGCGGCGGCTGAAAGCTATCTGCTGATAGCCCTCTATCTGTTCTTACTCGGAATGATACTGATGACCGCTTGCCTGTTCAAGATCAAGGTCATAGGAATGGTCATAGCAGGCGGAATCGTGTCGATAGGTGCAGGGCTTTGCTCGGTCTACAGCGAGGCTATGTGGCTGTTCCCTATGGCAAACTCGATCATATGGGTGCATTACACACGCTATTTCAGCATACCTGTTAAGACTATGACATTTTCTTATACGTATTTATGTATTGGAGCAGTCGGATTGATGACAGCTTCGGTGCTGAAGGTGCGGAATTACAGCTACGATACTACGCTGACGATTGATAACTGAGGTGACAAAATGGATATTATAGATGTAAAAAACGTAAATCTTACACTCGGCAAAACGCAGATATTAAAGGATATAAACGTGAGTTTCGAGCAGGGCAGGATACACGGTCTTATCGGGCGTAATGGCTCTGGAAAGACCATGCTTATGAAGTGCATCTGCGGCTTTATCAAGCCTACATCGGGTGAGATAACTGTCCTCGGCAAGCGTATCGGCAAGGACGTTGATTTTCCGAAGAACATTGGTATTATAATCGAAACGCCTGGGTTTATCCCGTATTATTCGGGGTACAAAAATCTCAAGCTACTTGCAGGACTTAACAACAAGATCGGCAAAAATGAAATAATGCAGAGTATGGAGCAGGTCGGGCTTGACCCGAAGCTCAAACGCCATGTCCGCAAGTATTCTCTCGGAATGCGTCAACGGCTGGGACTGGCACAAGCGATAATGGAAAACCCCGATTTGCTGATACTTGACGAGCCGTTCAACGGGCTTGACAAGGACGGAGTTAAGGATATGCGTGAGTATCTGCTGTCATACAAAGAGCAGGGGAAAACTATCCTTATCTGCTCGCACTCAGCGGAGGATATCTCGGTGCTGTGTGAGACAGTGCATGAGATGGATAAGGGTGTTATTGAAAGAATTAAAGATGAGGGATAGTGATGAGATTATTAACAGAATTACTAAAGGAAATCCCTCTTGAATGGTTGAGATATGATGTAGGGAATAATACTACAAATATCGAAGAAACAATTATTGATATAGAATAAAAACATTGTTTCTGTAAGTTGAGATTTACAGAGACATTTGAATTATCAATATATTCCGCTGTCTTAGCCTATGTGTCTGTAACTTCTTGCCATAACAAAACCTCCTATGGTTTCTATTATACCATAGGAGGCTCTTTTTGTAATTGTACGTTTTTACTGGAGCGGTTCAAAAAAGCAATATGTTTCATGGTTATCCCTTTAACACACCACAGATAATTTACAATGCTGTCCAAATAAACAGACCTCAAAAATCGGAAAATATAGTATAATAGTGACAGAAACCGAAAGGAGCTGTCGCTATGTCAAAAAGATTTCCTAAACCTGAGATCACACTTGATGGAATATACTCAAAGTTCGCAGATGAAAGCTTTTGTAAGGATTTTCTGCTCGATATCCGCTTTGAAAAGGGCTTTGCCTGCCCGTTTTGCGGTGGCTCTGAGTACCGCAGGATAAGGTCACGCCATCTGCTGCGCTGCAAGTTCTGTAAAGCAGATATTTCCGCCACAAACGGAACTTTTATGCACAGAACACATATTCCGCTAAGACTGTGGGAGTGACTTACAAAACTACCTGATACATCCTTCGCCGCATTAGAAAAGCTATGAAATGCCGTGAAGAACACTATTTATTCGACGGGGATCGTTGAACTTGATGACACTTATCTCGGTGCTCCGACTCACGGTAAAAAGCGCGGCAGAGGTACTGAAAAAGTTAAGATAATCGTAGCTTTATCGAAGAACGCAGCAGGAAATCCAGAGTACGTTAATATGAGTGATGTGCCGAATTTAAAGGGTATAACTGTGGGAAGATTTGCCAGTGATAATATCCGCGCAGGGTCGAAGATCGAGAGTGATAATGCCCGAAGCTACAAGAAACCGCTGGCACAAAAATACTTCCATGTTTTTGAGACATATGATCCGGCAAGAGAGTTCTGTTTATCCGTAAAATTGATCATATTCAGATGAATGACCTGAAACTTGTTGAGATATTTTTTGTACTCCTGCGAACCCGATATCTTCAGAGCCTTGAACAGATTTTCAGTATCCTCCTGACCGTAATATGCACAAAGCATATCAGCAGTGATAGACTTTCCGAATCTGCGAGGACGGCTCACACATACGAACCACTGAGACGTATTTATGCACTCATTGATCACAGAGATCAGCATGATTTATCAATGTATATCTTTGAATTTACCGCCATACGGTAACTCTCCGCACTCGGATTCAGCAGCATACCCATTCTTCTAGGCTCCTTTCATTGGTCTTTGAATAATTATAGCACAGTCGGGTGGGAAAATCAATAGGAATGTACTTCATTTCCCGCAAAAAAATACCGCCCGAAAGGACGGTATCAACAGTATAATTTGAATTAAAGATAGATACGGCTTTTTTCAAAACGATGGCACAGACCGCTGCTTTTATGCGGGCTATCGGTTTCATCAAGTGCGCAGTATGCTTCACATTCTTTGTAGCTGCAAGTCCAATTGTAAGTTCTGATCTCAGGTCTCGTTCCCAGCCAGTGTTTACAGTATATGCACTTGTTGACTTCACGATATTTTTCGTTATTTATTACTTTTTTGAACATATACCGATACCTCTTTTTAACGTTTATTACATCATAAGAGAATGAGCTGCCGTGATACAGCAGCTCAAAAGTTAAGATGTTACGGCTTTGGGGTAGCTGATGCTACCGAACCGCCTTTGCCTGATTTAATTCGTGCCTTACACTTAGGGTTCTTGCAGATATAACTTGTGTTTTCACTTTTGGTTTCTACAGTACCACAGAAAGGACACTTTACAGGGAACATAGCCATAGTATACACCTCCTTCATTTCATTGATATATACGGATCATAAGATCATCGTAAACCAACTAATCGCAAGATCACATCATTGCCTCTGACACAAAAAACAATTGTAACTATCAGCATGACCAAACATATAATGAGCGCGATCCCAGCAAGGACCATCCATCTGTCTGCCTTGCTTTCCAACCTTTTGACCTCAGCCAGGTCTTCTTGGTATCTATCTGAATGAGTATATTCGTACCCTTGCTTTATTTTACCTACCGTTGATTTTGCACTGTTAACAGTATTATTTGCAGCCATCAGGTTTCTGTTAATGTCATTTAAAAGTCCCATAATTGTTATCCTCCGAAAACGATAAATCTTAAGTACATTATACCGAAGCAAACTAATGCTGTAATTGGTATGGATAAGAAAAATACGGTCTTGAAAACTTTACACACATGAAGTGCCTGATCTCTCCTTCGTTCTACTCCGCTGCCGCCCAAACCCAATATATCATACAGCTCATCAAATTTATTTAAAAAATCATCAACACTGGGCATACTTACTACCTCCAACTATCATTTATATTATTGCTATCCACGGGTATAATACGTTTATAGTTCAAGGGAATTTACTCTCGAAATACTGACAGCACCCTATACCCTTTGTGTCTAACCTTTTCTTATTGCAGTATTCACGCACATAGGGTTCATAGTACCATATATCATGTATTTTGTGCTTGATATGGGTATCCTGTCTGTCGTTCCAATATTTGCAGAATGCACAATGTCTGCTTGTCAGTCTGTGTATGTCTGCAGTAAACATAGATTGCATAATATACCCCCGATCTCATTTTCTAACTGCTGTTCTTTTCTTATCTTATATTATACCACTATAAGAACCACTCAAAAAAATCTAGCAACCACGCAGCTTATCTGCGATCATATACCATGATCCTGACCAGAAATAAGAAAATTATAAACTGCCATACAGCTTTTCAAGCTGCTGACGTTTCATATCCATATCCGAATGCACATAGCGTTCAAGAGTGATCTTTACGCTAGAATGCCCTAAAAGTTCACTGACTGTTTTCACATCTATACCAAGTCTGATACACTCGGTTGCAAAAGTGTGCCGCAGTACGTGAAAATTCTTGTAGGATACCCTTATACGTTTCAGAAAACTCTTGTATCTTGATGAATATGATCTCGGTTCGGTATACTTTTGTGTTCCCGTGAGAAAATAGTCGGCGTTTTGCTGATGCTTTTTCTTCTCAGCCAGCATTTTCAGCATAAAAGTTGGTATGGGTATATCTCGAACCGATCTTTTGCTTTTAGGAGTATCAATTATCACAATGGTCTTAGGCTTGCTGCCGTCAGGATTTGGTATTCGTGTCAGAGTTTTGCGTACATGGATCACATTATCAATAAGGTCAATATCTCCCCACTGTAATGCGCATATCTCGCCTATTCTCAAACCTGTATAAAGGCAGAGAAGTATACCAAGATCACTAATATCACTATGTATTGCATACTGACGCATCTTCACGATCTCTTGCTCTTTGAAGACCTGAATTTCAGCGTTTTCACACTTCGGCGGCGTGACATTTTTCATCGGATCGGGAAGTGAATATTCAACCTCGCCATACTTAAACAACGACTTCAGCATGACAGTAATATCCTTGACTGTCTTTGAAGAAAGCTGATGTCCGTTCTTTCCGCCACAATCAATAAGTTCAGAAATTACACGGTCCAGCATGAACGCATTCAGCCTGTCTATCCTGCATTCACCCAGCTTGCATCGTATATAGTGGTCAAACATATAACAGTAATTTGCATAGGTTGTCTGTTTGATGTTGTTTTTTCGGCTGAATATCCAAGCATCAAACAGTTCCGAAACTGTCATCGGGTCATCAACAGGCAGCATATCACACCTCGCCAACCTTAGCTTGTCAGAGCATTCGGTGTAACTGTGAGCGTAGACCGATCTGTATTTTGCATGACCATTTTCAAGCCTGCCGCAGATATAGCGTCCCTCCCAACGCAATGCCATTAAGCCAACATTCAAAATATATTTCGCATTCGTTCACAAAATATCTATTGACAAATCTCCGAAAATCTGCGGTTTCATTGCCCACAGGGCAATGAAACCCTTTGAAATAGGT
>Ga0129310_1001027_pt1 | contig 27267 bp, 26 predicted proteins | sample Go1ome_2_FD_94433 | JGI IMG/M metagenome (GOLD analysis project Ga0129310, IMG submission 94433) | Western lowland gorrila individual fecal microbial communities from Wisconsin, USA - Go1022A metagenome | ecosystem: Host-associated > Mammals > Digestive system > Large intestine > Fecal | place... | reverse complement strand
TCTTTTCCAGCTGACCAGCAGCGCGGGAGGTTTTGACAGTCTGTTTCATGATTTTTCGAACCTTTCTCTTGATAAAAAAGGCCGGGACAGGTATAATATTGGTGTAGCCCGCCCCGGCGGGTGGCTTAGGGCTCTATACAACGCAAACTTTGGTCGGGGAGCGCTGTATGGGGCTTTTCTTTTTCAGGTGATGCTCAGGCGGGTGCCGGTGACCGTTTTGCTGTATTGGTCGTACAGGTCGGGCGCTACGGCCTTGATGGCTTTGCTGTCTAGTCGGGTGCTGGAGAAATCAGACAGGCGGACTTTGTGGCAGCCTACTTCCAGATAGTTGGTGGAGCGCTCAGCCAGTGCCTCGCGGATCTGGATCTTCAGCTGTTCCTGTTCAGCCTGTGCGGCTTCAATCAGTTGGGCGGCCTCCTTGTACTGCTCGACAAGGGTCAGTAAAACGTTGATACTCATGTGTGTACCTCTCTTCAAATCGTTGGGTGAATGGTCGGATGTGAGAACCGGTGTTCCCGATGGCATGAGTATAAACTATTCACGGGAATATATCAAGATGGAATGTTGTACAATGATTTGGGTGCAAATTTGTGCAAAATGTATATTCACGAGAATAGGTGACAGATGCTATAATAAGCACTATAATGTACAGGAGGAAAAAATCAATGGCAAAGACGAGTGCAGCACAACAGCGTGCAGTTCACAAATATGTGAAAAATAATTATGACCGTTTGGAGCTATCGATGCCCAAAGGAGAAAAAGCAACTATCCAGCAGGCAGCGAAACAGGCGGGGCAAAGCGTAAACGCCTATATCTACGAAGCGGTATGCGCCAGAATGCAGCAGGAAAACGCCACGTCAGACACCCCGGGGGTAGTTAAAAATCTAGAAGGGAACACTGACCCAGTAGAATGAGATAGTTGTTCCATCTCCCCAGACCAAATTAAAATCTAGCAGCAGAAGGCCTCTGTCTTTCACAGAAATGTGATGGGCGGGGGCTTTTTTGCGTAAAAAATAGCCTGATTCAAAACAGGTGATAGCTGCATTGACAGAATGCTTACTATACCTACATAATAGGAGCAGCAGGGGAGAGGATGAAAAATTATGTGGTGCAGTGCGATACATTCCGTCTGAATACATGACCAATGTAACAGCATAAACCGGCTTTTCAATGCGAGGAGGCACTCTCTATTTAACGGTTATCATTACATCGAAGCGGCTATTCCAACTGACTATACCCTCCAGCGCCATGGACAGCTATATGACCACACATTTTGTCTACCGGTGATTTCATCTGGAGTTATCAGGCGAAACTGGGCAATGTGTAAAAAAGTTCAGGTTGAACCGAAGATTTTTCTAAAACATAGGTGGATACATTTCCTCGGATTTCTATTGATTCCCAGATATAACCATGATAGAATAATAAGAGAATTCAGACGGCCACGTAGAAGAACTGGTATCCTCTGTTTTGTGATGGAAGGATACCCCTTGATTGCGGTAAGGAGGTGAATCGTGTGGGCTTATGTCTGTTTGCGAACAATTATGTGATAGATCATGCGAAAAATCGAGTGATAGACCAAATAAAAAAGCCCACTGCTGTTTACCTTGTTGGCGCGATGCGTAAAGGTAAAAACGAAGTGGGCTTGTTAAGGTTTTGCAAAAATGTAAAATTCTGTAATCTGTGCTTGAACTGCAACATAGCACTTTGGTTCTTATTACGGCCACATTGCATTTAAAATGACCTTGGGCGAAACTGCCGTCCGAGGGCTTTTGTCTGTCCGGAGATCAGTGATAACAATCTGTCAATCTTGGGAAAAGAGAAACGATTATCTAAAAGGAAGGTGCTTGCCGGAACGGTGTGAATTAAAGAAATTACTTAAAAACGAATAACGATAAGAAACGTATAGACAAGAATTCATGTGAGGAGAAAAAATGGCTACGAATACTGTCGGAATCGATAAGGAAGTTGAAGTTGACCGAAAGGAAAATCTGCGGAACCATCGCCTGTACTGGATCGGGCGTCGGACGCAGGATGTGATCCTGTCATCTTTAGCATTGGTGGTACTGTCGCCTGTCATGCTGGCTACTGCTATCGCAATTGTAGTCGATGATCCGTCTGCGGGTCCTGTCTTTAGTCAGGAACGCATCGGACGTAACGGAAAGCCCTTCAAGTTCTATAAGTTCCGCTCCATGTGCCCCAATGCAGAGGCAAAATTGGATGACCTGCTGGATCAGAACGAGATGGATGGTCCTGTGTTCAAAATCAAGGATGACCCGCGCATTACCCGTGTGGGCAAGTTTATCCGCAAGACTAGCATCGATGAGCTGCCGCAGCTGTGGAATATCCTGAAGGGCGATATGAGCATCGTTGGTCCCCGCCCGGCACTTCCCCGCGAGGTCGAGCAGTACGGCGACTACGAAAAACAGCGTCTGTATGTGACTCCCGGCCTGAGCTGCTACTGGCAGATCGCCCCGCACCGCAACGACCTCTCTTTTGAAGAGTGGATGGATCTGGACGTGAAATATGTCAAGGAGCGCAGCTTCTGGGTGGATTGGAAGATTATTTTTAAAACGTTCAAGGTGTGCCTGCTGGGGCATGGGGAGTAAAAAACTCCGTAATGTACAAAGCCGCGAGACGGTGGGGGCAGAATACTAGTAGACTAAGCGCTAGTCGAAAATATACATGAACTACAATTTGTAAGAGAAATATAGCAGAATGTCAAATAAGAAGAATCTCCTGCTTTATGCTCATTACTATATTCCACACAAGGTAACATTTATTTTTCAATTGATGAGTAGGAAAAAAATGAAGAGAGGTATAAAAAGATGAAGGATGGCTTGACAAATATAGTGGGAGATAGCTCGCTTATTAAGCAAGCAAGCAAGCAAGCAAGCAAGCAAGCAAGCAAGCAAGCAAGCAAGCAAGCAAGCAAGCATTAGCTATTTGCGAATTATTGCAACAATATGCGTAATTTGTTTACATACCTGTAGCACATTATGTGAAAATGAACGGTTGTTCGGTTTGAGTAAAGCACAAAATGTATTTTATAAAGTGTCTTACCAGTCGATGAATTGGGCGGTACCTGTGTTTTTTATGATAACAGGAATGCTTTTTTTAAGAAAAGAAATGCATATAGAAGCTAAAGATTATTTTTTTAAATATATGCGAAGAGGTTTGATGGCATTACTCACTTTTGGTATTCCTTACGCCGCACTGAAAATAGTAATGACACAAGGTTTGAATATATCGTTGTTATCAAAATCAGTTCTAGCGGTTGTTTCTGATTCTGGTTTTGGGCATCTATGGTATCTGTATGTATTGATAGCCATTTATTGGATAATGCCAGTTCTGAAGAATTTTAGCGATAAAGCAACGGACGATGAAATGAAACTTGTACTTATAATGCTATTTGTTTTTGATTTCTGCACTCCACTTTTATCACGGTTGTTTGATTATAGAGTTGCTTTTTGCGGTCAAATTTTATATCCGACTTTTTATGTATTGATGGGGCATTGGTTGTATGAAAATAGGCAAGGATTTGATGTGAGGAATCTTTGCTTGGCTATCGTTTTTTGTGTTTTGTTGATATTGGGGATAAATGTTTTTGATTTTAAATCCGAGGCATGGGTACAATATGATAGCCCAATAATTGCTGTATTAGCAGTTTCGATATTCGGTTTATTTATTACAAGAGAATGGAAGGATATACGATTTCTTTGGACAGTCGATAGACTGTGCTTTGGTGCATATTTAATTCATCCGTTATTTATTCAGTTTACATACAGATTTTTAAAGGTTACACCGATTAATTTTTCTCTTTATCCCGTTGTGACTGTTTTGTTTGCAATGTTTTTCATTGGACTGTCATTTGCTGCATCGTGGATAATGAGAAAAAATGAATTTTTAAGAAAATATGTTTTATAAGAAACAGCTGAAAGGAGATAGTATGTTTGATTATTTAGTAGTAGGTTCTGGCTTATATGGAGCAGTCTTTGCCCACGAAGCCAAAGCCCACGGTAAATCTGTTTTAGTGGTCGATAAGCGTCCCAACATTGCAGGCAATATTTACACGGAAAATATTGAAGGTATCAATGTCCACAAGTACGGTGCCCATATTTTCCACACTAATAACAAAAAAGTATGGAGCTACATCACGCAGTTCGCAGAGTTCAACCGTTTTACCAACTCGCCTGTCGCCAACTACAAGGGAGAACTATATTCGCTACCTTTCAACATGTATACCTTTAATAAAATGTGGGGCGTTGTGACACCGGAGGAGGCCACCGCTAAGATTGAAGAGCAACGCAAAGAGATTACCGGAGAACCGAAGAATCTTGAAGAGCAGGCTATTTCGTTGGTGGGTCGTGATATTTATGAAAGACTGATCAAAGGATACACCGAGAAGCAGTGGGGCCGCGACTGCAAGGAGCTGCCTGCGTTTATCATCAAGCGCTTGCCCGTGCGCCTGACCTTTGATAACAATTACTTCAACGCGCTGTATCAAGGTATCCCGGTGGGCGGCTATACCAAGATGATAACTAATCTGCTGGAGGGCGTTGAGGTGCGGCTTAGCACCGATTATCTGGCTCACAAGGCCGAGCTGGATGCGCTGACGGAGAAGGTGGTCTACACCGGACCCATCGACGCCTACTTTGATTACAAGCTTGGCGCACTGGAATACCGTTCTGTTCGCTTTGAAAATGAGCTGCTGGACAAGCCTAATTTCCAAGGAAACGCCGCTGTCAACTACACCGACCGCGAGACCCCGTGGACCCGCATCATCGAGCATAAGTGGTTTGAGTTTGGCAGGGACGAAAACGGTAATGACCTGCCTAAGACCATCATCAGCCGCGAGTACAGTAGTGAGTGGAAGCCTGGTGACGAGCCGTACTATCCCGTTAATGATGCGAAGAATAGCGCACTGTATGCCGAATACAAAAAGCTGGCCGATGCCGAGCAGAAGGTGATTTTTGGTGGACGTCTGGGTGAGTATAAATACTATGATATGGATGCCACAATAGCTTCTGCTTTGGACTTGTGTAGAAAGGAATTAGATAAATGAACGAACACACAGTTAGAGTTATAGTGGCAGCACATAAGCCATATGAGATGCCGAATGATAGGATGTATCTCCCCGTTCATGTTGGTGCTGCAGGGAAAGAGAGTATTGGTTTTCAGAGAGATGATGAAGGAGACAATATCTCAAATCTTAATCCATACTTCTGTGAACTTACGGGATTGTATTGGGCGTGGAAAAACTTACCGGACGAATATATAGGGCTGGTGCATTATCGCCGATTATTTACTATGAAAGGGCATACTCTCACAAGTGCTGATATTAAACCATATCTCGGAAAAGTAAGGCTGTTTACACCGCGTAAGAGAAGATATTACATTGAAACGCTTAAATCCCACTATTGCCATACACACTATTTAGCACATCTTGAGGTTACAAGGGATGTTGTGAAGAGGTTATACCCTGAATATATTAAGGCATATGAAACGGCTATTAACAGACGCTGGGGATATATGTTCAATATGATGATAATGGAAAGGGAGTTAATCAACGATTATTGTACATGGCTATTCAGTATACTTAGTGAAGTCTATAAACAGGTTGATGCAAGTGCTTATCCGGATTTTGCAAAGCGTTATATAGGAAGATTAAGTGAAATCTTATTTAATGTCTGGATTGAAAAAAAATTGGATGATGGTTCACTGAAAAAGCAGGAAATCAAGGAGCTTAACTGTAATGTCGAGGAAAATTGGGGCGTGAAGATACCAGCATTTCTGAAAGCTAAATTCTTTGGAATAAAATATGAGAAGAGTTTTTAAAGAAAAATAATAATTATATTTAATGTTTGTGAATATGGAGTACCCAAATGAGAAATGGATTACTTTTGGCAGCAAGACCATTATTACATGATGGATTGACTGCCATTGAAATGGATGTGCTTGAGTATAATAAGGAAAAAATCAATTTTGATTTAGCATGTGGGTTTAGTATATCTAATGAATTCGTAAAAAAATTGAATGCCTTAGAGGTTGAAACTTATGCGCTGCCAAGTAAAAAATATGTACCTGCGTATATGTATGGAATATACAAGCTCGTAAAAGAAAAAAAGTATGACTTTGTGTATATACATGGGAATAGTGCAATGCTGTTAGTTGAAGTATTGCCATCGAAATTAGCTGGTACCAAAGTTGTAACACATTGTCATAACACAAAATCAAACTACCCATTTATTAATAAGTTGTTTAAACCATTATTCAACCTTCTCGTAGATAAAAAGATTGGTTGCTCTGCACTGGCGTCAGATTGGGCGTACAATGGCAAGAACATTATTACGATAAAAAATGGCGTGGATATCGATTCTTTTGAGTTTTCTGCGTTTGATCGAAGTAATATAAGAAAGTGTCTTGGCTGGGAAAAGAATAAAATAGTAGGTCATATAGGTAGATTTATTGATCAAAAAAATCATGAAAAATTAGTGAATATATTTGAATGTCTATATGCAATTGATTCGAATTATAGAATGCTTTTAATAGGCGATGGACAGCTTAGAGACAGTATAGAAAGTAAAATATCCAATAAGGGATTATCTAATGTTGTGAAGATTATTAACCATACAGATGTTCCAGAACAGTTTATGTCTGCTATGGATATTATGGTTTTGCCTAGTCTATTTGAAGGGCTGTGTCTAGTTGCAATCGAGGCACAAGCTAATGGTTTGCCGGTTTTAATAGATAATTTTTTTTCCAAGGAAACAAGCGCAACAGATATTTGTGAAAGGATTGATTTATTTGAAAGTGATAGCTTATGGGCCCAAAAAATAGAGTTGATGCTTGCAAAAGGAAGAAAAAATGTAAGAGATCAGTTAATAAATAAGGATTTTGATAAAGAAACAATGATGAAGAGTATCCAAAATGTTCTCCTGAAATAGGTCGAGTCCCTTTGTTTGAGAAATTTGTGGAAAATAAGAGGAATGTGCAATGAATATTTTATTTATACATTTGGATAATATTATGATGTGCCCTCCAGCACTTAGCGCAATTCAAATTTTGTTAGATCTAGGGCATAATGTTAGCGTTTTGTCATATAACTTGGATGAACTGCCGGAATCAATAAAAAATGGAGTGACTGTTATTGATTTGGGTAAAAGAGTCAACCCTGATTCGGTTGTAAAAAAATATTATTTAAGGCTTGAAAAGAGAATGCAAGCAAGAAGCTACGTCAAAAAAAATTATAATCAATATGATATATTGTGGCTTACATCTGAAATTTCAGTAAGAGAGATTGGTAATATATTATTAAAAACAAAATATATTCTGCAGTTAATGGAGATGGTTAATTACGTACCTCAAATTGGCAACAGTAAAATATTACAATTTGATATTAAGAAATTTGCTCAGAGGGCATATAAAGTCGTTGTGCCTGAGGAAAATCGGGCACATATAATTAAAGCGCGGTGGGAATTGGATGAGTTGCCTTCGATTTTGCCTAACAAGCCATACAACTTAACTATGAAGTCCGAATTGTCGGAGAAGGCTAAAGAGATAGTAAAAATCTTGAAGCAAGAAAAGAGAAAAATTATTCTATATCAGGGTGGATTTACAGAGGATAGAAGATTTGAAGAGTTTGCCGAAGCAGTTGATCTTTTAGGAGGTGATTATGTTTTCTATCTTATGGGATTTCAGAACAATTATTGTAAGGAAATTTTGAAAAGATACCCGAATGTTGTTTATTTGGGAGCTTTGAATCCTCCGGAACATTTGATTGCTGCAAAGTATGCATATATAGGAATTTTAACATATATCCCTGTGAAGGCGGCATTTTATTCCGAATTAAATGCCCTTTACTGTGCACCAAATAAAATTTACGAGTACGCTCTTTGTGGACTGCCTATGATTGGAACAAATGTATTAGGGTTAAAATATCCTTTTGAAAAATACAATATAGGTAGATGCTGTGAAAAGCTCACAGCAAAGTGCATATGCGACACGGTGCATGAGATTGAGGATAACTATGTGGAACTCAGGAGGAATTGCAAAAAGTTTTATAATGACATAGATATGGTTACTTTAATGAAGGGAATTTTACAATGATAAATGTGGAAATGCATGGAAGATTGGGCAATCAATTGTTTCAATATGCGACTGCACGCTCGTTACAAGAAAAAACACACCAGCCGATGCAATTTAGTTTTAGAACAGTTAATACCGAAAAAGATAAAGAGGGTAATATCGGTTGGGAAGACTCGTTAAAATTGTTTAGGGTGAAAGAGTATAAGACATATGTCGGTAATAAGCCGGTTCTATTTTTGGACACATCAATTTTTCAGAAGTTAATAGGTCTTCTCTATTATTCTTTTTATAAGCCAATTCTTGTTCATGATGAACTCGATTTTCAGGGATTATACCGTTTTCAAAAAAAGTGGCAGTGGCTCTTGAGTAGATTTGGAATATGGTGGATGAAACAAGGATATTATCATTTCGTACCATGTACTAAATGTAAAACATATGTATTAAATGGTGGCTTTGAGTCAAAAAAATATTTTGATGACGTAAGAGATATACTTCGTTCGGAAATTGTTCCGATACAAGAGCTTAATGAAAGTGATAAAAAAATGATCTCTTACCTGCAAAGTGTTAATTCGGTTTGCATAAGTATTCGACATTTTGATTTATCAGATAAAAGAAGGGATAAACTGTTTAATGTTTGTTCAGTACAGTACTACAAGAAGGCAATAGATGTAATTAAGGGTAAGATACAAAATCCCGTTTTTTATATTTGTTCAGATAATCAGGAGTGGGTAAAGAGTCAGTTTGACTTTAGCTCATGTGATACAATTTTTGAAAATCCAGACAATAATGTTTCTGTGAAACTATATTTGATGACAAAATGCAAGCATTTTATTATCTCAAATAGTACATTCAGTTGGTGGGCACAATATTTGGGAAATTATGACGGGAAAGTGGTTGTTGCTCCAACGAAATGGTATAATTCGGACTTTGAATCGGAACTACTAAACGACAATACTTTTATAAAGATATAATTTTTACATAGAATAGGAAAAATTATCCAGATGAAGGTTAAGTTATCAAACATCTATTTAATAAATTTTATTATATTGATATTGATTAATTCCAATATTTTTTTGATTGGAAATTGGGGATCGATTTTTAGAATAATCTCTGTTTTGATTGTGCTCTTACTCTTTGGAGTATCTGCTACCCGAAAAAATGCTGGTGGGTTTTATAAAAAGTACAGCTTCATGCTTACATGGACAGTGATTTTCTATTTTGGAATGCTTATATGTGCTATATACATGAATAGTAAATATTCAACGCATTTCAGTTACATGTTAAGCCAGTTATATCATTATTTATATTTTTTACTTTTTTGGCCGATAGTAGATTACCTTGAACAGAATGATAAAAATTTCAACAAGCTTATTGTTTATATTGTTTCTGCAGTTATCTTTATTCTTGCTTTAAAATCTGTTATATGGGTTTTATACAACTATATGGGAGTTGATATTGTTCACTATATGATGATTGAGGGCGGAGAAAAATGGGTTAGAAATGGAAAGCAGAGGTTATTACTTCCCCCCACCGTGTGCTTTCCAATAACGTACTCAACATTGAAGGTTTTTACAGAAAAGAAGTATAAAAGTATTATTAAGAATATAGTAGCGTTAAGTGTTACAGTTGCTTATATATGGTTTGTTTATGCAACAAAAGCCATGCTAGTTGTTCTTATTTGTTCTTTTGTTGCGATTTGGGTATATCAGAATAGGAAATCGATAGAAAAAGTAATGAAGGCACTATTTTTACTTTTTGTGTCACTCCTTTTAATTTTTGCAGGTGATCTAATCAATTTATATATTAACAGCATTGATTCGTGGTCTCTTTTATGTAGAAAGCTTGCATTTGAGTATTATATGGGGCTTATTGGCGATTATAAACTTTTCGGATTTGGCTTAGCAACTGAGTCAATGGAATTGCAGAATGGTTGGGGAGGAAATTACTATTTTGCAGATCTTGGTGTTTTTTCAAAGCTCTTTGAATTTGGTTTGTGGGGAATTATTTTTATAATACCGTTGGTTAGAATTATTTGTTTAAGTTTGAATACAAAATGCAAGAATCAAAAATGCAAAATGCTTATGATCGGATTAGCGGTATATACGGTAGTTTCATCGATTATGTCGAATGACATTTTTTTATATCGGAATGTCTTGGCTTTTCCATTTGTCTGTGCCATTTTGGAGTATATTAATAAACACGGTAATGTTGAATTGAAATAATGGAGATATTAATATATTCCTTAAATGCCTTGTTGATTTGTGAGGTTTTTACGTTAACGCCAGATTTAAAAATTAAAGAGGTATAAATTTATGAATAAAAAAGTAATGTTGGTTTTTGGAACAAGACCAGAAGCTATTAAGATGTGCCCGCTTGTCAATGAATTGAAGAAGCGAAAGAATCTTCAGACTATTGTTTGTGTGACTGGCCAGCATCGCCAGATGTTGGACATGGTTCTCGAAGCGTTTGATGTCACCCCAGACTACGATTTGTCCATTATGAAGGATAAGCAGACGCTATTCGATGTGACAACAAATATTTTGAACCGTATCAAGGAGGTCTTGGAAAAGGAAAAACCAGACGTTGTATTGGTACATGGCGATACATCAACAACATTTGTAACTGCTTTGGCTTGTTTTTATTTGCAGATTCCGGTTGGTCATGTGGAAGCTGGGCTTCGTACATACAATATCTATAGCCCTTATCCTGAAGAGTTTAATCGTCAAGCTGTTTCCATTATTAGCCAGTTTAATTTTGCGCCTACAGAACTTTCCAAGCAAAATCTGCTGAAAGAAGGAAAGAACCCGGGCAGTATTTATGTTACAGGTAATACCGCCATTGATGCTCTTAAGACAACAGTTCGTGAAAGTTATACACACCCGGAGCTGGAATGGGCAAAGGATAGCCGCCTTATTATGATTACGGCTCATCGTCGTGAAAACCTTGGTGAGCCGATGCGCCACATGTTCAAAGCAATCCGTCGTGTTATGGATGAGCATCCGGATGTGAAAGCTATTTATCCCATTCATATGAATCCAGTTGTGAGGGAAATTGCGAATGAATATCTTGGTAACGATGACCGAATCCACATAATTGAACCGCTAGATGTTCTTGATTTCCATAACTTCCTGAGTCGTAGCTATTTGATTCTGACCGATTCGGGTGGAATCCAGGAAGAGGCACCTTCTCTTGGTAAGCCTGTTCTGGTCATGCGTGATACCACTGAACGTCCGGAGGGCATTGCAGCGGGCACATTAAAACTTGTTGGAACGGAAGAAGAAACCATTTACAAAGAGTTTAGCCGCTTGTTGTCGGACAAGGATGAATATGAAGCAATGAGCAAGGCAAGCAATCCGTATGGTGATGGGCACGCATGTGAGAGAATTGCTGACGTGCTGGATAGAGGTGAGTGTAGAGAATGAAATTGTATTTAAATAGTAAGTCAGTTGATTCATCAAAAAATAATGCTTTCGGCTATTCTGTTGTTGCTACAACTTTTAATGATGAAAAATCAATAGAAAGATTTATCAGAGAGATTGAATGTCAAACTATTCCGCCAAAGGAGATTATAGTTGCTGATGGAGGTTCAAGGGATAAAACAGTAGAAATATTAAAAAGACTTAAAAAACAGAGTTTAATCCCTATTGTTGTTCTTTATGGAGAACGACTCAATATTGCTGAAGGCTATAATAAAGCAATTAAGGCGACATCTGAGAGATTTGTAGGAATTACAGGTATAGGTAATAGATATGAATCGGATTACTTTGAAAAACTAATTCAAAAAGTTCTGGAAAAGAATATTGATGGTGCCTATTCGCCGGTGAGAGGACTGGATGCCAATGGTTTTTCACGAAGGTACAATAAGCAGCTTTTAAATGGTGAATATGGTCAGCAAATGGAAATTGCATCGAATCATGGAGCATTACTAAAAAAAAGCATATTCGTTGATTTGAATTATTTTTACGAAAAGTTTATTTATGCTGGCGAAGATACAGAGTTTTATATGCTGGTGAAGGAAAAAGGGTATAAAGTTGAAATAGTACCAACAGCAGTTGTAAGATGGGAAACACCTGAAAATTTTAAGGATTTCAAGAGGCAAACACGAGTTTATTCGATTGCTGGGCTACAAATTGATCCAATCACGCAGCTTAAAATGATTATAAAATCCGGAGTTAAAATCATTGCTACTGTACTATTCATCATTGCTTGGTGTGTCATGTTATTCTTACCAGTTGATTTGCTTGTAAAGCTATCTTCTTGCGTAGTGGCTACGATTGTTGCGCTTTTTATTCGCAATAAATTCAAACCGTTAAGAATCGTGCAAATTTGTATGCAGATTTATTACACATTGACCAACTTGAAGTATGCAAAATCAGAGTATAGAGTTAGGAGATAAAAAAATGAGGTATTTAATTCTCGGTGCCGGTCCAGCCGGATTAACAGTAGCAAATATGCTCAAGCAGAAGGGTATTACTGATTTTTTAGTATTGGAACGTGAGGCAATGGCAGGCGGACTTTGTCGCTCTGTTGATGTTGATGGGGCTCCATTCGACATTGGCGGTGGACATTTCCTTGATGTTCGCCGCCCGAAGGTAAATGAGTTTCTATTCCGGTTTATGCCTGAAGATGAATGGGATAAATATGTTCGTGACAGCCGGATTGTAGTAAATGGTAATGTTATTAATCATCCAATTGAAGCCAATATTTGGCAGATGAAGATTGAAGACCAGGTCGAGTACCTTAAATCAATTGCTTCTGCTGGATGTAACACTGGAGAGAAAATGCCAGAAGATTTTGTAGATTGGATTTATTGGAAACTTGGCTCTAAGGTTGCAGAAGATTATATGATTCCATACAATCAGAAAATGTTCAGTAAAGAATTGAACCAGTTGGGTACATATTGGCTAGAAAAACTGCCTAATGTCAGTTTTGATGAGACACTACTCTCGTGCTTGATGAAGAAAGCTTATGGCACGCAGCCGGGGCATGCTGAGTTCTACTACCCTAAGAAATATGGATACGGCGAGTTGTGGCTGCGGATGGCCGAAGTAATCAAGGATAATATTGAATATAATAAAGCAGTCAAGGGAATAGACTTTACTACAAGAACTGTGACAACTGCTGATGGGGAAAGGTATAAAGCGGATATTGTCATTACAACTATCCCGTGGATGGAATTTGATGATATTAATGGAATGCCATGTGATATAAAAAATGGTATTAAAGATTTGAAATTCAGTTCAATTCAGACGGAGTATTTTTCGGAAAATTTGGATACACAGTGTCAGTGGATTTATTATCCGGATCCTAAGCTTTCTTACCATCGAATTCTTGTTCGACATAATTTCTGTCCTAACAGCCACGGTTATTGGACCGAAACAAACAGTGAACGAGTGGAGATGGAAGAGCCCAATGATAATTTCAAGTACATGAATCAATATGCTTATCCGTTGAATACGATTGAGAAACCAAAGATTATGAAAAAGTTGCTTGATTGGAGCGCGGAACAGAATGTTGTCGGGCTTGGCCGCTGGGGAGAACATCAGCACTATAATTCTGATGTGACTGTTGATTTGGCAATGAAGTTGACTGCTAAATTGCTTGGAGAAAGTGTTTAATGAGAGTAGAAGAAAACAAGTCTCTTAAACTTAATATGGTATTAAACGGGATAAAAGGGCTGATGAGTATCCTTTTTCCACTAATATCCTTTCCATATGTTTCAAGAGTCTTAGGTGTAGATAGCTTAGGAAGATATAATTTTTCTGCTTCGGTAATTAGTTATTTTATATTACTTGCGGGCCTCGGTATTAGTACTTATGCAATACGAGAAGGTGCCAAAATTCGTGAGGATAAAATATCATTTGAACATTTCGCAAATCAGATGTTTACGATTAATGTAATATCGACAGTACTTTCTTATTTGTTACTGATATTACTAATGTTATTAGTGGCAAAGTTTCGGAGTTATCGAGACATACTGGCTGTACTCTCTATTCAAATTGCATTTACTACGATTGGTGTTGATTGGCTGTATTCTGTATATGAAAATTATTTATATATTACCATTCGGAGTATAGCTTTTCAGGCGTTATCTATTTTTTTGCTGTTCTTTTTTGTAAAAGACAGCGGCGATGTTGTTCCGTATGCATTGATATCGGTTTTGGCAAATGCTGGTTCAGGACTACTGAATTATATACGATCAAGAAAGTACTGTCATATTCACCTTGTGAAAAAGGTTGAGTGCAAAAAGCATCTAAAACCCATTTTGGTGTTGTTTGCAATGTCCGTAACAGTGACATTGTATGTAAGTTCTGATATAACAATTCTGGGATTCATATGTAATGATCATACTGTTGGAATTTATTCTGTATCAACTAAGGTCTATACGATTGTGAAAACACTTCTTTCCTCTGTGTTGGTTGTATCAATACCAAGATTGTCAGCCATACTAGGGAAAAAGTCGAAAAATGAGTTCGATGAGGTTGCAGCAGATATTTACAGAACATTGATTACAGTGTTGGTTCCAGCTATAGTTGGAATAATTGTCCTTAGAAACCAGATTATTTCGATTGTTTCGGGTGGTGAATTTTTGGCAGCAACATCATCTCTTGCAATTTTAAGCGTGGCATTGTTTTTCTGCTTAGGGGCCTACTTTTGGGGACAATGCATACTCGTTCCGTTGAACCAGGAAAATGTGGTGTTCAAAATAACTATGATAAGTGCACTGTCAAATATTGTACTAAATTTATTGCTGATTCCAATATGGAAAGAAAATGCAGCAGCATTTACAACTATGATTGCAGAGGCAATTTCGTTCTTTGGATGTGCGTTCTTTGGAAAGAAGTATGTTAGCCTTACGGGAGTAAAAGAGACAGCCGTTAAAGTGTTAGTTGGTAGCGTTGGCATTGTGATAGTTTCATTAGGTGTTATGGGAGCTGTTCACAATATATATGGTTTAACCATTGGCACAATTTGTTTGGCAATCTTTGTGTATTTTGTTATAGAAATTCTTCTGAAAAATGAATCGGTTTGGAGTGTTTTGAATTCTATAAAAACGAAAATATCGAAATGATATAACAATCAATCGATAACTGTGTACTAAACCTGCACGGCGGCTATTTGGAAATACACATCGATACGAGATGTGTAGCTGGCAACGATTTATTATGTTATGATTAGCTATGAAGAACGAAACCTATTATAAAAGAATATCGTCAGAAAAAAGGTTCAAAAAACTATGAATACAACATTACTTATCATGGCGGCAGGTATCGGTAGCCGTTTTGGAACAGGAATCAAACAGTTGGAGCCAGTGGATGCTTCAAATCATATCATCATGGACTACTCGATTCATGATGCAATTGAGGCAGGCTTTAACTATGTCGTATTTATTATCCGCAAGGATATTGAGAAAGAGTTTAAAGAGGTTATCGGTGACCGTATTGCAGCTATTTGCTCCGCTCATGATGTAACTGTAGACTACGCTTTTCAGGATATTAACGATATTCCGGGCACTCTACCAGAAGGCCGTACAAAGCCGTGGGGAACCGGTCAGGCAGTGCTTGCAGCAAAGAAGGTCATCAAGACTCCTTTTATTGTGATTAATGCAGACGATTACTATGGCAAAGAAGGCTTCAAAGCTGTTCATGAGTATCTGGTGAATGGCGGTAAGTCCTGCATGGCGGGGTTTGTGTTGAAAAACACGCTTTCCGATAACGGCGGTGTGACTCGTGGTATCTGCAAGATGGATGAGGAAAACAACCTGACTGAGGTTGTAGAGACCAAGAACATTGTAAAGACTGCAACTGGAGCAGAAACAGACGGAGTGGCTGTGGATGTAAATTCTCTGGTATCTATGAACATGTGGGGATTGACTCCTGATTTTCTGGAGGTTCTGGAGCAGGGCTTCAAAGAGTTTTTTGAGAAGGAAGTATCTGAAAATCCACTGAAAGCAGAGTATCTGATTCCGATTTTCATCGGTGAGCTGTTGGAACAGGGAAAGATGTCCGTGAAAGTCCTGAAGACGAACGACACATGGTATGGCATGACCTACCATGAGGATGTTGTAGCTGTAAAGGATAGCTTCAAGAAGATGTTGGAAGACGGTGTGTACAAAGCGGATTTGTTTGCTGATTTGTAATAGAAGAGTTTTGCTTGACAATTACTGTTACAGAGTAATATTTGAATGCATCAATTTGAGGGCTACATAAATGAGTGAAGCAATTGGAACACGAGAATTTGCTGAAAAATACGGCGTGACGCAGGCTACAGTTTCCAAGTGGTGCCGGGAAGGTAAAATTCCAAACTGCAATCAAGATGGAAAAGGATCGCCGTGGCATATTCCAAAGGATGCAGTCCCACCAGTTGGATATAAGCAAAGGAAAAAGTGATATTGGAAAGGAGCAGCTTATGGACCAAGAACTATTCAACCCACAGTCTTCTTCCGTAAGTTCCTCCCGAATTATTTACACACCATCAACCTTCGCCAGAACATCGCTGCTCCATTTGCAGGAGGTTGGCTCGTTGCAAGCTGTTCACCCACATGTATCCCAGAGAGAGGATTTGGTGTCGTTCCTTTGCTTTATAGTTCTGTCTGGCGAGGGAGAACTTTCCTACGAGGGGCAGACATATAAACTGAGTGAGGGCGACTGTGTATTCATCGACTGCCGGAAAGCCTACAGCCATTCCACCGCTGACGACCTTTGGTCTCTCCAGTGGTGCCACTTCTACGCCCCTTCCCTTCCGGCTGTGTATGAGAAGTACAAAGAGCGAGGCGGTCGGCCAGTGTTCCACCCGGCGGATATAAAACCGTTCACCACGCTTCTGACGGACATCTGCGATTTGGCATCATCTTCCGATTACATACGAGATATGCGGATCAACGAGAAGCTGGGAATGTTGCTTACACTGCTGATGGAACAGTCTTGGCATCCAGAGAGCATGACGGTGAGCCGAAAGCGGCTGGAACTGGCAGCTGTGAAGGAGTATCTGGACGAGCATTACACGGAAAAAATCGCACTGGATGATCTTTCTGAACACTTCTTTATCAATAAGTTCTACTTGTCCAAAATCTTTAGAGAAACATATGGAACGACGGTCAACAACTATCTGATCTCAAAGCGAATCACCAGAGCCAAGCAGCTACTCCGATTTACAGATATGACCGTGGATGAGGTCGGCGCTGCGGTCGGTATGGGAGATGCGAACTACTTCAGCCGGATGTTCCGCAAGGTGGAAGGAATCAGCCCAAGGGAGTACAGAAAACAATGGTAGATAAGCCAGAAATAATTGAAATACAGCGTTTTGAGGACTTCCGGGGCTGGCTTTCTGTGCCGGTGGACAAGTCAATTGACTTTCATGTTGTTCAAATCAATCAGGGCTTCAGCAAGAAAGCCGGAACGCTGCGTGGGCTGCACTACCAAGAAGGTGAACATGCGCAGGCAAAGCTGGTATCCTGCCTGCATGGTTCGATTTTCAATGTGGCTGTTGACCTCCGACCGGGAGACACTTTTGGTCACGCATACAGTGCGGTGTTGTCGTTTGAGAATAGAAAGCAGATGCTGGTTCCCAGAGGCTTTGCTCATGGGTATCTGACATTGGAAGATAACACCCTGATGCAGTGGTGTGTGGATAATGACTTCTGCGGTGAGGCAGCCAAGGCAGTGCGGTATGATTCGGATTTTATCTGGCAGACCGAGCCTTGGCCTGTGCGGAAATATATCCTCTCCGAAAAAGACAAAAATGCAATAAAACTTTCCGAGCTGCGCAAGTTTTGAGCCTGCGCGGCTCTTTTTATTGCGCTTGAATCGAAGAAGCCAAGATAGTGCTAATATCGGACTGCTTATGCACTTCTGAAAGGACAAATATCCTTTTAAAATATGGTTGTACGACAAAATCAACCAACATAAGTTTTAAACTTCACGTTTTTAATGAGGATCGAAATTATGAAAAAAGCACTGATTACCGGTATCACTGGTCAGGACGGTTCCTATCTGGCAGAGTTCCTTCTGGAGAAGGGCTACGAGGTCCACGGTATCGTCCGCCGCGCTTCCATCTCAAACACCGCTCGTATCGACCACCTGATTGAGAAGAACGCTATCACCCTGCATGACGGCGACCTGTCCGACTCCTCCGGCCTGATCCGTCTGGTTGGCGAGATCAAGCCCGATGAGATCTACAACCTGGCTGCACAGAGCCATGTTCAGGTCTCCTTCGACGCACCCGAATACTCCGGCGATGTGGACGCACTGGGCGTTCTCCGTGTGCTGGAGGCTGTCCGTGTCTGCGGCCTGACCAAGACCTGCAAGGTGTATCAGGCTTCTACCTCCGAGCTGTACGGCAAGGTCGAGGAAGTTCCTCAGCGCGAGACCACCCCGTTCCATCCCTACTCTCCGTATGCCGTGGCCAAGCAGTATGGCTTCTGGATGGTCAAGGAGTATCGCGATGCTTACGGCATGTTCGCTGTCAACGGCATTCTGTTCAATCATGAGTCTGAGCGCCGTGGCGAGAACTTTGTCACCCGTAAGATCACGCTGGCTGCCGGTCGTATCGCCGAGGGTCTGCAGGATCATCTGGAGCTGGGCAACATGGACTCTCTGCGTGACTGGGGCTATGCTAAGGACTACGTCGAGTGCATGTGGCTGATCATGCAGCAGGACAAGCCTGAGGACTTCGTCATTGCTACCGGTGTGCAGCACACTGTCCGCGACTTCACCGAGAAGGCTTTTGCCGCTAACGGCATCACCATCCGCTGGGAGGGCACCGGCATCGACGAGAAGGGCTATGATGCAGCTACCGGCAAGATGCTGGTCTGCGTGAATCCTCAGTGGTTCCGTCCCACCGATGTGGACAACCTGTGGGGTGACCCCACCAAGGCTAAGACTGTTCTGGGCTGGAATCCGCAGTCCACTACTTACGAGCAGCTGGTGGAGATCATGGCAAAGCACGACCGTGAGCGTGCAAAGCGCGAAAAGGCACTCAAGGCAGTTCTGTAATTTGGAAAGAAGGCAATCTTATTATGATGGAAAAGAATGCTAAGATTTATGTCGCAGGTCATCGCGGCATGGTGGGCTCTGCAATCGTCCGCGAATTGCAGCGTCAGGGCTACACCAATATCATCACCCGCACCCACAAGGAACTGGACCTGACCCGTCAGGATGCTGTGGAAGAGTTCTTCGCACAGGAGAAACCGGAGTATGTGTTCCTTGCTGCTGCCAAGGTCGGCGGCATCGTGGCAAACCAGGAAGCACTGGCCGACTTCATGTATGACAACATGACGCTGGAGATGAACGCCATCCACTCTGCATGGAAGAATGGTTGCAAGAAGCTGGAATTCCTCGGCTCCTCCTGTATCTACCCCCGCATGGCTCCTCAGCCTATGAAGGAAGATTGCCTGCTGACCAGTGAACTGGAAAAGACCAACGAGGCCTATGCACTGGCGAAAATCAGCGGTCTGAAGTACTGCGAGTTCCTGAACCGTCAGTACGGCACCGACTACATCAGCGTCATGCCCACCAACCTCTATGGCCCTAACGACAACTATCACCCGACCCACAGCCATGTGGTCCCGGCACTGATCCGCCGCTTCCATGAGGCCAAGGAGCAGAATCTGCCCAGCGTTACCTGCTGGGGCGATGGTTCTCCGCTGCGTGAGTTCCTGTACGTGGACGATCTGGCAAACCTGTGCGTCTTCTTGATGAACAACTACTCCGGCAACGAAACGGTCAACGCCGGTACCGGCAAGGAGCTGACCATCAAGGAGCTGACAGAGCTGGTCGCCAAGGTTGTGGGCTACACCGGCGAAATCAAGTGGGACACCACCAAGCCCAACGGCACGCCCCGCAAGCTGCTGGACGTGTCCAAAGCTACCAATCTGGGTTGGACCTACAAGACCGAGCTGGAAGATGGCCTGCGCCTGTCCTATGAGGACTTCCTGAACAACCCGATGCGTGCAGAGCGCTAAACGCAAAACTAAAATAAACGATTTGAAAAGGTCGTGTGTCCGTGCAGGGCCACGGCCTTTTTGTTAAATGATAGGAGAAGTATTATGAATCTGGTATTATTGTCCGGTGGTTCTGGTCAGCGTCTGTGGCCGCTTTCCAACGATATCCGTTCCAAGCAGTTCATCAAGATCTTCCATCGGGAAGACGGCGAACTGGAATCCATGGTGCAGCGCGTCTACCGTCAGATCAAGGCAGTCGATACGGATGCTACGGTCACCATCGCTACCTCCAAGTCTCAGGTCTCGGCTATCCACAATCAGCTGGGCGAGGAAGTGGGCATCAGCGTGGAGCCTTGCCGCAGGGATACGTTTCCGGCTATCGCTCTGGCAGCGGCCTACCTGAAGGACGTGCAGGGCGTCGGCGAGGAAGAATCCGTGGTCGTCTGCCCGGTAGACCCCTATGTGGAGAACGACTACTTTGAGGCATTGAAAGCTCTGGGCGACCGTGCCGCCGTCAGCAGTGCAAATCTGGTCCTGATGGGCATTGAGCCGACCTACCCCAGCGAGAAATACGGCTACATCATCCCCATCGGCAAAGAGCAGGTCAGCAAGGTGTCCATGTTCAAGGAAAAGCCCACGCAGGAAGTGGCAAAGGATTACATTGCAAAGGGCGCGCTCTGGAACGGTGGTGTGTTCGCGTTCAAGCTGGGCTATGTGCTGAACCGCGCCCATGAACTCATTGATTTTGTGGACTACGATGATCTGTTCAATAAATACGACACCTTGAACAAGATCAGCTTTGACTATGCTGTGGTGGAGCACGAGTCGGAAATTGAGGTCATGCGTTTCGCAGGCACTTGGAAAGACCTTGGCACTTGGAACACCTTGACCGAGGCAATGGACAGCCACGCGGTGGGCGAGGCGCTGTTTAATGAGCAGTGCGAGAATGTCCATGTGGTCAACGAACTGGATGTGCCCATCCTCTGCATGGGTCTGAAGGATGTGGTGGTCTCTGCAAGCCCGGAAGGCATTCTGGTTTCGGATAAGGAGCAGTCCAGCTATATCAAGCCCTATGTCAACACGCTCGACCATCGGGTCATGTTTGCCGAAAAATCGTGGGGCAGCTTTAAGGTCATCGACATCGATAAGGCGTCCATGACCATCAAAGTGACCCTGAATGCAGGCCATCAGATGAACTACCACAGCCATCAGCACCGTGATGAGGTCTGGACAGTCATTGCAGGCAAGGGCAAGACCGTTGTGGACGGCATGGAGCAGAACGTAAAAGCAGGCGATGTGATCACCATGTCCGCAGGGTGCCGTCATACCGTTATTGCCGAGACCGAGTTGAAACTGATCGAAGTGCAGCTGGGTGAAGCTATCGACGTCCACGACAAGCAGAAATTTGAGCTGGAATATTGAGACACCGCAGGAGGCAGTTATGCAAAACAAGAATAAGCCTCTTTTGCTCCGACCGTCCGGCAAGGATTATCTTTGGGGCGGTAGTCGCTTAAATGATGAATTTGAAAAAAACATCGACCTGACCCCGCTGGCAGAGACATGGGAGTGCTCCACGCACCCCGATGGGCCCAGCTATGTGGTAGGCGGTGCATTTGATGGACAGGAATTGGCAGAGGTGCTGAGAGCGCATCCGGAGTATCTGGGCGAGCGCCACAAGGGCGAAAATGCGCTGCCGATCCTTATCAAATTCATCGATGCCAAGAAAGATCTATCGGTGCAGGTACATCCTACCGATGCCTATGCGCAGGAGCGTGAAAATGGGCAGCTTGGCAAGACCGAGATGTGGTATGTGCTGGACGCCAGTAAGGACGCAAAACTCGTGTATGGTCTGAAACGGGAGCGCACCGAACAGCAGATGCGGGATGCCATCGCTAAAGGAACCCTGATGAAGGACTTGCAGTGGGTCCCGGTCAAGAAGGACGATCTGTTTTTTATTGAAGCTGGCACCATCCATGCCATCGGAGCCGGTGCATTGGTGGCAGAAATTCAGGAAAACTCCAATCTAACCTACCGCCTGTACGATTATGACCGTGTTGGTAAAGACGGCAAAAAGCGCGAGCTGCATATTGATAAGGCGTTGGATGTGGCAAATCTTCACAGCAGCGCAGAGCCAAAACAACCGCTCCGGGTGCTGAAATACCGGCAGGGTGTTGCCTCTGAGCTGCTGACCCGCTGCAAGTATTTTGAAGTGTACCGTATGATCGTCAACACTGAGCGGCGGCAGAAGGTGCACTACCGAGCAGATGAGATCGCCTTCCGGGTGCTGCTCTGCGTCAATGGCTGCGGCACGATTTCCTATGAGGATGGAATCATTCCGTTCTATAAGGGAGACTGTATCTTTGTCCCGGCGGATTCTGAGGTGCTGACCATCCATGGACAGGCACAATTTCTGGATGTAAGAGGGTAAATAGTATGGATATCAAGAAAGAATATGAGCGCTGGCTGGCAAATGCCACTGCAGATGCCGATGTAGTGGCAGAACTGAAAACGCTGGACGATGCCAAAATCGAGGATGCATTTTATCGGGATCTTGCATTTGGTACGGGCGGTCTGCGCGGCGTGATCGGTGCGGGGACCAACCGCATGAACATCTATACTGTGGCAAAGGCTTCTCAGGGGGTGGCCGACTACCTGAAAAAGAACTTTGCAGAGCCGTCTGTGGCCATCGGCTATGACAGCCGTATCAAGAGCGATGTGTTTGCAAAAGTCGCCGCCGGGGTGTTTGCCGCCAATGGCGTCAAGGTTAACATTTGGCCGACCTTGATGCCTGTTCCTACCGTGTCCTTTGCAACCCGCTATCTGCACACCTCTGCCGGTGTCATGGTGACGGCTTCCCACAATCCCAGCAAGTACAACGGCTATAAGGTCTACGGTGCAGACGGCTGCCAGATCACCACCGAAGCTGCTGCTGAAATTCTGGCTGAGATCGAGAAGCTGGACATTTTTGCAGACGTCAAGACCAGTGATTTTGAATCAGGCGTGGCAGACGGCAGTATTCAGTATATCCCGGATGAGGTCTATACCGCTTTCGTGGAGCAGGTCAAGAACCAGTCTGTTCTGTTTGGCGAAGAGGTCAACAAGAACGTGGCTATCGTGTACAGCCCGCTGAACGGTACCGGTCTGAAGCCTGTGACCCGCACTCTGAAGGAAATGGGATACACCAACATCACCGTGGTCAAGGAACAGGAGCAGCCGGATGGCAACTTCCCGACCTGCCCGTACCCCAACCCGGAAATCAAGGAAGCCATGGCGCTGGGCATGGAGTATGCCAAGAAGTGCAACGCTGACTTGTTGCTGGCGACCGACCCGGATTGTGACCGTGTGGGCATCGCTGTCAAGAACAAGGCAGGGGAGTACGAGCTGCTGACCGGCAACCAGACCGGTATGCTGCTGCTGGATTATATTTGCAGCCAGCGCGCCAAGCACGGCAAGATGCCTGCCGACCCGGTCATGGTCAAGACCATTGTCACCATGGATATGGGCGAGCAGATCGCCACCCATTACGGCCTGCGTACCATCAATGTGCTGACTGGTTTTAAGTTCATCGGGGAGCAGATCGGCAAGCTGGAAAAGCAGGGCAAGGCAGACAGCTATGTGTTCGGTTTTGAGGAAAGCTACGGCTACCTGACCGGTTCCTACGTCCGCGATAAGGATGGCGTGGACGGTGCGTACATGATCTGCGAAATGTTCAGTTATTACGCGACCAAGGGCATCAGCCTGCTGGACAAGCTGGATGAATTGTACAAGACCTATGGCTACTGCCTGAACACTCTGCACAGCTATGAGTTCGATGGCAGCGCCGGTTTTGCCAAGATGCAGAGCATTATGCAGGCATTCCGGGGTGATATTAAGGAGTTCGGCGGCAAGAAAGTTGTCCATCTGCTGGACTACGCACCCGGTTTGGATGGTCTGCCCAAGTCCGATGTGCTCAAGTTCCTGCTGGAAGATAACTGCTCCATCGTGGTGCGTCCCTCTGGTACCGAACCGAAGCTCAAGACCTATATTTCTGTCAGCGCGGAGAATAAGGAAGCTGCCGAGAAGGTGGAGGCAGAGATCTGCAAGAGTGCGGAAGAGTACTTGAAGTAAGGTCGAAAACCATAAAATAATTTTCATCACAAGGATGATTTCAAAATGAACTTGTGATATACTGGAGCCACGGGAGACCGTGGCTCCTTACGCTGCTCGAAACTTTGCACACCTCTCCGTGGTGAGCAGCAGGCAACGCATGAGAATGTGGCTAAGAATGCAAAGAATCACAGTCTGATAGGGAAAAGACTATGTGTGATATCGAAAAGAAATCTCAAACTGAAAAGAAAACGCATATTAGGCCGACATTGTTATCGATTGTCATTATTTTGATTGCGGTGTTAGCTGTATTTGCCATTCTTGTTCATTGGTTTTCACCTAAAGTGCCTTCACTGATCACGGCAGACGGAATGCTTTCATATATCGGATCGGGTATTTCATCTGTGGCCACAATCCTTTTAGCGATTATTGCATATCGTCAAACAGAACGAGCAAATTCTATGGCCGACAAACTGGCTATGCAATCTAATCGGTTTGCGGAGCAGGCGAATGAATTATCCAAACAAGCTAATAGGGCGGCAAATAAAGCTAATGACTTGGCAGAAGAGTCCTACAAAGCGGCACAGCAATCTAACAATCTTGCTGCACAATCTAATGCGGAGGCTCAGAAATCAAATGAACTAGCAGTACAGTCGAATGAAGCTGCGAAGAAATCAAATGAATTGGCAATGCGCTCACTTGAGATAGCAGACAAATCAAATGAACTTGTAACGCAATCTAATAAGACTGCAGAACAATCAAACGAGCTTGCAAGGTTGTCAATTCAGGCGTCACAACAAGCTAATGAATTGACGCAGCAAGCAAACAAAATGTCTGAGCGAGTGATGAAACTAGAAGAAGAAAGGTTCAAAATGGAAATCCGGCCATTTGTTCTTGCGACTGACTGGCAGGTTTGTGAGGGAATTCCAACTGAATTTGAAGACAAGCGTCAAACGATAGCATATCAAGTTGGCCCTAGTAATAATCGGATAACTGATTGCGTAGCGTTAATTCTAGAGTTAACTAATACGACACAATCGTATGAAATGGTTCGCTATTGGAATGCAACAAGTTCAAGCGGAGAACGATGGGGACTTTGCGTAAATGATCGTAATGGCATTTCTCTCGGCATTCCGGCAGGAGAAAGTCGGAAATTTTGTTTTTATGCTAATGAATCTTTCTTCTCTGGTATAGAGGGGAAGACAATTAAGTTTGAGTTTATTATAGAAAACCGTTTTGATGAACGCTATAAAGAATCCTTTGATTTGGTTGTTATTCAATTCAACTGGGAACGAAAGGACTGCAATATTATCCCACAAAAGTATGAAATACAGGCCTTTACGAAAGACTGTGGTCTTGTAAAGGGTTAATATTGATTGCTTAAATTCACAGTGCTATACTAAGACTCCAATACATAATAGAAAGGTTGATATCTTATGCCCCGTCCCAAAGGCAGCAAGAACAAGCCCAAGACCGTAAAAGCAACCGTTGACTTCGCTGCACAGATCGCTGAAAAGCAAGCTGCAAAGGAAGCTGTCGCTGCCGAGATTGCATCTATTACCGCGAACATCGATGCGCTGAAAACCGACCTGAAAACCAAGAAAGCAGAGCTGAAATCTATCGACAAGGAAATCGCCAGAATCGAAGCCAAAAAGATCAAAGCTGAAACTAAGGCAGCAGAATCCGCAAAGAAAGCTGAAGCAGAGGACGTGCTGAAAAAGCTGCTGGCCAGCGGCGTGAGTGCAGATGATATTATCGAGAAGCTGAAATAATCGTTTCAAAATCCAAAACCGTGTGGGTGTGGTTACAAAATCCCATCTATGCGGTTTTCTAATGGAATGATTGTTTTATATCAAACAAAATATACCCGTTTCTCATTCCATAGTCCAAAATCACTTCCGGTGAAATTTCAGTAAATGAACAACAGGGGAGAGTACAGGCAGGCCAACCGAGCGGTACAGATAAGAAATAATCAAGGCAGTCAGCGCATCAAAACACCTTCAACCGCTTCAAAAGTTATTCTTTCAAAAATCAGAAATAATCCCATCGCCAAAGCTAGTCCATCAATACACCAATCAAAGCGCCAATCAACTCTTTATCATCACCACCCTGAGGAGCGCATCTGGGCAGGGCGAACGCCCCGGCGGCAGCCCCGGGTCCCGGACGCTCCGAAGATCAAGCGCGACAAGATGAAACAATTTTACATGGTTGACATGGGACGAAAAATGTGGTAATATCGTTTTATCAAAAAAGTGCGAATCCCCCTCGCTCGCGAAGGAAAAATCTCTCTCGCAATGAGAAATCGAACGATACAACGAATGAAAATTGACTTTGCCGAAGGCTGGCAGACACGAGGGACTTAAAATCCCTTTCTGGAGACAGAGTACGGGTTCGACCCCCTGCCGACGACATGTGAAATCTCAAAATCAGCCGATGATTCGAATGATTCTGACGGCTTTTATTTTGCTTATCCCATTTTATGGTAGCAACGCGCAAAAAAAATAACACAAAACAGAAACCCGGAACCTTTTGAGCCATAATAGCTCCGAAAAAGGTTCCGGGTTTTATACAATGTCTTTTAGAAGACTGTTTTGCAACAATCCGGCGTAGCCGTACCACTTGACAAGGCTGCGCAGCAGGCGGCGGAACTGATACCGCTCGGCCTGCGTTTTCTGATGATAGCAGTCTGCTACGGGCTTTAAAACGCTGCTCATGCGGCTTACAGCATTTTTGTTCTGCTTGGTGCTGCGGAAATACTCCTTGGTAATCGAAATGGAAAAGCTCAAAGCGGATGCTTTCCGAAAAACTGCTGGGCAATTCCATCCAGCTGTGCGGTGATCTGCCGGAAATCCTGATTCAGATCCAAGGTGCGTGCACCGATCTGGTTGCCACCCAAGTTGAAGAGACAATCCGGCGTGATGGATTCCTGCGTTTTGGCGTAGACCAGCAGCCCGGAAACATTTCCATTATGGGCAGTGTCCTGATTTTTAACGTAGGTGTAGATCTGGTAGAGGTTAGCAGAATGCAGGGTTTCTTTATTGAATTGCTGCTGCATGGTCTGGCTGTAATATTTAGCATCCAGAATGAGAACTTTTTCGTGGAAACGCAGAAAAATATCGGTTTGCATGGCGGGGAGAAACCGCAGCATGGCGGTG
>Ga0129310_1001026_pt1 | contig 27275 bp, 20 predicted proteins | sample Go1ome_2_FD_94433 | JGI IMG/M metagenome (GOLD analysis project Ga0129310, IMG submission 94433) | Western lowland gorrila individual fecal microbial communities from Wisconsin, USA - Go1022A metagenome | ecosystem: Host-associated > Mammals > Digestive system > Large intestine > Fecal | place... | reverse complement strand
TTGTCATTGCGCCAGCGCAATCACACACACGGCCTTACTTGCTTTGCCGCAACGCCGCTGCAATGATTCGCGCCCCACCTCATCCGGCCCTTCGGGCCACCTTCCCCTCGAGGGGAAGGCTTTACCTTCACGACATTTACCGCCGGGCCGCCTGGGCCAAACGGCAGGCGGCGAGGGCGGTCTCCTTGTCCGAGGCCGAGATCAGAAAGCGGCTGGCGTGGCAGAAGCGCAGGCCCTCCAGGCCGCTGCGCCGGGCCAGCACGGCGGCGGGCTGGCCGCCCCAGCTGGCCGGGAAGGGCACCTTGGGGCTTTTGGTGCGCCGGTCGTTCACGCACTGGGCCGCCCAGCCGCCCCGCTGGCTGGGGTACACCACAAACTGCGCGTCGCTGCGGTACAGCGCGTTTTTCCACGGGGCGTAGCAGGGCAGCACCACAATGCCGTCCCGCATGTTCTGGTAGGCCTTCTGCACCAGATCGTCGGCGCGGGTCACGGCCCGGGCCTCCTCCAGCCGGTTCTGCAGAATCACCTGCGCAAAGTCCACGGCCTTAAAAAAGCACTCGTCCGGGTCGGTCTTTTCATCCCAACGGGGGTTGAAGCTGCCGATGGCGTCGGCCAGGCTGTCCTGCTCGCCGGTGTTGTCGTTCAGATCCAGCGGCTGAATGAAGTTCTCGTCCAGCAGGCGGGCCTGATTGTCGCCCACCAGGCCCGCGCCCAGCACCCGCCACAGCAGGCCGAACGCCGCGTAGGGCACGCCGTTGGGGCGCACCTCCCGGTCGGCCGAGTGGTGGTCGAACATACCGTCGCCGATGTCAAACACCAGGCCGTCAAAATTTTCGGGTACCTCAAATCCGCGCTGGATCCGGATGTCCGGGCGGAGAATGCGCAGAAGCGCCGCGCTGAACACATCGTCCGCGTGGAATTTTCCTCCATGGGTAAAGGCTTTCGCCGGAATTTTCATGCTGTTTCCTTCCTTATAAGGGGCGCGGTGATCGTTGACAGGGGCAGCCCCGCCCGGCCATGCGCCCCGCTGGCCGGGTAAATTTTATTATAGCATAAACGCCCGCCGCAAAGAAGCGCGCAAAGCAAAAACCGGGCGCAATGCGTCCGGTTTTCGCGGTCTTGTTCAGAATGGCCCGGCGTTTTCAAGCCGCCGCGGCCTGCTTCTGATTTATTCCATGGGCATGACGATGCCGTTGTAGTTGTCCTTGATGTACTGCTTGATGGTGTCGCTCTTCAGGGCTTCCACCAGGGCCAGCACGGCGGGGTTGTTCTCGTTGCCTTCCTTCACGGCCACGATGTTGCCGTAGGTCTGGGCAGCCACAGAGTCCGCATCCTCGGTCACCAGCACGGTGTCGGCGATGCCGGCGCCGGAGGCGTAGTTGCCGTTGATGACGGCGAAGTCCAGATCAGGCAGGCTGGCGGGCAGGTTGGCGGCCTCCATGGGCACGATCTCCACATTGTGGGGGTTCTCCTCAATGTCCAGCTCGGTGGCCTCCAGGCCCACGCCCTCTTTCAGCTTCAGAACGCCCTGGGCCTCCAGCAGCAGCAGCGCGCGGGCGCCGTTGGTGTTGTCGCCGGGGATGCCGATCTTCGCGCCGTCGGGGATGTTGGCCAGGTCGTTGCTCTTGCCCGGGTACAGGCCCATGGGCTCGTAGTGGATCACGCCCACGCTCACCAGATGGGTGCCGTTTTTGGCGTTGAAGTCCTCCAGGTAGGGCAGATGCTGGAAGTAGTTGGCGTCCAGGCTGCCGTCCTCCACGGCGGTGTTGGGCATCACATAGTCGTCAAACTCGGTGACCTGCAGGTCGATGCCCTGCTCGGCCAGAATGGGCTTGACCTGCTCCAGAATCTCGGCGTGGGGGCTGGGGGAAGCGCCCACCTTCAGCACGGTGGTCTCGGTGGAAGTCGCCTCGGACGAGGCCGCGGAAGAAGCGGAAGAAGCGGTGCTGGAGCCGCAGGCCGCCAGGCTTGCCGCCAGGGCCAGCGCCAGTACGGATGCTACGATCTTTTTCATGTTGTGTCACTCCTCTTTTATAAATGGGTTTGCTTTGGGGTTACTTGGGGTGCTTTTTGCCGCCGCGGCCGTTTTGGCTTCCCCTCGAGGGGAAGCTGTCGCCGCCCGGCGACTGATGAGGTGGAATCTTCTCTCCGCCGTAAGGGTATGGCAGGGGATATGCGCCCCACCTCATCCGCCTCACGTTCGTTCGGCACCTTCCCCTCAAGGGGAAGGCTTTACCTCCGCGACCGTTCTGGCTTCCCCTCGAGGGGAAGCTGTCGCGTCAGCGACTGATGAGGTGGAATCTTCTCTCCACCGTAAAGTTACAGCAAGGATTTGCGCCCCACCTCATCCGCCTCACGTTCGTTCGGCACCTTCCCCTCAAGGGGAAGGCTTTACCTCCGCGACCGTTTTGGCTTCCCCTCGACGGGAAGCTGTCGCGTCAGCGACTGATGAAGTGGCATCGTTTCTCCGCCGTAAGGTTACAGCAGGGGATTTGCGCCCCACCTCATCCGCCTCACGTTCGTTCGGCACCTTCCCCTCAAGGGGAAGGCTTTACCTCCGCGACCGTTTTGGCTTCCCCTCGAGGGGAAGCTGTCGCGTCAGCGACTGATGAGGTGGCGTCGTTTCTCCGCCGTAAGGGTATGGCAGGGGATATGCGCCCCACCTCATCCGCCTCACGTTCGTTCGGCGCCGCGGCATTTTGCAGAAAAGCATTTATTTTCACCTGGCCGGAGTGGGCCGTGCACTGCCCGTGTGCCGGCCGGGGAAAAACACAGAAACAGGTTCAGCGGTAGCGCTTGTCCGCCTTGCGGGCCAGATGGCCAAACACCGTCTGGATCAGGCACACCACCACGATCACCAGCAGCAGCGAGGCGTACATCACGCTCTGCTGATAGCGCTGGTAGCCGAAGCGGAAGGCGATGTTGCCCAGGCCGCCCGCGCCCGTCGCGCCGGTGATGGCCGTGTAGCCGAACACCGTGATGGTGCTGATGGTCAGGCCGCGCAGCAGGCTGGGCACGCTTTCCACCAACAGCACCCGGGTGATGATCTGCCAGTTGGTCGCGCCCATGCAGCGGGCCGCCTCGATCACGCCGTAGTCCACCTCTTCCAGGCTCTGCTCCACCATGCGGGCCACGAAGGGCGCGGCGGCCACAGTCAGGGGCAGGTTGGCGGCGCTGGCACCGATGGAGGTGCCCATCACCGCCCGGGTGAAGGGGGTGAGGAACAGCATCAGGATCATAAAGGGGATGCTGCGGAAGATGTTCACCAGCCAGCCGAAGGCCGCGTTGAACTGGGGGGTCTCCATGAAGCCGCCGGGCTTGGTCACGGTGAGCAGTACGCCCAACGGCAGGCCGATGACGTAGGCCAGCAGGGTAGGCACCAGGGTCATATACAGGCTTTCCAGGGTGCCATCCAGCAGCAATGCGCCGTAGCGCGACAGAAATTCCGACATCGTTCAGCCCTCCTCTTTCTCTTTGATGGCCCCGCCCAGAATGAGCTGGCGGGCAATGGCGCTTTGGGGATGGGCGAAGATCTCGGTCACATCGCCCTGCTCCACCACGCGGCTCTCATCGATGACCACCATGCGGTTGCAGATGCTGCGCACCACGCCCAGCTCGTGGGTGATGATGACGATGGTCACGCCCAGCTCGGCGTTGATCTTTTTCAAAAGCGCCAGCACGCTCTGGGTGGTCAGTGCGTCCAGCGCGCTGGTGGGCTCGTCGCACAGCAGCACACTGGGGTTGGTGGCCAGGGCGCGGGCCAGGGCCACGCGCTGCTTCTGGCCGCCGGAAAGCTGACTGGGGTAGGCACCGGCCCGGTCGGCCAGGCCCACGATCTCCAGCAGCTCCGTCACCCGGGCCTTGACGGCCGCCGGGTCGTTTTTGGAAAGCCGCAGCGGAAACGCCACGTTGTCGAACACGGTTTTTTGCATCAGCAGGTTGTAGCCCTGAAACACCACGCCCATGCGGCGGCGGGCAGCCCGCAGGCGGGCGCCGTTCATGCGCACCAGATTTTCGCCGTCCAGCAGAATGTCGCCGCTGGTGGGCTGCTCCAGCAGGCACAGGCAGCGCAGCAGGGTGCTTTTGCCCGCGCCGGACATGCCGATGATGCCGAAGATGTCGCCGTCCTGAATGGTGGCGGTCACATCCCGCAGGGCCACCACCTTGCCGGATTTGTCGTTGAACTCTTTGGTTAAGTGCTTGATTTCGATCATAAAATTCTCTCGTTTCTGTTGGAGATGGTTGGAAAGGATGGCTGCTTTTGTGTGTGATTTTTTGCGGCAGTGCCGCTTTTGCCGCGAGGATTTGGCTTCCCCTTGAGGGGAAGCTGTCTGCGCCAGCAGACGGATGAGGTGGCACCTTGCCTTTGCCGTAAGACCGCGGCTGCGATGAAACGCTCCTGCATCTGTGCCCCCGCAAGCAATTAAGGGCACCATCATGATTCGCGCTCCACCTCATCCGCCTCACTTCGTTCGGCACCTTCCCCTCAAGGGGAAGGCTTTGACCGCCGCGAGGATTTGGCTTCCCCTCGAGGGGAAGCTGTCTGCGCCAGCAGACGGATGAGGTGGCATCTCGCCGTTGCTGTAAGGCCGCGGCCGTGATGAAACGCTCCTGCATCCGTGCCCCCGCAAGCAATTGGGGCACCTTCATGATTCGCGTTCCACCTCATCCGCCTCACTTCGTTCGGCACCTTCCCCTCAAGGGGAAGGCTTTGCCGCCGCAGCCGTGGCAAAAACGCAAAACGCCCCCGGCTGCGATCCTTGCAGCCAGGGGCGAAAATTCTTCGCGGTACCACCCTGTTTTTGCCCGAACCACCTCACGGTGAGGGCCTTGCCGACTGCGGCAGCGGCGCTGCTTACAGCCTGACGCGGTAACGGGCGTACCCGGCGCGGGCTTGGGGCAGCCTCTCCTCGCCGGCGCAACTCTGAGACCATGTTCAGCTTCCTGTTCTCCGCCCGTTTCCACCATCGGGGCTCTCTGGTTGAGACAATGCCAAAAGCTTACTCTTCTCTTCCTCGTTTTTGTGTGGTTTTTTGATTATGTCCATCATTATAGCGTTGCGCCGCCGCTTTGTCAATGGGGCAGGTCTGCCAAATCTTCCCGGATTTTTCCGCCCGGGCAGGGCATAATCCATAAAACCTGCTGGTTTAAAAGGTTTTGCTTCTTGCGGCGCTTGCTCACTTGGAGAAGGCTGCCGCCCGTTCCTTCAGGCCCTCATAATAGCGGCAGGTCACCGGTGCATCAATGCCATGGGCCTGCGCCATGCGCACCGCCTCGCCGCTGAACAGCTCCATCTCGCCCACGCGGCCCGCGTCAAAGTCACGGCTGAGCGAGCTGGTGGAGTCATCGGTGGTGTGGGCCAGCCGGGCCAGATGCCGCTCCACCTGATCGTCGGGCAGCTTCACGCCCTCGGCCGCGGCAATGCGCACGGTTTCTTCCATCAGCGCCCGGTAGTCGGCGGCCAGCTCAGGCCGGTGCTTCACCGCCCCGATGGGCACGCCCCAGCGGGCGGTGACCACGTTGTAGGCGCAGTTCAACACATACTTGCTCCAGATGGCGGCCTGCACGTCGGGGGCAAAGCGGCAGTCGATGTCCGCCGCCTTCAGGGCCTCGCACACGGCCTTTGCATCGGCCTCGTCGGCCCGCTCGCCCTCGCCCAGGTAGATGGTGGTGTAGTCGCCATACTGGGTGATGGAGTAATCCGCCCCGGCGCTGGACACCACATAGATCACGCTCTGGAGCATTCGCCCCTTGCCCAGCAGCTGGCCCAGCTTGGCGGCGGTGTGCACCCCGTTCATCACGGGCAGAACCAGAGTGTCCGGCCCCACAATGGGGGCCAGCTGGGCGGCCGCGGTTTCCAGCTGGGCGTATTTCACGCTCACCAGAATCAGATCCTGCACGCCCAGCTCGGCCGGGTCCGCCGTAACGGCGGCGGGCTGCACGGTGTACTCACCGTATAAGTCGCTGTGGATGGTCAGGCCCTGCTGCCGCAGGTGCTCGCCGCGGGCGCCCCGGGCCACCAGGCTTACGGCGTCGCCGTATTTGCGGATGAGCTGGCCCGCCAGCAGGCCGCCCACGCCGCCCACACCCAACACGGTAATTTTGCGAATGGGGCGGATGGCCCCGGTGATCGAACAGGCTTCCATGATGTATCTCCTTTTACTTGTTGTTTTGTTTTGCGACTGTTTATACAGTTTGTATTTTTGCGAATGCTTGCTGCCCTGGGCTGGCTGCGGCCGGAAGATGTCACCGCATCCATCGGCTGCCCCGCCGCAGAACCCGCAAAACGTCAATATCATTCGTCACTGCCATGACCTTATGGCAAAGGCAAGATGCCACCTCATCCGTCGCCTGGCGGCGACAGCTTCCCCTCGAGGGGAAGCCAGGATGTCACGCCAGAAAGCAGCACTGCCGCCGGAACGCAAAGCCTTCCCCTTGAGGGGAAGGTGGCCCGAAGGGCCGGATGAGGTGGGGCGCTCGGTATTATTGCAACTTAATTGTGGACATAAGCCGTTGCCCATACTCCGTCACTGCCGTGACCTTATGGCAAAGGCAAGATGCCACCTCATCCGTCGCCTGGCGGCGACAGCTTCCCCTCGAGGGGAAGCCAGGATGTCACGACAGAAAGCAGCACTGCCGCCGGAACGCAAAGCCTTCCACTCAAGATGCGAATCAATCGTAGAAAAACATAAAAAAAGACAAGTGGAGCAAAAAGAGCGATAATGAATGTGTGAAGACTCTTATCGAACTTTTTTGCACCATTTGCCAATGCATGATACCAGATTCCCGGAAGAAACGCAACACTTGCGCCGCAAGAACTGTCCCAAATTTACGGACAATGAACGGTTCCCAGTTTAGCGGTTGGCTCTGAAACAATCGTTGTTTACGCGCACAGCATGTTTCCCTTGCCCCTGCAGCCTGCATTTGCCAGGACAAACACGCAAAAATCCCCTCTGGCCTACACAGCCAGGGGGGATTTTATTCACATTATCGCGTCAGGCGCTCACGCAATTACTTGCGGGGGTTCTTGATGGCAGCCTGAGCGGCAGCCAGACGGGCGATGGGCACACGGAAGGGAGAGCAGGACACATAGTCCAGGCCAACCTTGTGGCAGAACTCCACGCTGGAGGGGTCGCCGCCGTGCTCGCCGCAGATGCCCAGACCCAGGTCGGGGCGGGTGGCGCGGCCATCGGCCACGGCCATCTTGATCAGCTTGCCGACGCCGATCTGATCCAGATGCTGGAACGGATCGCTCTCGTAGATCTTCTTGTCGTAGTAGGCATTCAGGAACTTGGCAGCGTCGTCACGGCTGAAGCCGAAGGTCATCTGGGTCAGGTCGTTGGTGCCGAAGCTGAAGAACTCAGCCTCCTTGGCGATCTCACCGGCGGTCAGAGCAGCACGGGGGATCTCGATCATGGTACCAACCTGGTACTTCATAGCCACACCGGCCTCAGCGATCAGCTTGTCAGCGGTAGCCACAACCACGTCCTTGACGTACTTCAGCTCCTTGACCTCGCCGACGAGAGGAATCATGATGTGAGGAGTGATCATCTTGCCGGTCTCAGCGGAAACCTTCAGAGCGGCCTTGATGACAGCGTTGGTCTGCATCTCGGCGATCTCGGGGTAGGTGACAGCCAGACGGCAGCCGCGGTGACCCATCATGGGGTTGAACTCATGCAGGCTCTCCACGATGTTGGTCAGCTCTTCGGCGCTCATGCCCATATCCTTGGCCAGCTCGGCAATGTCCTCCGCCTTGGTGGGCAGGAACTCATGCAGAGGAGGATCCAGGTAACGGATGGTCATGGGACGGTCGCCCATGATCTTGTACATGGCGGTGAAGTCAGCCTCCTGGTAAGGCTCGACCTTGGCCAGGGCCTTCTTGCGGTCCTCAACGGTACGGGCGCAGATCATCTCACGCACGGCCTTGATGCGGTCGGCGGCGAAGAACATATGCTCGGTACGGCACAGGCCGATGCCCTCAGCGCCCATGTTCACGGCGTTCTGAGCGTCGGTCGGGTTGTCGGCGTTGGTGAACACCTTCAGCTGGCGGGCAGCGTCAGCCCAGCCCATGAAGCGCTGCAGGTAGGGGTTCTCGGTGGCAGCCACGGTGGCAACCTGCTCGCCGTAGATGTTGCCGGTGGCGCCGTCGATGCTGATCCAGTCGCCTTCGGCGAACTTATGGCCGTTGATCTCGAAGGTCTTGGCCTCGTAGTCGATCTTCACATCGTTGTCGTTGCCGCAGCCGGAAACGCAGCACACGCCCATGCCGCGGGCAACCACGGCGGCGTGGCTGGTCATGCCGCCGCGCACGGTCAGGATGCCCTGAGACACCTGCATGCCCACGATGTCCTCGGGGCTGGTCTCCAGACGAACCAGAACCACCTTGGGCATCTTGCCGCTCTTGACCATCTCCTCAGCCTCTTCGGCGGTAAAGACGATCTGGCCGCAGGCAGAACCGGGAGAAGCGGCCAGGCCCTTGCCGATGACCTCGGCAGCCTTCAGGGCAGCCGCGTCAAACTGGGGATGCAGCAGGGTATCCAGCTGCTTGGGCTCCACGCGCAGCACAGCCTCGCGCTCGTCGATCATGCCCTCGTCCACCAGGTCGATGGCGATCTTCAGAGCGGCCTGCGCGGTGCGCTTGCCGTTACGGGTCTGCAGCATGAACAGCTTGCCATCCTCGATGGTGAACTCCATGTCCTGCATATCCTTGAAGTACTTCTCCAGACGGGTGGCGATCTCCTGGAACTGATCGTACACCTCGGGCATCTCCTCATGCAGCTTGCTGATGGGAGAAGGAGTACGGATGCCGGCCACGACGTCCTCGCCCTGGGCGTTGATCAGGTACTCGCCCATCAGCTGACGCTCGCCGGTAGCGGGGTTGCGGGTGAAGGCCACGCCGGTGCCGCTGCGCATGCCGCTGTTGCCGAAGGCCATCTGCTGCACGTTAACGGCGGTGCCCCACTCGTAGGGGATCTCGTTCATCTTGCGGTAAACGTTGGCGCGGGGGTTATCCCAGGAACGGAACACGGCCTTGACGGCGCCGATCAGCTGCTCCTTGGGATCCTGGGGGAACTCAGAACCCTGCTTCTCCAGGTAGATGGCCTTGAACTGCTTGACCAGCTCCTTCAGGTCCTCGGCGGTCAGCTCCACGTCCTGCTTCACGCCCTTGGCAGCCTTCATCTCGTCGATCTTCTCCTCGAAGAAGCTCTTGCCCAGCTCCATAACAACGTCGGAGTACATCTGGATGAAACGGCGGTAGCTGTCGTAAGCAAAGCGGGGGTTGCCGGTCTTCTTGGCCAGGCCCTCAACGGCCTCGTCGTTCAGGCCCAGGTTCAGGATGGTATCCATCATGCCGGGCATGGACTGGCGGGCGCCGGAGCGCACGGACACCAGCAGGGGGTTGTTCACATCGCCGAAGGTTTTGCCGGTGATCTTCTCCAGGCCCTTGACGTGCTCGAAGATGTCGGCCTCGATCTCTGCGTTGATCTCGCGGCCATCGGCGTAGTACTGGGTGCAGGCCTCAGTGCTGATGGTGAAGCCCTGAGGAACAGGCATGCCGGCGGCGGTCATCTCCGCCAGGCCGGCGCCCTTGCCGCCCAGAATGTTCTTCATGGTGGTCAGGTCGCCATTGAAGGCCTTGCTGCCCTCATCGAAGTAGTAAAGGTACTTTTTGCTCATTGCGTTACCTCCAACAGAAATTAGCATCCCGCAGGGGCCGCAGCCCCCGCAACATCGGGGGTGTGGCCCGATACCTGATTATTATAGCAGAAACATTGGCTCCCTGCTAGAGCTTTTTGTGGATTTTCCATGCATTTGCCGGTGTTTTTCGCCCAAATTCTCTTGCAAAATGCGCAAAAAACGATACAATTATAATGGGTTAGGATTTCATTTGATGGTTTTGCATCAAATGCACATCCTACCTCCTCATCGCAACAATCAGGCCGGTGCAGCGCTTGCAGCGGCCCTAAGTTTGTGCCTGAAATGCCGGGCGGCCGGCCGGCGGCCCGCTGCGGGCGCGCCGGATCGGCGCCGGTTCAATACTGCTTTATAACAGAAAAGGAGTCATTGCCATGTCCATGTCCAGTGTCGAGGCCTTCGCCGCTGCCCAGGCCAAATACGCCCAGACCTTTGAGACGCATCTGGAAAACGGGGTCAACTTCATCTCCCGGGATGTTTACATTGAGCCGGGGGTCGTCATCGCGCCGGGGGCCACCATTCTGCCCGGCACCATCCTGCGGGGCACCACCGTCATCGAGGCGGGGTGCGTGGTGGGCCCCAACAGCCTGCTGGAGAACACCACCCTGGGCGAGGGCAGCACCTTCAACGCCAGCCAGGCCTATGACAGCAAGCTGGGCCCCCACTCCAAGATCGGCCCCTTCACCCACATCCGGGCGGGCACGGTCACCGGCTACGGCGTGCACCTGGGCGCCTATGTGGAGACCAAGAATTCCACCATGGACGACGGCACCACCGTAAGCCACCTGACCTACATCGGCGACTCCGACGTGGGCAAGGGCTGCAACTTCGGCTGCGGCACCGTCACCAGCAACTACGACGGCCAGGGCAAATACCGCTGCACCATCGGCGACTATGCCTTCATCGGCTGCAACACCAACCTGATCGCCCCCGTAAAGGTGGGCGACGGGGCCTACACCGCCGCGGGCAGCACCATCACCGGCGACGTGCCCGCCGGGGCGCTGGGCATTGCCCGCGAGCGCCAGAGCAACAAGGAGGGCTGGGCCGAGCCCCGGCTGGCTGCCTATGTGAAAAAGCAGCAGAAAAAAATGGCCGACGCCAAGGCGGCCGACGAAACCGCCAAAGGGGAGCAGGGCTGAGTTTTTTCCCGGCTGCGCCGCTTCTGCCGCTTTTTGAATGCGGGGCTGCCCATTCCGGCCGGCTTCGCCTCAACATCAGTACACCGGGCTGCCGCCCACCCATTTTTCGGGCGACTGCGGCGGCCCGTTTTTTATCTCTTCAATATATAAAAGGACGATCAACGCTATGCTGTTTCAGAAAAAGGCCGCCGACGGCGGCGACACCTGGCTCATTGTGGGGCTGGGCAACCCGGAAAAGAAATACGACGGCACCCGCCACAACGTGGGCTTTGAAACCCTGGATCACCTGGCCGAGTGCTGGAACATCCAGCCGGTCAAGGCAAAGTTTCAGGGGCTGTGGGGCCAGGGCACCGTGGACGGCCGCAAGGTGGTGCTGCTCAAGCCTCTGACCTACATGAACCTGTCCGGCCAGAGCGTGGGGGCCGCCGCCCAGTTCTTCAAGATCCCGCCCCAGCGGGTCATCGTTCTGTGCGACGATGTGGACCAGGCGGCCGGGCATATGCGCATCCGGCCCCAGGGTTCGGCTGGCGGCCACAACGGCCTGAAGGACATCATTGCCCATCTGGGCAGCCAGGAATTCATCCGGGTGCGCATGGGCGTGGGCCGCAAGCCCCGCCCGGACTACGACCTGGCCGACTGGGTGCTGGGCAAGCCCGCCGCCGAGGACCGCAAGGCCATCGACGCCCGCTACCCGGACGCCGAGGCCGCCTGCCGCCTGCTGATGGCCGGCAAGCTGGCCGAGGCGCAGAACAAGTACAATCACTGACGAGAGCTTACCCGCCGCGAAGGCAAAGCCTTCCCCTTGAGGGGAAGGTGCCGAACGGATGTGAGGCAGATGAGGTGGGGCGCAAATCCAATTGCAACGTTATGGCAGAGCGAAAGGCAAACGTGCCCGCCACTGCCATGGCCTCACCGCAAACAGAAGATGCCACCTCATCAGTCGCTTGCGCGACAGCTTCCCCTCGAGGGGAAGCCAATGGCCGCGGCAGAAAGCTGTACCGTCGCAAAAAGGATGTGCTGCAATGAACCAAAACAGCAACCCGAAACTGACCTCAAATGCGAAAACGCTGCGCAAACCATGACAAAAGAAGAGCGCCGCCTCTGGTATGATTTCTTCAAAGGTCAGCCGTTCACCGTAAATCGGCAGAAGGTGATCGGCACTTACATCGTTGACTTTTATTGCGCTGAGGCTGGGCTGGTGGTGGAGCTGGACGGGTTACAGCATTACGAAGCCAACGGCAGATAAAGTGACGAACTGCGGGATGCATTTCTGCGAAGCTGCGGATTGCAGGTTCTGCGCTACTCAAATTACGATGTGAATTGTAATTTTGAGGGAGTCTGCGCAGATATTCTGGAGCACCTCAACGCCGCAAAACCAAAACTGCCTCAAGGGCAAAAGCCTTCCCCTTGAGGGGAAGGTGCCGAACGCAGTGAGGCGGATGAGGTGGGGCGCGAATCCAATTGCAACGTTATGGCTGAGCGAAAGGCCAACGTGCCCGCCCTGCCATAACCGAACCGCAAACAGAAGATGCCACCTCATCAGTCGCCTACCGGCGACAGCTTCCCCTCGAGGGGAAGCCAATTTTCGCACATCCCGCGCCATTCACCACACCACGAAAGGAGCATAGACCAATGCCTGTTCTGTCCGATCCCTTTGCCTCCCTGTTTTCCTCCACGGCGGAATTCGCCCGGCTGGAGGAGGGGCTGTCTGGCCCCGGGGTCACGGCGCTGTTCGGCCTGCCCCCCGCCGGGCGCATGGCGCTGGCCGTGCAGCTCAGCCGCCGGCTGGGCCGCCCCCTGTGTGTGGTGACCGCCGGCGAGGCCGAGGCCAGCCGCGCCGCGGCCGATCTGCAGGCGCTGGGGCTTTCGGCGGCGGTGTTCCCCGCGCGGGACCTGCTGCTGCGCCCCATTGAGGGCGCGGGCCGTGAATACGAATACCGCCGTCTGGCCGTGCTGGGCGGGCTGGTGGGCGGCCGGGTGGACGCGGTGTGCGTGCCCGCCGAGGGGCTTCTGCAGTTCACCGTGCCCAAGGCCGAGTTCTGCGCCAACACCCTCACCCTGAAGCCCGGCATGGAGATTCCCCAAAAGCAGCTGGCCGCCCGGCTGTTCGGTGCGGGCTATGTCCGGCGCGACCGGGTGGAAGGCCCCGGCCAGTTCAGTGTGCGCGGCGGCATTCTGGACCTGTATCCGCCGGACCGGGGCACCCCCGCCCGTCTGGAATTCTGGGGGGACGAGATCGACACCATCCACGCCTTCGACCTGCTCACCCAGCGCCGGGGCGACGCGCTGGAGAAGGTCTACCTCTCTCCGGCCCGGGAGGTTCTGTTCGGCGACGCGGCCGCCACGGCCCAGGCCCTGCGGGACTGGCTGAACGGCTTCAAGGGCAAGAAAAAGACGGCGCTGGCCGCCGCCATGGCCCCGGAACTGGAGCAGCTGGACGCCGGGCTCGTGCCCGAAAATCTGGACAAATACCTGCCGGTGCGCTATCCGCACCCCGCCACCCTGCTGGATTATTTTGAGGACCCGCTTCTGATTCTGGAGGCCCCCGGCGACATCGCCGAGGCCCAGCGGGCCACCCGCTTCCGCCGTCAGGAGGAGCAGAAGGGCCTGCTGGAGGCCGGCGTGCTGGCCCCCGGGCTGGACGGGTACTATCTGGATCTGGACTGGCTGTATGTGCAGGCCGGGCGCTGCCGCACGCTGGTGGGGGACAACTTCACCCGCAGCCTGCCCGACCTGAAGCTGAAGGCACTGGTGGATGTATCCTGCCACGCGCTGCCCAGCTGGAACGGCGAGGTGCCCGCCCTGCTGGAGGATCTGGAGCCGCTGCTGAAGCAGGGCTACTGCGCCGCCGTTCTGGCCGGCACCCAGCGCGCCGCCGACGGCCTGGCCAAGGATCTGGCGAACCGCGGCCTGAAGGCCACCGCCAACCCTCAGGTGCTGCCCAGCCCCGGCACGGTGTGGGTGCTGCCCGGCCACCTCACCAGCGGCGTGCAGTTCCCCTTTGCCCGGCTGGCCCTCATCACCGGGCGGCGGCAGGGCACCAGCGGCGACAAGGCCAAGCAGAAGGCCAAAAAGAACAAGGACGCGCTGGCCAGCCTGTCGGACATTCAGCCCGGCGACTACGTGGTGCACCAGAACCACGGCATCGGCGTGTACAAGGGCATTCAGCGGCTGGAGGTGCAGGGCGTTCACAAGGACTACCTGACCATCCAGTACGACAAGGGCGACAGCCTGTTCGTGCCCGTCACCCAGCTGGACCTGCTGAGCCGCTACACCGCCCCCGGCGATGAGGAGAAGGTCAAGCTCTCCCGCCTGGGCAGCGACGTGTGGGTGCGCACCCGCACCCGGGTGAAAAAGGCCACCGAGGCCATCGCCCAGGAGCTGGTGCAGCTGTACGCCCGCCGCCGGCAGGCCCGGGGCTTTGCCTTCCCGGAAGACAACGACTGGCAGCGGGATTTTGAGACCCGCTTTGATTACGACGAGACCGACGACCAGCTCACCGCCGCGGCCGAGATCAAAAAGGATATGGAGCAGCCCTGGCCCATGGACCGGCTTTTGTGCGGCGACGTGGGCGTGGGCAAAACCGAGGTGGCCCTGCGGGCGGCCTTCAAGTGCGTGATGGGCGGCAAGCAGTGCGCCATTCTGGCCCCCACCACCCTGCTGGCCTGGCAGCACTACAACACCGCGCTGGCCCGCATGGAGCCGTTCCAGTTCCGCATCGGCCTGCTCAGCCGGTTCCGCAGCGCCAGGCAGCAGAAGGCCGACCTGGCCGACCTGGCCAGGGGCAGCATGGACGTGATCGTGGGCACCCACCGGCTTTTGAGCAGCGACGTGCACTTTAAAGATCTGGGCCTGGTCATCATCGACGAGGAGCAGCGCTTCGGCGTCAAGCACAAGGAGAAGCTGAAGGAGGCCTTTGTGGGGGTGGATATGCTCACCCTGTCGGCCACGCCCATTCCCCGCACCCTGAACATGGCCATGAGCGGCATCCGGGATATGTCCACCATTGAGGAGCCGCCCACCGAGCGCCAGCCCATCGAGACCTACGTGCTGGAGTACGACGAGGGCATCGTGGGCGAGGCCATCCGCAAGGAGCTGGCCCGGGGCGGGCAGGTGTACTACCTGCACAACCGGGTGGAAAGCCTGGACGCCACCGCCGCCCGGGTGGCCGCCATGGCCCCCGGCGCCCGGGTGGCCACCGCCCACGGCAAAATGGGGGAGGAGGCCCTCTCCAAGGTCTGGCAGCAGCTGCTGGACGGGGAGATTGACGTGCTGGTGTGCACCACCCTCATCGAAACCGGCGTGGACGTGCGCAACTGCAACACCCTCATCATTGAGGACGCGGACCGGATGGGTCTGGCCCAGCTGTACCAGATCCGGGGCCGGGTGGGCCGCTCGGGCCGCAAGGCCTACGCCTACTTCACCTTCCGGCGGGACAAGGTGCTCACCGATCTGGCCGCCAAGCGGCTCTCCGCCATCCGGGAGTTCACCAGCTTCGGCTCGGGCTTCCGCATCGCCATGCGGGATCTGCAGATCCGCGGCGCGGGCAACCTTTTAGGCCAGAGCCAGCACGGCCACATGGAGGCCGTGGGCTACGACCTGTACGTCAAGCTGCTGAATCAGGCCGTGGCCGCCGCCAAGGGCGAGGAGATCGCCCCGGACAAGAGCGACTGCCTCATCGACATCTCGGTGGACGCCTACATTCCCGAGAGCTTCATCCCGGACGCGGCGGGCCGCATCGAGGCCTACAAGCGCATTGCCGCCATCCAGACGCCCGAGGACGCGGGCGACGTGCTGGATGAGCTGATCGACCGGTACGGCGACGTGCCCGACTGCGTGGCCGGCCTTGTGGACGTGAGCCTGGTGCGGGTCACCGCCGCCCGGGCCAAGGTGTACGAGATCGACCAGAAGGGCGACACCCTGCTGCTGTATTCGGACGACCTGAACCCCGCAAAGCTCCAGAGCGTGTTTGAGAAGCTGGGCAAGCGCATCAATCTGAGCGCCACCGCCAAGCCCTGCCTGACGGTGCGGGTGCGCCCCGACGAAAAGCCGCTGGACGTGCTGCGCATGACGCTGGAAGAGCTGGACCCCGGCAAAGCTGGGGCCTGAAGCTGCGGCAGGTTTTCCACAAGTTTTGGTAGAAACGGTGGAAAACCCGGTGGCGTTTTCACAAATCCGCCTCATTCCTCTGCTATTCTGTGGGCAGTGGTTTCCCATCATCTGCTGGAAGGAGAAAATACCCATGAAAAAACGCATTGCCGCCCTGGCGGCTTGCCTGGCGCTGGCCCTCACCGCCTGCGGCCAGCCCAAAGAAGCCCCCACCACCGTGGGCACCATCGGCACCGTGGACATTCCCGGCGGGGTGTACCAGCTGGCCCAGTTCAGCGCCTACGCCGAGGCCGACAGCCTCACCAGCGAGGACAACGTGCTCAAGGCCAAGCTGAACGTGGACGGCGAGACCGTCACCGGCAAGGCCTACATCGCCGCCAAAACGCTGGAGGCGCTGGAGCGCTACGCCGCTGTGGCCACCCGCTTTGACGAGCTGGGCGGCACCCTCACCGAGGACGAGCTGAACCAGGCCCAGACCCAGACCGACAACACCTGGGCCAGTTACAGCGACCTGTACGAGAAGAACGGCATCGATCAGGCCAGCCTGCTGGCCTACACCCAGGCCAGCTACAAGGCCAGCGACCTGCTGGAGATGCTGTACGGCGAAACCGGCGCCGAGCCGGTGAGCGACGAGCAGCTCACCGCCTTCTTAGCGGAAAACAGCGCCGAGGGCCGGGGCGCGCTGCTGCCCATGGCCGACACTGCCAGCGGGTCCTTCCCCGGCAGCGACGACATTGCCCAGATCAGGGCCGCGGCCGAACAGCTGAAAACCGACGTGGAAAACGGCGACACGCTGGAGGCCGCCGCCGCCAAGGCCCTGCCGGGGGTGCTGTCGCTGCTGGGCACCACCTACACCGATGGAATGCTGGGCCAGTACGTGGGCAGCTACACCTTCCTGGCTTCGGATCTGGACTATTACGGCGACGCCGTGAAGAGCGCCATTCTGGGCACCCAGCCCGGCCAGGTGACGGCGGTGGAGATGGGCCTGAGCATGATGGTGTTCCAGGCCGGTGAAAAGCCCACCGCCCAGGGCCTGACCGCCAACGACCGCCGGGCCGCCCTGGCCGAGATGAAGGGGGACGAGCTGGACGCCCAGCTGGCCCAGCTGGGCGCACAGCTGACCCACAGCCTGGACGAGAGCGCCATGAAGTACTACAACCCCAAAAACATCACCACCAACTGAGGGGGACGCGCATGAACATCACCGTATACCTGGGCGCATTCGGCGGCAGTGACCCCGCCTTTGCCGCCGCCGTGGACGAGCTGGGCACCTGGATCGGCGAAAACGGGCACAGCCTGGTTTACGGCGGCTCCGAAACTGGGCTGATGGGCCGCCTGGCCCTGAGCGCCCTGGCCGCCGGGGCCGAAGTGACCGGCGTGGAGCCCCGCTTTTTTGTGGAGCAGGAGGTTCAGTGCGACCAGCTGACCCGCCTGATCGTCACCGAGGACATGCCCCAGCGCAAGGCCAAAATGATCGAGCTGGGGCAGGCGTTCATCGCCATGCCCGGCGGCACCGGCACGCTGGAGGAGATCAGCGAGGTGATGTCGCTGGTGTCGCTGAAAAAGCTGGACGCGCCCTGCATCCTGTACAATCTGGACGGCTACTACGACAGCCTGAAGGCCCTGCTGGACCGCATGATCGCCGCCGGGCTTTCCACCCCCGACCGGCAGAAGGGCATCTATTTCGCCCGCAGCATGGCCGAGATCGAGGAGATTCTGGGCGGCGGCCGGTAACACCCAGTAATATTAAGACGCTGCACAGGCAAAGCCTTCCCCTTGAGGGGAAGGTGCCGAACACATGTGAGGCGGATGAGGTGGGGCGCACATCACTGCGGCAGCGTTAAGGCAACGCAAAATCGAACGCACAGCGCCGCTATGGCCTCACCGCAAAGAACAGATGCCACCTCATCAGTCGCCTGGCGGCGACAGCTTCCCCTCGAGGGGAAGCCAAAATTTCGCGCAGGTGAAGCCTTCCCCTTGAGGGGAAGCCAAAATTTCGCGCAGGCAAAGCCTTCCCCTTGAGGGGAAGGTGCCGAACGTATGTGAGGCGGATGAGGTGGGGCGCACATCACCGCGGCAGCGTTAAGGCAGGGCAAACCGAACGCATATCGTTGCCACGACCTCACCGCAAAGAACAGATGCCACCTCATCAGTCGCCTGGCGGCGACAGCTTCCCCTCGAGGGGAAGCCAAAATTACGCGGCGGCAAACGCATTCCCCGCAAACAACAAACGCGCGCGGCAGGGCTTCCGGTTTTGGAAAGCACCTGCTGCGCGCGTTTTTGCTGTATCTAATGTTTTGCTCGAAGTCTCTGCATCCGCCCGCGGCGCACCCGCCTCAGGGTACAAAGCTGTCCCCCAAAAAGGCGCAGGCCACCGAGATGCACTTGGTCATCTGGTCCGAGGGGCGAATGCGCTTGTCCTCGCTGAGGGTCAGTACCGCGCCCACCACGTCTCCCGCCGCCAGAATGGGCGCGGCGGCCAGAATGTGCCGGGCCGATTCCTCACAGGGGAACACCGCGTCCTCCGGATGGCCATTGTATGCGTAGGGGCTGCGGCTCTCCATCATGCGCTCCAGCGGCAGGCTCACCCGCCGGTCGGCATAGTCCCGCCGGCCGGGGCCGGCCGCCGCCAGAATGTGGTCCCGGTCGCAGATGAGGGCGGTGCAGCCCAGGGCCCTGGCCAGCGCCTCGGCGTACTGGGCCGCCAGGCGGCTCACCTCGCCCATGGGGGAATACTTTTTGAACACCACCTCGCCGTCACCGGTGGTAAAGATCTCCAGCGGGTCGCCCTCCCGGATGCGCTGGGTGCGGCGGATCTCCTTGGGGATGACCACCCGCCCAAGGTCGTCAATGCGGCGTACAATGCCGGTTGCTTTCATGCCCGTTCTCTCCTTTGTGTTCAGAGTATATGTAGTGTTTCCCTGAACTTCCAGGTTATGCACGCGGGCCCGGTACGCCGGATCGCCGGATTACACCGTGATCTCCACCAGCGCGCCTTCCGGCCCGGCCACACAGCTTTCGTAGTAGCCGTCGCCGGTGGTGCGCGGGCCGCTGACCACCGCGTAGCCCGCCGCCTTCAGCCGGGCGGTCAGGTCATCCACGGCCTCTTTGCTGCCCACCGAGAAGGCCAGATGGGCGTAGCCCACGGCCGGGGCCGCGGCCCCGTCTGCAAGGCCCGGCCGGGTCATGATCTCCAGCCGCGCACCCCCCTCAAAGGTCAGGAAGTAGGAGCGGAAGTCCGTGGTTCGGTTGTGGTATTCCGCGCCGGCCTGCGCGCCGAACCAGCGGGTGAAGAACTCTTTTGCGGCCTCCAGGTCGCGTACATACAGCGCTGCGTGTTCGATTTTCATGGCGTTTGCGTGGCAGGGAAGCCGTGCGGCCCTGCCCATTCTCCTTTCCGGTTTTGTTGCCTTCATCATACCCGGTTTGCCCCCGGGCTGCAAGCCCCGTTCTTTTTTGCGCGGGGCGGCCTGCTGCCGGGGCGGAATTCCGCCTCTATATGCAAAAAAATCACATGGGCACGCATTCCGTGCTTTTTATGACAAATGTTCTGAAGTGTCGCATTATAATTGACATATGTCCCAAACTCAGGTAAACTGAAAGAAAACCGCTTGCAGCCAACAGGAGGGAACGCCCATGCCCCGGCCCGCGAAATGCCGCAGAGTCTGCCATTATCCCAAAACCGCCGCCTTTTCTCCGGCCCCGGTGGCGGAACTTCGCCCCCCGGTGTTTTTGACCGTGGACGAGTACGAGGCCATTCGGCTGATCGACGGCGAGGGCTTCTCGCAGGAGCAGTGCAGCCAGAGCATGGAGATCGCCCGCACCACGGTGCAGAAAATTTACGAGAGTGCCCGCAAAAAGCTGGCCGTGATGCTGGTGGAGGGCCGCCCGCTACAGATCGAGGGCGGCGCGTTCCGCCTGTGCGACGGTCAGGGCGCGCCCTGCGGCTGCCCCGGCTGCTACAAGCGGCAGATTTGTGCCCAATACAAAAAGCCAGAAGGAGAACAGGTTATGAGAATCGCAATTCCCTACGAAAACGGTCAGGTGTTCCAGCATTTCGGCCACACCCAGCAGTTCAAGATCTACGACACCGACGGGGAGACCGTCACCGCCAGCCAGATCGTGGACACCGAGGGCCAGGGCCATGGTGCGCTGGCCGGGCTGCTCAGCGCCCTGCAGGTGGACGCACTGGTGTGCGGCGGCATCGGCGAAGGGGCAAAGAGCGCCCTGGCGGCCGCGAACATCCGCCTGTACGGCGGCGTGTGCGGCGAAGCCGACACCGCGGCCAACGCCCTGCTGGCGGGCCTGCTGGAGTACGACCCCGCCGCCCACTGCGCCGGCCATGAGGACGGCGGCCACCACTGCGGCGGCCACGAGGACGGCGGCAGCTGCAGCGGCCATTGCGGCCGGCACTGACCGCGCCTTTTCACCCTCTTATCCTGTAAAAAACGCCCCGACGCCGGTTCTTTTTGGCCGGCCGGGGCGTTTTTTGTGGGGCAGCCTGTCAACTTTTGCGCCCGGTTTTGTTTGACGGGGCTTCTGCGCCGTGTTAAAGTGGCAAAAGCACGCATTTCAACATACCATTCAGGAGGGTTATTCTCATGCAGCCTGACCGCACCATTGCCGAAGCACCGCTCACCCGGGCCGAGGCCCTTGCCATTCTCAACACGCCGGACGAAGAGCTGGACGCGCTCATTGAGCGGGCCGCCGCCCTGCGCTACCGCTACAAGGGCAAAACCGTGGGGGTCCACATTCTCACCAACGCCCGCAGCGGCAACTGCTCGCAGGACTGCGCCTACTGCGCCCAGTCCTGCCGGTCCAGCGCCAACATTGAAAAGTACCGCTGGGTGTCGGACGAGAAGCTCTTCCGTGACAACGACTTTGTGAACAAGAACCACCTGGCCCGCCACTGCATCGGGCTGAGCGGCATGAAGTTCACCGATGCGGAAATTGAGGATCTGGCGGTGCGCATCCGGGCCATGAAGGCCACCGGCACCCACCTGTGCTGCTCCATCGGGTTCCTCACCGAAAAGCAGGCCCGCATTCTGCGCGAGGCCGGGCTGGACCGCATCAACCACAACCTGAACAGCAGCCGGGCCTACTACCGGAACATCTGCTCCACCCACACCTACGACCAGCGGGTGGCCAACATCAAAATGCTGCAGGGCCTGGGCTTTGAGATCTGCAGCGGCGGCATCATCGGCATGGGCGAGAGCAAAGAGGACGTGGTGGACATGCTGCTGGAACTGCGGGAGATCACCCCCGAGGCCATTCCCATCAACTTCCTGCTGCCCATCGAGGGCACCCCTCTGGGCGACGGCCGTACCACCGCGGGCCTGACCACCGAGTACGGCCTGAAGGTGCTGAGCCTGGCCCGCCTGCTGGTGCCCCAGGCCGACATCCGTTGTGCCGCCGGGCGCGAGGTGTACTTCAAGGGCGAGGAAAAGCGCCTGCTCAGCGTGGTGAACTCCATCTTCGCCTCCGGCTACCTCACCGAGGACGGCCAGGGCATGGAGGACACCATCCGCACCATCACCGAGGCCGGGTTCACCTGCGAGCTGGAGTCCGCGTAAGCGGCCGCGGCCTGCAATAAAGCCGATCACAACAAAAAATCCCCCGATGCACCGGGCGTTTCGTTTCATGGCGAAGCCGCCCCGCATCGGGGGATTTCTTTTTCTGTTTTGGGGTCTGCGCAAAAGGCGGCGCAACGGCCCGCGGAAAAGGGATTCAGCCCTGCTTGCGGTAGGTGACGAACCGGAACTCGATCTCGGTTTGCAGCACCTCCAGCTTTGCCAGCCGCTCGGCCCCTTCCTTCGGGGTTTTCCAGTAGTAGGGCGTCATGGCAAACAGGTCCTGAATGGCCCCGCCCTCCAGCCGGATTGTGCTCTGCACGGCCCGCTCATCCTCCCGCACAAAGCCCGGGTAATCCACCGGGCGGCAGGGGTTTTCATAGGGGGTATCGTACAGCACCTGCTTTAAGCCGAACAGGTGCCGGGGGCCAGGCACCGCGTACACCAGCGCCCCGCCGGGGGCCAGCACCCGCAGAAATTCCTCCCGCGCCATGGGGGAGAAGATGTTCAGGATCACATCCGCCCAGCCGTCGGCCACCGGGGCGGCAAAGCTGCCCGCCACGGCAAAGGCCGCCTCGGGCTGGGCCTTGGCGGCCAGCCGCACCGCCGGTTTGGAAAGGTCGTACCCGGCCATCTCGGGGCACAGGCCCGCAGCCGTCAGGGCGGCCGCCGCCTGGCGGCTGTACCAGCCCTCGCCGCAGCCTGCATCCAGAAGGTGCGGGCTGTGAGGGGCCCGGGCGGTTTGGGCCAGGGCCAGGCAAAGCTCACCCAGCGCCGCGCCGAAGGGGCCATAGTGCCCCGCCTGCAAAAAGCGGCGGCGGGCGGCCACCATTTCCTTATTGTCGCCGGGGTCCTTGGCGCGGCGGGCGTTCACGGGCAGCAGGTTCACATAGCCCTCCGCCGCCTGGTCAAAGCTGTGGCCGGCGGGGCAGCGCAGGCTGTGCCCCACCGCCAGCAGCGGCCCTTTGCACAGCGGGCAGCGAAAGGCCGAAAACGCCCGGCTCATTCCTCGCCGTCCCCTTCAATGGGGGCGGTAACGCCGCCGTGGCTCTGAATGTACTCCTCAAAGCTGGCGAACTTCTGGGCGGGCGGGCGGCGGCTGATCAGCAGCAGGCCCGGGTCCTCCTCGGCCTTTTTGCCCCGGCTGCGGGCCGGGCGCTGGGCCGGCTGGGGCCGCTCGGCCCTGGGGGGCTGGGCGGCGGCGCGCTGGGCGCGGGGAGTGTTTTCCCGCTCCGGCCGCTGGGGGGCCTGCTGGCCCTTCTGGGCGTTCTGCTTGGGCTGGCGCTGAGGCTGCTGGCCCTTTTTGGGCTGCTGGGGCTGGGCAGGCTTTTGCTGCCGCTGAGGCTGCTGGCCGCGCTTTGGCTCCTGCTTAGGCTGAGGCTGAGCGGGCTTTTGGCCCTTGGCGGCCGGCTGGTTCTGGCCCTGCGCCTGCTGGCCGGGCTGCTGGGCGGCCGCGGCGGCCCGATGGCGGCGGCGGCGGCGCTTGGCGCTGGCCGAAAGGGCCTCGCCCTGGGCGGGCTGGCCCTGGTTTGCCTTGCCCTGAGCGGGCTGAGGCTGAGACGGTTTCTTCTCTTCCACGATGGGTTCCTCGTTTCTTTGGGTCTGGGCGGCGGGGGCCTGAGGCCGCAGCCGTGCCCCGCGGGGCGGCCGGGGGGCCGGGGGCGGGGCAGGCTCGTTGGCCGCCGCAATGAAGGGGTGATCGGTCACCCGGGTGAGTTTTTTTCGGATGAGCTTTTCGATGCCCGCCAGATACTCCTGCTCTTCGGGGCAGCAGAAGCTGATGGCCACGCCGCTTTTGCCCGCCCGGGCCGTGCGGCCGATGCGGTGCACGTAGGTTTCGGGCACCTCGGGCAGGTCAAAGTTGATGACGTGGCTCAGCTCGTTGATGTCGATGCCGCGGGCCGCAATGTCGGTGGCCACCAGCACCCGGGTGCTGCCGTTTTTGAAGCCTTCCAGCGCGGCGACCCGGGCCGACTGGCTCTTGTTGCCGTGAATGGCGGCGGCGCTCACGCCGGCGCGGGTCAGGTCCTTGGCAATGCGGTCAGCCCCATGCTTGGTGCGGCTGAACACCAGCGCCCCGGGCACACCGCCCTCGGTGAGCAGCCAGGCCAGCAGGCGGCGCTTGTCCGCCTTGCACACGGGGTACAGGGTCTGCTCAATGCGGTCCACGGTGCTGGAGGGCGGGTCCACCTTGACGGTGACGGGCCGATGCAGGAAGCTGTCGGCCAGCTGCTCGATCTCTTTGGGCATGGTGGCGCTGAACATCAGGTTCTGACGCTGGGCGGGCAGCTTGGCCATCACCCGCTTCACGTCGTGCACAAAGCCCATGTCCAGCATCCGGTCGGCCTCGTCCAGCACGAAGATCTCCACGCCGGACAGGTCCGCCAGCCCCTGGCCGATCAGGTCGTTCAGGCGACCGGGGCAGGCGATGAGCACATCCACCCCTTTGGCCAGGGCCGCGGCCTGAGGGGCCTGGCCCACGCCGCCAAACACCACGGTGTGGCGGATGGAGGTGTACTTGCCCAGCTGGGCAAAGCTCTCGCCGATCTGCAGGGCCAGCTCCCGGGTGGGGGTAAGCACCAGCGCCCGCACCTGGCTGCGGGCCGGGCGGCGGGCCGCCAGCAGCTGCAGCATGGGCAGGGCAAAGGCGGCGGTTTTGCCGGTTCCGGTCTGGGCGCAGCCCAGCAGGTCCCGGCCCTCCAGCACCGGCGGAATGGCCTTGGCCTGAATGGGCGAAGGCTGGGTGTAGCCCTGCTCTTCCACGGCGCGCAGAAGGGGGCGGGTAAGGGAAAGTTCACTGAAATTCATAGATGATGCTGCTCATTCCTGCGGGGAATGCCCCGCTGTGTAGTGGGTATTCCTCCGCCGGGCTGGGCGGAGCATATACGGTTTTATTATAGCACGATTTACGGCGGGATGCAAAAAAATCGCTGCGGGGCCTGCCGCACAGCAAAGCCCCCTCGGTGAGGGGGCCGCGCCTGCCTGCGGGCGGCTTCTCACAAGGGGGCTTTGCTTATGTGATGGATCGTGCGGATGGGGTCAGCCCTGGATCTCCCGGGCTTCCAGATAGTAGCGCTTTTCCTCGGCGTGGCCCATGCTGAAGGTCTTGCGGGGCAGCACGCCGCCCAGCACAACGCCCTTCAGGATGTCGGCCTTGTCGAACGGAGGCATGATAAGGCCCACGGCCCCCTCAGCCACCATGCGGCGGGCGGTGTCATCGCCGTGGATGTAGTCCACCCGGCTGCCGGGGCAGTTGGCCAGCACCTGCTGCACAAAGTTTTCGGCGGTGCCCACGGCCAGCGGCTCGGCGGGGGTATCAAAGCAAACGGCGGTCTCCCGGCCGTCCGGCGTGGCCAGGGTGAAGCTCTGGCGGCCCTTCGGCTCCTCGCCCAGATGCAGGCCCAGATGGCGCTCCTCGGCGTAGGCGTGCAGCTGGCGCAGCACCTCGTCGGCGCTCACGTCAAACAGCACCCGGGGAATGGACTCGATCTGGATGGAATCGCTGTACAGGTTGCACACCTCGGCCAGGCACCAGCGGGCGGGGTGATTCTCCCGCTGCTCGGGGGGCAGGGTGGGCTTCAGCTCTTCCCAATAGGCCTTGGCGGTGGCCAGGCTGTGGTTGCCGTCGCCCACGGCCAGGGTGATGGGCGGCTGGCCCGCGGCGGCGGGGAACTCCTGATCGAAGGCCTCCTGGCTGCCCAGCGCCTCAATGGCGTCGGACAGGGCGCTGCACAGGGCCTCGTCCTCCACGGCCCAGCCCCGGATGGAGCCGCCGCCCAGCATCAGCTCGCCGGAGTACAGCGGGCGCAGCTGGTCTTTCTTCGCGGCCAGACCGCCCAGAATGTGGTCGTCCCGGTCGTTGATGAGCATCATCACATGGGGCAGCTCCAGGCTGGCGCCGCGGCGCACCGCCAGCCGGGGGGGAATGCGCTCCACCACCGTGTTCTCGGTGGGGCGCACCGCCGGGCTGCTGCCGGGGGTGTAGCTGTATTGCTCCAGATCCACCGCGCCCAGCAGGCCGGGGCGCACCGGGCCGCAGCCGGTGTCCCGCTCCACATACACAAAGCCCTTCACGGCGCGGTTCAGCACCGTGCCCCGGTATTCCTTCATGTTGGCCTGAATGGCCGCGATGCGCTCGGCCTCGCCGGGCTTGCCCAGATACACCTCGGGCAGCACCAGATGCAGGGCACTGGGCTTGCCCGCCACCAGAGCCTCGGCCTTCTGCCAGTATTCGGGCTGGCTGGTGAACTGGTCGCAGGCCAGGCAGGCCCACTGGCTCAGGGGAATGTTCTCGTCAGGCAGCAGAATTTTGGCAGGTACAAAGCAGTTTGGCATGGGAAATTCCTCCTTTTTTCGTTCCGGAGCCTTCCGGAATAAAAGCAGACAGGGCAGCGCCCGGCGCGGGTGTGCGCGGGCGCTGCCCTGCTGATTTCGTTATTGTTCCGCGGGCTGGGCGGTGTCGCCGGTGCGCAGCACCACCGCGGCGCTGCCCAGGGCGGCCCGGGCCGCATCCAGCTGGGCCTGGGTGTCCTCCGTGGTTTCGGCGGGCATCTCCAGCATCACCTGGGCGGGGGCCAGCGCGCTCAGGGGGCCGCCCAGCATGGCCGGGCTTTCCTGGGCGGCAGTGTCCAGCGCCACGCTCAGCCACAGGCGGCCCTCGCCGGCTTTCTCGGTGAAGGCGGCCAGGTCGTTCTTCAGCTGGTCGCTGGCCGAAACGCCGTTGGTGCTGCCGTAATCGCAGTACGAGGTGGCGTTGGTGGGCAGCTGCAGGCCGCTGAGCAGCACCTGCTCAAAGCCCAGGCTGCGGGCCTCCTCGATCAGGCCGGAGATGTAATCCACGGCCGAGGCGGCGTAGGGGTTCAGCCAGGGCTTGCCGCCCGCGTTGGCGGCAGCGTCCAGCCACAGGTAGTCGCTCTGGGGGTTCTCCGTATCCCGGTAATGGATGGCCATGGTGCGGTCTGCCCGGGCAGCAATGGGGTCCTGGAAGGCGCAGATGGCGGCCACAGGGGTCAGGCCCGCGTCCTTCAGGGCGCTCACCACGGCGGAAGCGTCCACTGTGTTGGCGGCCAGGCTCTGGGCCGCGGCGGGCAGGGCCGAGTTGTAATACACATAGCCCTGGCTGTCCTTCAGGGTGACGGCCACATACTGCACGCCCTGAGCGGCCAGGCTCTGGGCGGTGGCGGCGGCCTGCTCCGCGCTGGTCAGGCTGGACAGGCTGGCAAAGGCCCACTTGCCGCTGGCCGCGGCGGGAACCGCCGTAGGCTCCGGCGTGGCGGCCGGCTCTTCCGTGGGGGCAGCGGCCCCCGGCTGGCCTTCCTCACCGGAGGGCGAAGCCGGCTCGCTGGAGGAAGCGGTGCCGTTTTTCACGCCGTACCAGGCGCTGGTGCCCGCGTTGATGACCGCCGGGCCGATGACCCAGCCCAGCAGGAACAGCAGCAGCCCCGCCGCCGCCAGCAGGCCCACGCGCCGCACCCAGAATCCGGCGGTGTGGCCAAAGGCCGTGCGGTAGCGGTGAACTTTCCCATAACTCTTTTTCATCGCAGCATTCCTCACTTTGTGCCGGTGTGCAAAGCCGGCAAGACAACGTTTTGCTCGGGGCCGCAGCGGCCCGTCAGATCAACAGGGTATGGCCGGTAAAGCCATAGATGGCCAGCGCCAGCATACCCAGATACAGCAGGGTAATGGGCAGGCCGCGGAAGCTCATGGGAATGCGCCGGTTGCGCAGACGGCGCTGGCCTTCCGCCACCAGCACCACCGCCAG
>Ga0129310_1001025_pt1 | contig 27278 bp, 26 predicted proteins | sample Go1ome_2_FD_94433 | JGI IMG/M metagenome (GOLD analysis project Ga0129310, IMG submission 94433) | Western lowland gorrila individual fecal microbial communities from Wisconsin, USA - Go1022A metagenome | ecosystem: Host-associated > Mammals > Digestive system > Large intestine > Fecal | place... | reverse complement strand
GTCAGCACTTAATGAGCGCATAGCGCGAATTTAGTACTGCTACCGGAGCAATTAAGTGCGAACGGCCCCGGCTTGGAACCAATTTTTCTAGACCGTTGCGTCCGTTAGACACATGCGTCCGTCACTTACGCTGTGCAAGGGTATAAGTTTAAATGTTTTGGATTTCGTGAATCGTCACATTTTTATCCTTATCAATTCCAAACGCTTTCAAAACCGGATGATCGGCCTCCTGCAAAGACAGGATCAGATATTCAATACTCGGATCATATGCCAGCCGCTTATCTTCCTCCGATGGTCTTGATGGAGATTCCGGATGAGAATGGAAGTTACCGATAATCTCAACGCCATTGGCTCTGGCATCCTTAAGAGCCGCGAACTGCTCCTTCGGATCCATGGAGAAATGTTCGTTACTTGCATCTATATTCGTCAGCAGATAGATCTTGGTAACTGTCTTTACTTCACCTTCCACCGTTCCTGCTAACAGACCACAGGATTCATTCGGCAGACCATCTTTGCAATGCTTAAGCATCTTATCGTAATCACTCTTTTTTAACTTTAATACAATGCTCATATATCACCATTCCTTATTTCTTCAAGTCGCATTCTGCCTGTTCGTAATCGATCAGCTTTGTGATTGTTGGATGTTCCCCACATACTGCACAGTTGCAGTTCTTTGGAAGCTTGATCGTATGGAAATCCATCTTCAATGCATCATAAGTCAACAGCTTTCCGGTCAACAGATCGCCCTTGCCGATAATATACTTAATGGCTTCCATTGCCTGAAGACTTCCGATCACACCGCCCATGGCACCGATGACACCAGCCTGCTTACAGGTTGGAACCGCATCCTTTGGAGGTGGATTTTTGAATACACAACGATAGCATGGCCCTTCATCCGGAACATACGTCATAAGCTGTCCCTTGAAACGGATAATACCTGCATGTGAAAATGGTTTCTTTGCCATAACACAGGCATCATTAATTAAGAACTTAGCAGGGAAATTATCGGTTCCATCAATGATGAAATCATAATCTGCAATCAAGTCCATAATATTCGTTGAATCCACAAATGTACGATATGTCTTTACCGTAACATCCGGATTGATTGCTTCCATTGTCTCTGCTGCGGATTTCACTTTTGCTTTGCCTACATCCTGTGTTGTATGAATAACCTGTCTTTGCAGATTGGATAAATCAACCTCATCTGCATCCACAATACCAATCGTTCCAACTCCTGCTGCTGCCAAATATAATGCTGCCGGAGCACCTAAACCACCTGCACCGATGATCAGAACTTTGGCATTTAATAACTTCTTCTGACCTTTCACGCCGACTTCCTGCAAGATAATATGACGGGAATAGCGTTCTAACTGTTCATTGGTAAATGCCATTATCTAGCTCCTCCTCCCATGAAATATAAGAACTCTACCACGTCACCATCTTTGATGATCGTCTCCGGGAACTTCTCTCTCTCTACAAACTCGTCATTGATCGTTACGGTAACATATTCCGCATTATCAATCTGCTCTTTCTCGATCAATGTAGGTAAATTAATACCATCTTCATATTCTTTCTTGTTACCTGCTACTGTAATTGTCATCTTTTCATCCTCCTGATATTCTAATTGAATTAACACACATCTCATTTCTTATACAGCACCACACGGTTTTTCTCTCCCGCAGACGCCGTCTGTAAACTTTTCTTATCGGCAATTCTTACTATCTCAATTGCCTTGCAGGATCAGCTAAATAACTTTACAATCTCATCCTTGCCTGCTGCTCCGGACAAGCGACTCTTCTCTTCGCCGTTCTCAAACACAATCAAAGTTGGAGCAGACATCACCTGATAATTTGCCGTCAATTCTTCTTCATAGTTCACATTTACTTTATAAAGGTAAAGCTTATCTTCATATTCATCCTCAATATCTCCAAGCACTCCTGCCATTCGCTTACATGGAATACAGGTATCGGAGTAAAAATCCACCAAAACCGGCTTATCTGCTTTCAGAACTTTCTCTTCAAAATCAGCACTACTAATTCTTGCTGCCATGTTTTTCTCCTTTCCGGCAAATCATCTTCTCGAATCTCACCATATAAGAATATCTCCTTATTATTTTCTGGCAAATTGATTACTCTTCCTCCACCTTCTTAACAATGAGGGTATACGTACCGTCCTCATTCGCATTCAGCTTCAGGATCTGGTGTCCTTCTTCCTTAATGCTTCTTGGCACATTCTGCACCGGCTCCCCGTCATTCATGCGGATGGCAAGAATCTGTCCATCATCCAATTCCTCTAACGCTACCTTTGCCTTTACAAATGTTACCGGGCAAACCACATCTGTTATATCTACTGTATCATCAATCTGAAAATCACCCATTATATGCCTCCTTTAATTTCTTATAAAATTCTTCTCTTCCAACCCGATCTAACGTGAACTTGAAACGTTCACTCGGGTTTGCATAATCATCAAAAAACTGAATCGCCGCATCTGTCACACGGAATAACTGTTCCTCAGATGTAATCAACGGCAACGGATATTCTCCTTTGCTGATCGCATTACCAAAAGTTCCGCCAAAGGATACCAGGTAAGCCGATTCCGCATCCCACGCATCTGTCGGACAGGACTTCACGCAGCGTCCACAATAGTTACATTTATCATAATCGACTACAACCTTGCCATCTTCTATGGTGATCGCATTCGACCGACATACTTTCGCACACAAGCCACAATTGATACAGGCTTCCTGCTTCCACTTCACATCCAATGCGCCCTTGATTCCAACATCATTTTCCTCTGCTTTCAGACAGTTATTCTGACATCCGGTCACACCGAACTTGAACTTATGTGGCAACTCTCTACCGAAATAACGGTCATTTAACTTCTGTGCAATATCATAAGTATCAATGTTACCACTCGGACAGATCTGATTACCCTGACAAGCGGTTACCGTACGGACTCTCGGTCCGCAGACACCCGGTTTGCAATCACCCTTGGCAAGTTCTTCCTTGACCTCATCAATATCCTGTAACTTGATAAATGGTATCTCCACACCCTGACGGGATGTCAGATGCACATGACCATCTCCATACTTCTCTGCTACTTCCGCAATCTTCTTCAAATTCTCTGCGGTTAAGGTTCCCCCGACTACTGCAAGACGAAGGGAAAAGTTATCCTTCTGCTTCTGTCTCATGAATCCACCCTTTTTCAGGGTACTGTAATCTACCTCTGCCATACTACCTCGTTCCTCCTATTGCATTTGCAAAATCCTTCTTCAGATCTTCTACATCCTCAATTCCAACACTCACACGTATCAAATCATCATACACACCCGACTGGATCTGATCTTCCTTTGACAGATGTACCGCAATCGTCGATGCCGGATGAATGACCAATGTCTTCGTATCTCCAATATTAGACAAAATAAACGGAAGTTTCAATGCATTAATAATCTCAAATGCTCTTTCCTTACTTCCCGTTCTCATTGTCACAATCGCACCAAATCCACCATGAAGCTGTTTCTTTGCCAGTTCATAATATGGGCTGTTTGGCAATCCCGGATAATTCACCGTAATACCGTCTAACGTATCTAAATACTTTGCAAGCTCTAATGCATTCGCACATTGGCGTTCCATTCGAAGTCCTAATGTCTCTAATCCTAAGTTATTCAAAAATGCATTCTGCGGAGACAAACACGCACCCATATTCCTAAATAAACCATTCCGCAGCTTTGCTATGTACGCCATTGGTCCGAACTTCTTATATGCTACCATACCCGGATACCGTTCGTCATCCCACTTGAACTTACCGCTCCACGTCAGCACTCCACTGATCGCATCACTGTTACCATTCATGTACTTAGACGAAGAATTGACAACAATATCTGCACCAAGACTGATCGGCTTCACCAGATACGGTGTCGCAACGGTATTATCAATGATCAGCGGTAAATGATTCCGATGTGCCATCTCTGCGACTGCCGCAATATCCGTTACATCCAGCATTGGATTGCCAATCGTCTCTGCAAAGATCAATCGGGTCTTATCTGTAATCAGTTCTTCATAAGCTTCCGGCTCATTCTTCTTCACATATCTTGTAGTGATTCCGAATGCCTCCAGATCCTCGAATAACTCTACCGTTCCGCCATACAATCCCGCCGCTGCCACGATCTCATCACCGCTTTGCAGGATATTCATAAATGCATTGCTAAGTGCCGCCATACCGGAAGCACATGCCACACTTCCAATACCACCTTCCAACAAAGTGACCCTCTTCTCAAATGCTTCCACCGTCGGATTGTTAATTCGCGTATAGGAAAATCCCATTGCCTTATTCGTAAAAATCTTCTCTAAGTCTTCTGCACATTCGTGCCGAAACGCACTGCTTTGATAGATGGGAACCTGCGTTGTACCATATGGGTTCTTATCATCTACTCCATGCAAAAGAGCTGTGTTAAATCCACAATCTGTCACGTATCTATTCTCCTTTACCAAGCATTTCCTTAAGCTGTGTCTTATAATAAACCCATTTACCTACTTTGTCAATAGGTTATTAGGAAAATATTTTACCCTTGCACAGTGTAAGTGAGGATAAGCTTGCAAGCAAGCTAAGGTCTCAGGCATTGCGTTACGGGCTCGCACGCAGCAGTACTAGCACTCCTTATAATAAGCGAACTCACATAAAAACGGATATGGATTTATGAGTGTATATACACGTAATACATATACATTCTTAATCCATATCCGTTTTGTTCGTTCTGCTTATTATTACGTCGTTGAGTGCTGGCGTGCTCCACGTACCTGCTTGCAATCATGACAGACCGCCCCTGCCGGGATTTACTTTTTTGAACATACGCTGTCTGTAGCAAAGATTAACTTACAACTGTATTTATCTTACAAAATCACGAATATAAAGATTCCTCACCAATTAATAAATCATCATATGTCTCCGGTTTCTTTGCCTCAACAATCTTTCCATCTTCACATATCATAATAACACCTGCAAGCGGTCTGCCATTATATCTGCTCATCAACGAGGTTCCATATGCCCCTGTCTCTAACATTGCTATAAAATCTCCTGGTATAATACTATCTGGAAGCATCCGAAAATCCGGCAAATCTTTATGTGCATCATAATCATACCATACATCGCCCGATTCACATAACGGTCCTGCAATCTTATATGGATGCATATGCGGCTCATCCATCTTATTCGCACATACCATAGGAAAATACCAATGATATGTCTTTACTTCCAACATGGTATTAAGGCCTGCATCTACAGTAATCCAATCTTCACCAAGCATCTTCCGTTGCTTATAATTCTCAACCCTCGTCAATAAAACAGCCGCATCTCCTACTACTTTTCGTCCTGCTTCGAGAACAAGCTCACAGTCCACAAACATATCTGAATACTTTTCATCTGCCCATGTCTTAATAATTTCCGGTTTCAATTCCTTCGTAACTGCTTTTGCAATATCAATCGTTTTTAGATCTGAACTGTACATTCCATATAAGTTAGGCGGCATATATTGACTTGCCGTCGGTTCAATATGATACGCAATAGGAAGACCTCCTCCGATATCTAATATCTCCGGCTGAAAACCTGTCTTTTCATACATCTCAATACAAAGACCCAGCATAACACGAAATGCTTTCCCCCAAAATTCTACATCGTAAGTCTGTGTCCCCAAATGATAATGGTATCCCTTTAAAGCAATGGTATCTGTATGCTTTAGTGCATATTGAATTACATCCTCGATTGCATCTAACGTTATGCCAAATTTACTTTCGTGCGTTCCAGTTTCATTTCCTTTTATAACTCCGGTACTAATCTCTGGTACAATCCGAATCACAACATTTGCTTTCTTATGCATACGTCCTGCAACTTCATGGATCCTTTCTAGTTCATATTCCGAATCAATATTAATTGCTTTTACATCTTCCTGCAATGCACTTTCAATCTCTTTAATGGATTTGCCTACACCATTAAATACCATATCTTTTCCGCTGAATCCCGCTTTCTTTCCTTTGAAAATCTCACCACCTGAATTTACTTCAAGTTGGCCTCCACTCTCTTTTACTGTCTGCAATGTTGCCAAAGAAGATTCTGCTTTTGATGCATAATGCAAGGAAGTCCTTTCGTGATATGACTGAAAAGAGTCCAATATTTCTCTAACATTCTTTTTTATCTGTTTCTGTGAAAAAACATATAACGGACTGCCGAACCGTTCTGTTAATTCTATTAAGTTGACATCATCCATATAGAGTGCGCCATCTTTTACCCGCAGCTGACCAATACTGCTAATTGTTTTTATATCCATATTTAGTTATCCTCCACTTTTTCCTCTGCTTTATATAAATGACAAGCAACACAATGCCCTTCGTTAATCCTTTTCCATTCTGGTTTTTGGTTTTTACATATCGGCATCGCATATGGACATCTTGTATGAAATACACATCCCTCAGGCGGAGAAAGCGGAGATGGAACATCTCCCTCTAGTACAATACGTTGTTTTCGTATATGCGGATTTGTTGATGGCACAGCTGACAAAAGAGCCTGTGTGTATGGATGCATCGGCATGCCAAAAAGTTCATCCGTACTAGCTTCTTCAACAAGATTTCCAAGATACATAACTCCAATTCGATTTGAAATATATTTTACAACACTCATGTCATGAGCAATGAACAAATAGGCTATTTTTCTTTCCTGCTGCAAATCTAATAATAAATTAATAATCTGGGACTGAATGGATACATCTAATGCTGATACGGGTTCATCACACACAATAACAGACGGATTTAATAATAATGCACGAGCGATTCCGACACGCTGTCTTTGTCCCCCAGACATTTCATTCGGATAACGGTCATAAAATTCTTTCCTAAGACCAACTTTCTCAAGTATTTGCATAACCGTCTCTTTTCGTCCTTTCTGTTGTCCATGAATCTCCAAAACTTCCTCTAATATTTTACCAACTTTTTTTCTCGGGTTTAATGAAGTATACGGATCCTGAAAGATCATCTGCAATTCCTTCCGGTACGCCCGCATCTCATTTACTTTCATATCTGTCAATTCTTTTCCTTTATACCAGATAGATCCCTGTGTAGGCTCAAGCAACTTAAGTAATGTTCGACCCAATGTACTCTTCCCACATCCGGTTTCTCCAACCAGACCATATGTCTCTCCTTCTCTAATAGCAATTGATACTCCATCAACAGCTTTTACTTCTGATTTCTTTCTACCCAAAAAGTCCTTTACAGGAAAATATTGTTTGATATCTCTACCTTCAAAAATATATTCACTCATATTGGTATCACCTCTTTCCCTCTGGGAAAAAACATCTCACTTTATGCCCTGGTTCTATTTCATTTAGTTCCGGCATCTGTGCAAAACATTTATCTGTTGCATGCGGACATCTTTTTGCAAATCGGCATCCACTCGGAATCTGACTTAATAATGGCACCATACCCGGAATCATATACAAACGTTCCGATCTCTTTCCTTCTAATTGCGGAATAGAGTTTAGCAGACCATTTGTATATGGATGCATTGGATTGTCAAAAATATCATCCACTCCCGCCTCTTCAACCGTCTGTCCAAGATACATTACGATCACTCTATCACAAGTTTCTGCAACTACGGATAAATCATGTGTAATCAAAATTACTCCCATATTTAATCTATCCTTCAATTTAATGATTAATTCCATAATCTGTGCTTGTATCGTAACATCCAACGCCGTTGTTGGCTCGTCTGCAATTAGCAGTTCCGGTTCACAAGATAAAGCAATTGCAATCATAACCCTCTGTCTCATTCCCCCGGAAAGCTCATGTGGATATTGGTCAACCCTTTTTTCAGGACTTGGAATACCAACAAGCCGCAACATTTCAATTGCTTTATTTCTTGCCTGTTTCTTGTCTACCTTTTGATGGATCATAATTGGTTCCATAATCTGATTTCCAACTGTATATACCGGATTCAACGAACTTAATGCATCCTGAAAGATCATTGCAATTCGATTACCACGAATATTCTTCATTTCTTTTAATGGTATAGAAAGGATGTCCTCCCCATCCAACAAAACTCTTCCTTCATAGGACGCAGTATACTTCTCGTCATACAAACGCATGATGGATTGGGAAGTTACACTTTTCCCGCAGCCGGATTCTCCTACAATACCGAGAATCTCTCCCTTATTCACACAAAACTCCATTCCATCAATAGCCTTCATTTTTCCATTATCTGTACGAAAAGTAGTGCTTAATTTGTCGACTTCTAAAATTTTCTCACCCATGCTCTACACCTCCTAATGCGATGTCGGATCCATGAGATCACGAACGCCATCTCCAAACATATTAAGTCCTAATACGGTAAGTGCCATATAGATACCAGGAAATACAATCATCCACCAACTATTATATATAACCGTCTTACCCTCTGATAAAATATTTCCCCAACTTGGTTCCGGTGCCGGAACTCCAACTCCCAAAAAACTCAAAGCAGCTTCCACTATAATTGCACTTGCAAATATATATGTTGTCTGGACTATCACTGGAGAGATAACATTGGGCATAATATTTTTCCATATAATTCGATTGGGTTTTGCCCCTAACGCATACATTGCCTCAATATATGTCTGTTCCTTTGTTAATAGCGCAGAGGATCTGGAAATTCTAGCTATATCCGGTATAGATACAATAACCAGACTGATAATAACATTTTTAGTACTCGCACCAAGCATTGCCATCAGAGCAATCGCTAACAGTGTAGCCGGTATTGCTTTCAGTCCCTCACATACTCTCATCAACAGATTGTCTAACCACTTATAATAACTTGCATATAACCCAACTGTCATTCCTAATATCATGGTCAGGATACTTACTGAAAATCCGACTCCAATCGATACTCTCGCACCATATAATACCCTTGAAAACAAATCTCTTCCAAACGTATCTGTTCCAAAAATATGTGCTGCGCTAGGTGCCTTTAACCTGTCAGAAATAACCATGTCCAAAGGTCCATAAGAAGTTAACATCGGTGCAAAAATCGCACTTAACACCATTATGATAGTTATAATACCGCCTATAACAGCCATTTTATTATGCAAAAATTTCTTAATATCCATGTTGTCGCCTCCTTTATTTATCCAGTCGCACACGAGGATCTGCAATTCCATAAATCAAATCTACCAACAGATTGATCACCACATTCATAATCGCAATTACAAGAACAATTGCCTGAATAACCTGATAATCTCTTCGTACAATTGAATTAATAATGAGCTGTCCGACCCCCGGTATATTAAATATAGATTCAACAACAACTGCACCAGATAACAAATCTATAAAACTATATCCAATAACAGTAATAATAGGAAGCAATGCATTACGAAACGCATGTTTGAAGGTCAATACAAACGGATGAACTCCTTTCGCCTTTGCCATCTTGATATAGTCTGCATTCAAGACCTCAAGTAAAGCTGACCTTGTCATACGAGTGATCAATCCTGCTTCCATCAATCCAAGTGATATAGCCGGCAACGTAAGATATTTAATATGTAATAATAATCCACTTTCTATCGGCTTATAGCCTGATGACGGCAAAATATTCAGCTTTACCGCCATCAGTAATACGAGCAATAAGCCCATCAAAAAACTCGGAATAGAAATTCCAAACATACTAAAAACAGAAATTGCGTGATCAGCCATACTTCCTCTATGCTTTGCTGCTATTGTTCCAAGCGGTATAGAGAAAATAAGAGCAAGTAACAGGGCATATATGCTTAAGGATACTGTCGGTTTGATATGTTCTAACAGTATTTCCTGCATAGTTCCTTTCATAAACACCGATTGTCCCCAATCACCTTTAAAAAAACCACAGATCCAATCAACATATTGAACAACAATTGGCTTGTTTAATCCCATTGTTTCTCTTAACTCCAATACTTTTGCCTCTGTTGCCCGATCCCCTAATATAATTCTGGCCGGATCGCCTGGCGTCAGATGTATCAGCAAAAAGACAACAACCGATATTACAAAGAACACTGGAATAATATATAAAATTCGTTTTATAATATACTTTTTCATTTCTTCACATCCTTTATTGCATCCAAAGGCATATCCCCCGTTTTCCTTTCGGATAAAATTCTATTCCACAACTTTCATATTCCATGCACACGGTCCCATGAGATATTTGACTTCCTTACAATTTGGACCAGCTACACTATAATTAAAAGCATCACCAAATTTTGAATATGGCATATATGTGTCATAACAATATTTCTGCACTTCTGCCCATTTTGCCACTGCATCATCCATGTTAGTTGCTGTATTAATCTCATCCAATCCGGAAATGATAAACTCATCATCTAACCAGCCTGCCCATGTTGGAGAAAGCGGAAGAAACATTGTCGGTGTTAATACCGGATCAAATGATGTGATAAATGCATCATATGCTGTTTCATCTGCACGATTACTTAAAAATGTTGCCCAATCACTTACAATCAGTTCAACATCCATGCCAATTGCCTCTAACTGACTTTCTACCATAATTGCCGCATTATAAAATGTTGAGTAATCAGAAGAAACAATAATACGGAATGTCTCACCATTATATCCGGCCTCTTTCAATAATTCCTTTGCTTTGTCTGTATCTGCAACATTATAATTATCGCTTCCCTCTGTGCAATACCAGGATGCCTGTTCCTTAAACATGTAACTAGAATCCAAACGATAGAAATCAGAAGATGTATACCCTGCCTGCATTACCTGATCCATGTCTAATGCCGTATTAATTGCCTGACGCAGTGTCTGATTTGTTGCAAGCCCCTGTTTTTTATTATATATCAATCCAGGTTGCTCTGTTACATCCTTATATACGGTATATTCATCTGATGAAAACAAGTCATAATTATCATTTGGAAGTACCATACCAAAATCATATTCTCCACTTTGTAAACCCGCTACTCTGGTCGCTCCATCCGGCACAATATCGTAATATACTTTAGATGCATATGCTTCTTTATAACCAGACCAACCGTCAAGTTCTCCCTGTGTTCCATAAGGCAAATATTCGTCATATTTGGTTAATAGAATATACTGGTCTTCTGCCCATTCTTCAAATTTGTAAGGACCTGTTCCAATATACTCTGTCAAAAGCCCTGTTTCCGGATCAATAGAATCCAAGCTGGATGCAGGAAATACAATTGGTCCTTGCGAAGTTATTGCCATTAACTCATTGAAAAACATTGCTGATTTCGTGGGATTAATCTTAACTGTATAATCATCTACTGCCTCAAAACGTGCACCTCCAACCATATCCGATGCATCCTGATAGCAATCTAACCAATGATTCAAAGACGCTACTACATCTTCCGCTTTCATTTCCTGTCCATTATGAAATTTAACACCTTCTCTTAAATGATATACATATTCTGTATAATCGTCATTTGTATCAATTGATTCTGCCAATTCTGGTGCATATCCGTAGTCATCCGTCAAAGTAACAAGACCTTCAAAAATACTTCCCTTTGCTACCTGTCTTGCTACAGTTGCCGTAGTATTGTTCAAATCCAATGTAGGTGGTGCTGCATTAAGTGCAATATGAATTTCATCTTTATATGTTTCTCCACTACCGTCTGTTGAAACTGTATTACTCTCACTATCTCCAGATGAACTTCCAGACTGTGATGATGAACCACATCCAACTATTGTGATGCAAATTACTACTGTCAACAAAACTGATACAATCTTCTTCCAAGTGTTTGTCCTTTTCATAGTATCTCCTCCTAGTCTTTTCTTGAATTTTGCATTTCTCATAGCATCTCCTCCTTGCATGTCATAACGTAATCTACTATATTGCGTCACTTCCTCGTTCTTTCGTCCGGATTCTGACAACATCTAAAACATCTTTAATTATAATTTTGCCATCTCCGACTTCTCCATCACCTAATTGATCACACAAATCATTGATCAAATCTTCGATCTTATCCTCCGCCAGAACAATTTCAATCTTTAACTTTGGCAAAAGATTAATATTGGTTCGATAACCTCGAAATTCTTTTTGAAATCCCTTTTGATTACCACATCCCATCGCATTTAATACTGTCATACCTCCACAACCGTATTTATCAACAACGATTGTTTTTACTGTTTCCAATTTTTCCGGTTTGACATAAATTATCATTTCCTTCATCATTAACCTCCTTTTCCCAGATAAGCGAAATCACATCAAATATATCCTAAAATCAACCTATATCTTCAGCAATTGAAGCAAAAGAAAAGAGGCACCTTATTCAAGAATGCCTCTTTGCAACGTTCCTATGTCGTTATCTGAATTAATTTTCACTTATTATAAACCTTGTACTATACTATAGTCAAGTTAATTTTTTTAATTTGCAGATACCAAATTCCTGTATTATAATTGTGACATTAAAATAATCCCGCATCCGGAGGTATTTATATGACACACTCAAAATATTTTAAAATCAATGAGGTTTCAAAGCTGTACAATATCGGAATTGATTCACTCCGCTACTATGAAGAGATTGGTTTGATTTCTCCTATTCGTGGAGAAAACAATTACCGCTACTATAGCTTTGATGACCTGATGCGGCTTAATATTATTCGCGAATATCGAAGTCTCAATTTCTCTTTTTCGCAGATAAAGGAGACCCTGAAAGGTCACTCACTCAACTCTACCATTGATATACTTAAAGCGGAACACGAGACCTTAACAAAAGAGATTTCCAGTCTCCGTCAAAAAAAGAAAACAATAGAGCAGCGTATCAAGAACATACAATTTTTCACACAAGATACACCCATCGGAGAAATCTGCATAAAAGAACTTCCTAGTTTTAAATGCCTACATATCTCATATGATGAAGTACATCAAGATAACATTGACTATTATATAAGTGACTATCTTCATACTCATTCCATTGATATTTCCAATTTTATCGGACGCTATGATTTATACCGCCTAGATATCAGTAAGTTATATTCTGAAACCGAATATAGTGTAAAAGAAGCACTAATTGTAAATAATGCTATGAGAATAACACCAGATTACTCTACTCCTGCAGGAAAATATCTCGTCATCAACTATAATTCGCCGTCATCTCAATCACTGAAATATACAGATTTATTACTTGACTATGCCGTTTCACATAACATTAAGCTCACAGATGACATTTTTGAAATTTGCATCTTTGACCTTTACGATACAAGTATTAAAGCAGAATATTTAACTTCCATCTGGATCCGTATTCAGCCCTCCGTATAAACTATTTATGCAGGATCACCCCACCAGGGGTTCTTCCTGTCAAACTGCCATTTTCATACACAATCTGCCCAGACACAAATACTTTTTCAATTCCCCGACATAATTGTCTAGAATTCGTATAGCTTGATAAATCTTTTAAATTATCGTAGTCAATCAATAACAGATCCGCATCATAACCTTCCTTTAACAGCCCCTTATTAGGAATTCCCCAGAAAGATGCTGTCTGTGATGTCTGTTTTTTTACCGCCTGTTCTAATGATATACATTTTTTATCTTTGACAAAATGACATAATGTGTGCACAAAAGTTCCATAGGCCCTTGGATGAACCGGAAGATCATCTAACGTAAGTAATCCATCACTTCCAATCATCGTATATTCATACTGATAAATATCATCTACTACATCTTCCGGAATCTCCATAAAGGTTGCCAATACATTTCCTTCGTTCCTAATCAATAATTCAAAAAAAGCATCCACCGGTTCCATTCCAATCTGTTCGGCATATCCGGTAATTGACAGACCACACGCCTGCTTATCATTTGGTGACGACATGATATAGATATTATCAAACCCATCACTGTCAAAATATTCATTCTCATAACTATCAATATCTGTCTGCATCGTTGCAAATATTTCCTTTCTGGTAACCGGATCATGAAAGCTATCCAATAATTCTGTCATTGAATTCTTGAAATACTTCGGCGGTATAATGCTAATCAGTGAAGTGGAAGTAGCTGTATACGGATATTGATCGACTGCGATCCTAACTCCCCTGTTTCTTGCCTGTTCGATCAATTTCCTACACTTAATCTGTAAATGACTATTCCTGCTTCCTGACACTTTATGATGTGATATAATAAGCGGAACCTCTGCTGACTCCGCTACAGTGATTGCCTCCGCCACTGCTTCTACAGAGTGATTCGATTCATTCCTTATATGCGTTGCATAAATACCATGATATGGCTTAATTACCTTACATAACTCCATTAATTCTTCTGTATCTGCATATAAACCGGGATTATACACAAGTCCGGACGTCAGACCAAAACATCCCTGCTCCATGGCTTGTGCCAGCAACTTTTTCATCTGTTTCATTTCTGCCACATCCGGCTTACGCTGTGCAAAACCCATAACACTGCTTCTCAAACTTGAATGCCCGCAATTAAATGCAAGATTATGTACCATCGGCAATGATTTTACATATTCGGCATATTGTTGAAAACCGGTAAACTCTTTCAGATGCTCATTTACCTCCTTTGCCATGAAAGACTGCAACTGCTCCCTCTGAACTTCCACCATATCAGGCGGAACCGGAAATGGTGATTCACCACATTGTCCGGTAATCTCTGTCGTAACCCCTTGTGATATTTTAGGTAAGGCAAATCCGCAAACGTCATGACATGCAATTGTATCTGCATGAGAGTGACTATCAATAAATCCCGGCATTACCATATAATCTGTTCCATCTATACTGCATTTCGCTTCTGTTTCTGTGCAAAAAGTGATTTTTCCACCTCGAATTCCTATATCTGCTCGATATCCAGGCTCCCCACTACCATCCACAATATTCACATTTCGAATTATATAATCCAACATATCTACACCGCCTTTCTATACTCTATCATTTGCTCGCAGAATTTCTTTGCCACTACATTCTCCCGTAAGTTCACCATTATCAAACACAATTTTACCGTTGACAAATACTTTTTCAATTCCCTGACAGATCATCGCAGGGTTCTGATAAGTCGGTGTATGTTCAAGCTCGTCATAATCAAAAATAACAATATCTGCATCATAGCCTTTCCGAATCAAACCCTTTCCCGGGATGTGCCAGCATTCTGCAGTCTTTGCAGTCTGCTTATGAATTACCTCTTCCAATGACATGATCTGTTTTTCTTTTACAAAATGCGTAATTGGTTTAACGAAGGCACCATATGTTCTTGGGTGAACCGGCGATCCATCTAATGAAATCAGACAATCACTTCCCACAACAGTATTTTCATATTGATAAATACGCTCCAAATCTTCTTCGCATACATAAAAGAATGCCGCAAGACCATACAAATGATTATCAATAAGCAGATCCAGATAAGCATCAAATGGATCTTTTCCATAAAGATCTGCATATTCCTGAATAGTTTTCCCACAGGCTTCCGGTGTTTCCGGTGCTGACAGCACCAATATATTAGTAAAATCACCACAGTTTATATAAAAATTATCAAATGATGTATCTGTTGCAATCTCCTGCTTCACCTTCTTTCGAAATCCATCCTCCCTAAGCCTTTTACATAAGTTCTCCATTCCGTCCGAAAAATATTGTGGCGGAATCAAAACATCTATATTCGTACAAGCTGCTGTATACGGATACTGGTCAAGATATACCCTGCAACCTCTGTCTCTCGCTTCATCAACAATCCGAAGCGTCTCCTTCGACAAGCCAAAATTCTTACGTCCCGCTGTCTTATGGTGTGATATCACCAACGATACTCCACTCGATTCTGCAATTTGAATAGCCTCCTCCACTGCTTCAATGACATGGTCACTCTCACTGCGCATGTGCGTACAATAGATGCCGTTATATTCCTTTACTACTTTACATAACTCAATAATCTCATCCGTATCTGCATATGTACCAGGAATATAAATCAAACCAGTACTTAATCCAGTGCATCCATGTTCCATGCATTCCCGTAGCAACTGTTTCATTTGCTCCATTTCTTCATTGGTAGGCTTTCTATTCTCTAAACCCATAACTGCTGTACGTAATGTTGAATGACCACAATTAAATGCATAATTCTGTACTTTTGATAACGACCGGATATAGGCCAGATATGAAGAAAAAGAAGAAAACAACCCAAGTTTGTCAGAAAGCTCCTTAGGCATATTAGAATAATTCAATGAACGCAGATCCGCTTCATGCAGTCTGGTCACCGGGAAAAGACTTTCACCACACTGCCCGGCAACTTCTGTTGTAATTCCTTGTGAAATCTTACAGAACGCATACCGGGCAGTGTCTTCAATCATAAATTCATCAATATGAGAATGACTGTCTATAAAGCCAGGACAAACTATTTTACCACTTGCGTCTACTACATTTGTTGCCGTATCATGTTCTGACACAGGAATCATAATCTTTCCGTCTAAAACCCCTATATCAGAAACGTATCTTTCTGCTTTGCTGCCATCGATCACAGTACCATTTTTAATCAAAAAATCATAATGCATATTTCTTCCTCCTTCACTAATAAAATTTTTTCCAATTATAGATAAGCATTTTTTTAAAGTCAACGAAAACTTTTTTTGTTTTTTCTTCTTGACTCTAGTATTTTACTAGGGTTTATAATACTCACAAATTTTAAAAGGAGTTGATATTATGCGCGACAAATCATTAATCACTAAAGATCTGGAGCACATCCTCACAATTATCCACAGCGATGAATTAACGGATGAGCAAAAAGATACCGTCACCAAAGAAACTGTAGAATACTTTGATAAGTATGTAAGTCCCGGTTGGTTAAAATATCGGAAAAGTGTATCAACTAATGCTGCCGTAGTAGAATGGAAAGACTATGGTGCGTATTGCAGTGGTCTTTATGGCGAAGAATTCATTGATTGTTTAGGTGGTTTCGGCATATATACCTGTGGACATCGAAATCAGACAATTATGGATACCGTCAAAGCCCAGATGGAACATCAATGTCTGCATTCCCAGGAATTACTTGACCCATTACGTGGCTATCTTGCCAAAGCTGTTTCTGATATTACACCCGGTGATCTCGAAAAATGTTTTTTTACCAACGGCGGTGCTGAAGCTGTTGAAATGGCATTGAAATTAGCTCGAATTGCCACAGGCGGGCAATGGTTTATCTCTACTGTAAGAGCCTTCCATGGTAAATCAATGGGAGCTATCTCCGTTGGCGGCAAAGGAACCTATCGGATTCCATACACCCCAATGGTACAGCAAGTTGCTCATGTAGAGTACGGAAATGCCGAGGATATGGAGAAAGCAATCCGTAATCTTCAGGCAGTTGGTGAAAAAGTGGCAGCTGTCATTCTTGAACCAATTCAGGGTGAAGCTGGCATTATAGTTCCACCAGAGGGCTATCTCAAAAAGGTACGTGAGATCTGCGATACATATCACGTCGCTCTAATCTTTGACGAAATTCAAACCGGAATGGGCCGAACCGGCACCATGTTCCGTTGCGAAGCAGAAGATGTCGTTCCTGATATTATGACATTCGGAAAAGCATTTGGCGGCGGTATCATGCCTATTACTGGTATTATCTGCCGACCTGCAATGTGGACAGACCAATTAGTTGAAAATCCATGGCTATTGGGATCGCCGACATTTGGGGGTAATCCACTTGCTTGTAGTGCCGCTCTCGCCACAATTAAATATATGTTAGATAATGACATTCCTGGACAATGTCGTGACAAAGGTGCTTATCTGAAAGAAAGGTTAATCGGCTTATGGAACAAGTATCCTAAAGTAATTCAGGAAGTACGTGGAACCGGTTTAATGTTGGCTGTTGAATTTTTCAGTGATGAAATCGGATATTCTGTTTCTAAAGGAATGTTTGCAAGACGAGTTCTTACCGCTGGAACTCTTGTTAATTCTAAGTGCGTGCGATTTGAGCCTGCTGCTGTTATCACCTACGAAGATATGGATCAGGTTATTCTCCGAATGGAGGAAGCTTTAGCCGACACCCAGAAAGAATTCTCACTCTGATCACAAGAAAGGAGATGCCTATGAATTTAAAGAAAAATTATATTGACGGAATATGGTGTGAAGCCTCTGACTGCAACAGTAGAGAAATTACAAATCCCGCCACTGGAGAAACTATCGCTTATACCGCTGAAAGTACACTAGACGATGTCGCTATGGCAATTTCTGCTGCCAAAAAAGCTTTTTATGAGGAACGAACCTGGCGAGATATGGACAGCCAGTCACGCGCCGATATTCTTCTAAAAGTTGCTGATCTCATGGAGCAACGTAAGAATGAAATCGCCACAACCGACACAATGGATGGTGGCAAACCTCTGCGTGAAGCTGAAGGTGATGTAGAAGATGCAATTCATTGTTTCCGCTATTATGCCGGTCTCATCAGTGCTCCACACGGTCAGGTATATGATGTACCCGATGGCTTTGGAAAAATGCATTGCTATTGTATCCATGAACCAATCGGTGTCTGTGGCCAGATAACTCCCTGGAATTACCCTGTATTAATGGCCACATGGAAACTTGCACCCGCACTAGCCGCCGGCAACACCATTGTATTCAAACCGAGCACAAATACTCCCTTATCTGCTGTAATTCTATTTGAAATATTTGAAAAAGCAGGTATACCAAAAGGCACTGTCAATCTGGTTATGGGTAGCGGCTCAAAAGTCGGACATGCAATTGCAGCAAGTAATGATGTTGATATGGTTACTTTTACAGGAAGCACTGCAACTGGGCAGGATATCGCCACTGCTGCAGTCAGCAACCTGAAAAAAGTCGGGTTAGAACTTGGTGGCAAATCTCCTAATATTATATTTGAAGACTGTGATCTGGAAGGTGCTGTGGAATGGGCCATGGTAGGAACCTTCTTTAATCAGGGTGAAGTTTGCAGTGCCTGTGCCAGAATCTATGTACAAAGATCAATTAAAGATCTCTTTGTACAGCGTCTTGTTGAAAAAGCCTCCGCAATGACAATCGGAAATGGACTTGATAATCCTGACCTTGGAGCAATGGTATCTCTTTCGCACATGGAGAAAGTTCTCGGCTACATTGATATTGGCATCAAGGAAGGTGCCAAATTAATGTATGGTGGCAAACGATATATAGAAGGAGCCTGTGCAAATGGTGCATTCCTTATGCCAACAATATTTGATGATTGCACACAAGACATGACAATTGTCAAAGAAGAAATATTTGGTCCGGTAGCATGCATTATACCTTTCGATACAGAAGAAGAGGTTATTAGAATGGCAAATGATACAGAATATGGCTTAGCTGGTTCTGTATGCACCAAAGATATTGATAAAGCATTACGCGTCATGAAAGAGATCCGTGCAGGAATCATTTGGATCAACTGCAATCAACCTACATTTTCACAAGCTCCTTGGGGCGGCTACAAAATGAGTGGTCTCGGACGCGAACTTGGTGTATATGGCTTAGAAGAATACCAGGAAGTCAAGCAAGTCAACATTGCCCTCAATGCCGGTCCAATTGGATGGTATACACACGGATAATATACAACGTAATATTAATATTATATATATCGGCTGGTGCCTCCCTCCACATCAGCCGATAATTTATATTTTACAATACCAATTCAAATCCATAACAGCTTTTCTCAAACCCATAATGCTCATAAAAACCATGTGCTCCCGTCCGAGGAAGTCCAGAATCTAATATCATTGCTTTGCAGTTTCTTTGTATTGCTAATTCTTTGGCATAATCAAGTAATAATACACCATATCCTTTGCCACGATCCTCCTCGTTTGTAATCAGACTTGACACATAACAAGTAAGACCTGTCATCCAGAATGTATTAAAATAATCTCCATGACAGAAGCCATGATATTTTCCTTCTTCGTCCACCACGAAGAAAGCAAAGCTATTGTCATCTGCAAGAATTTCTTCATATACTTTCTTTACACTTGCATAATCGTAAGTATTGTATGTCCACAATACTTCAATATAATGAAATGCAATATCAAAATCCTCTAATGCTGCCTGCTTAATCTTCATACTTACATTCTCTCCTTTTCTGGAACTAGTCCACCGCCCGTTGCCCATATGATCTGTGTTGCATTTGACAAGGCCTCTGTCAGATTATGTTCCTTAACATATTGTGCAAAAGGTTCGCTGTTATATAACTGCATGGTCCCTGCAAGCCCCACTGCTCCAGACGGTTCTACATAGATTCCTTCTGTATTATATATTGCCTGTTGATATGCCAGAAGGTGTTCATCCGATACTGTCAGACTTCCAGATACAATATCTTTCATCTTATCACATACATATCCAGAAGGTCGTGCAACTGCCAGACCATCGGCGATCGTCCTGCCGCCAAGACCAATCTCATACACGGAGATATCATTTGCTCTGCCGCTCGACATACCCAATGTAAAGCACGGCATCTCAATCGGTTCAACAAAGAAACAATGCACCGCATCTCCATACATCTGTTTCAGTCCATAGGTAATTCCTCCGGGTGCCCCACCAACACCACAAGGAAGATATACGAACAACGGATGCTTCACATCAACCGGAATCTTCTTATTATAGAGCTGCATATAAAGCCGCATCGCTACGGTTGCATAACCCATAAACAAATCTTCCGAATTCTCATCATCCACAAAATAACTCATAGGATCGTTTTTCGATTGTTCCCTTCCACACCGAACCGCTTCCCCGTAATCACTGTCATACTCAATCACGGTAACTCCATGTTCCCGCAGCATATCTTTCTTCCATTGTCTGGCATCTGCGGACATATGGACGATCACCCGAAAGCCAAGCTTTGCACTCATAATTCCGATACTAAGTCCCAGATTTCCGGTCGATCCAACCTGAATACAATACTGGCTTAAGACCTTCCGGCATTCGTCTGAATCCACAATTTTGTAATTATCGGTCGGATGAAGCATACCCTCTTTTCGGAGGATATCCTCTGCATGCTTCAACACCTCATGTATTCCCCCTCTTGCCTTCACGGATCCAGCAATAGGAAGATGGGCGTCATCTTTGATCATAATATGCTTTGATACCCAGCCTCCTTGTCCGTTCAGCCATTCCTTTAACTTCTCACATTCATATAACTCCGACTCAATCAATCCAACCTTCGCTGCTGTTTCCGGGAAGGCACTGGCAGTATACGGCATAAAGCGCATCAAACGATTCTGAGCCGCCTGTACCTTATAGAATTTCTCGCCGGATATGATCGAATGTGGCTGTACACTCTGCATATCTGGATTCATCCAAATAGTTTCCTTCCGATTCTGTAAATCTTGTAACACCATATCTTCCATTCCCATCCTGCCTCCTTTTATCAAATGCATATAGGCATTTATATGATCGGTTAAATGATTCAGCCAACCGCCTTTTGTCAATTAAAGTGTGCAAAATATTTTGCTCACTATTTTATACTGTCTCTTCCTTCTCAAAATATTCTTTCACCAGCCGGACTACTACACCGGAAAGCAAGAATACTGCAATCAGATTCGGAATTACCATCAGCCCATTAAACGTCTCCGCAATACTCCACATTAATCCAAGGTCCATTGTTGCACCTACGATTGCAACTAACGAATACACCAACATGAACGGCTTATGTACTTTAGAGCCAAACAGAAATTCAATACACCGGGCACCATATAAACCCCAGCCGATCATAGTAGAAAATGCAAAACAGCAGATTGCAACCGCCGTAATCACAGACACCCAGTTACCATAGGTTGACGTAAATCCAAGAATCGTCAATTCTGCTCCGGCAGCCTCGCCAAATGCAATCGGCACACCGCTGCAAAGAATGACCAATGCTGTTAAAGTACAGATCACAATCGTATCCACAAACACCTCAAAGATTCCAAAGAATCCCTGTTTAACCGGTTTTCTGGTATCCGCACAGGCATGTGCAATAGATCCCGTACCAAGTCCTGCCTCATTGGAAAAGATTCCTCTGGATACCCCTTTCTTCATACTGAGGAAGAAACTGCCCACAATACCACCCGTTACAGCCGATGGATGAAATGCTCCCTGAATGATGGATGCAAAGACTGAAGGTACATTTTGAATATGAAGCAGAATAACACCTACTGCCAACACCACATATAGTAACGCCATAAATGGTACTAACTTCTCTGTCACCTGGCCAATTCGTTTCACGCCACCTAATAAGATTAATGCAAGCAGTCCTGCTAATATGATTCCAAGTACCAGATTGAACATAGAAACGGAATCCTTAGATAAGATTCCATAATTATATAACGCCGAATCAATCGCTGTCGTAATCGTATTCACCTGGGTTGCATTTCCCGTTCCAAACACTGTCAATACACCAAATGCCGAAAACAGATACGCCAGCCAATGCCAATGTCTTTTCAGACCATTCTTAATATAATACATCGGACCGCCTACCCAGTCACCATGCTCATTACGTTCCCGGAAATGCACTGCCAAGGTTACCTCAGAGAACTTTGTGCACATGCCAAGAATCGCTGACATCCACATCCAGAATACGGCTCCGGGACCACCAATCGCAATGGCTCCCGCTACACCTGCAATGTTACCCGTTCCGACCGTTGCCGCAAGTGCAGTACATACCGCCTGAAATGGTGTCAACGCGCCATCTGCTGCTTCCTTCTTCTTAAACATACGCCCGATCGTTACCTTCAATGCATATGGAAATTTTCTTATCTGAATGAATCTTGTTCTAATACTCAATACAAGACCAACACCCACAATGCAGATCATGGCAGGGACACCCCAGATAAAATTATTGACTACACTATTCACATTTTCAATTACTGACAACATACTTTCTTCCTCATATCTTTCCTTATCGTATGTATTCCATACATTGTTTCCAATCCATCAAATACTACCGTCACTCTTTTGTTAAAACATAACTATCTTTTCTATTTTACGGAAAAATGATACCAGTGTCAATTAAACTTTTCCCTGCAAACCGTTTCATTCCTTTACTTTCTGCATAAAATCATCTATAGTATAGAATGTCGTTTATTTATCATTATACAAATAGGGAGATTTATATGAAAAAAAGAGATTCATTTAACAACAAATGGGGATTCATCCTTGCCTGTATCGGCTCTGCTGTCGGTATGGGTAATATCTGGATGTTCCCAACCAGAGTGTCTATGTATGGTGGAGGTTCCTACCTGATTCCATACATTATCTTTGTCACTCTGATCGGCTTTACCGGAGTAATCGGCGAAATGAGCTTCGGACGCGCAACCCGATCCGGCCCGGTAGATGCTTTCGGATATGCGTGCGGAACCAAGGGGAAGGGGAAGATTGGAGAATTGCTTGGATATATTCCTGTACTTGGTGCTCTCGCCATGGCAATTGGCTACACCGTTGTCATGGGCTGGTTATTAAAATATATGGTCGGTGCCTTTACCGGTTCCACCTTATCACCAGATGATGTGGAACAATTTGGAGCACGTTTTGGCAGCATGGCATCTTCCTTTGGCAATAACTTATGGCAGATCATTGCACTGTTCCTTGGAATCGGAATTCTGATGTTCGGTGTTGCCCGTGGTATCGAGAAAGCGAATAAGATCATGATGCCAATCTTCTTCATCCTGTTTGCCATTCTTGGAATCTATATTGCTTTTCAGCCGGGTGCGATCGACGGATATAAGTACATTTTCCGTGTAGAGCCGAAAGCGCTTGCAGACCCGTCTACCTGGATCTTTGCTTTGGGACAAGCCTTCTTTTCTCTTTCCGTTGCAGGTAACGGAACCCTGATCTATGGATCCTATCTGCCAGATGAAGAGGATATTCCAGCTGCTGCCGGACGGGTTGCTTTCTTTGATACATTAGCAGCCATTCTTGCTGCATTAGTGATCATTCCGGCTATGGCAACCACAGGAGCGCAGTTAGATCAGGGTGGTCCGGGACTCATGTTTATCTACCTTCCAGCTTTATTTAAGAGTATGCCGGGTGGATATGTGATTGCCATTATCTTCTTCGTTGCTGTATTTTTTGCCGGACTGTCTTCGTTGATCAACTTATACGAAGCACCAATCGCAACGGTACAGGAAAAGCTGCATCTTGGAAGAAAAGCTGCCTGCAGTGTAATTGCTGTAATTTCCCTCATTGTATCCATTTGCATTCAGGGAATTGTCTCACAATGGATGGATATCCTGTCAATCTACATCTGCCCATTAGGTGCCGGTCTTGCCGGAATTATGTTCTTCTGGGTATGTGGTAAGAAATACGTAGAGACACAGATCAATACCGGAAGAACCCAGTCATTTACGGATAAGTATCTCCCGGTATGCAAATACATCTATTGTCCAATCTGTATTCTGGTACTGATTCTCGGAATTGCGCTCGGTGGAATCGGCTGATCTTTATTATTGGCTCATCATCCAAAAAGGGAACCCCTGCAAAGGAGTTCCCTTTTTTATTATTCATACACGATCTTGTCTATCGACCAGATGAATTACATTCGCAAATATGTCTTGCCACATAGACACCGCTTGCCGATGCATGGGATAAAGAATGGGTAACACCACTTCCATCTCCGATCACATACAAGCCCTTATGGCAGCTTTCCAAGTTCTGATCCAATTCAACTTCCATATTATAGAACTTGACTTCCACACCATATAACAACGTATCATCATTGGCTGTTCCCGGTGCAACCTTATCTAACGCATAGATCATCTCGATAATTCCATCCATAATACGTTTTGGTAATACCAGACTCAGATCCCCCGGTATTGCAGAAAGCGTTGGTGTAACCAATCCCTCCGCAATTCGTTTCTCTGTACTCCTTCGTCCACGAACCAGATCGCCAAAACGCTGTACAATGACGCCGCCACCTAACATATTCGAAAGTCTGGCAATACTCTCACCATATCCATTACTATCCTTAAACGGCTCTGAGAAATGCTTAGCAACCAATAACGCAAAGTTCGTATTCGCTGTCTTCTTTTCATCTCCCTCATAACTATGACCATTTACCGTAATGATTCCATTGGTATTCTCATTTACTACAATACCATTCGGATTCATACAGAAGGTACGGACATTATCCTCAAACTTCTCTGTCCGGTATACGATCTTGCTCTCGTATAACTCGTCTGTTAAATGTGAAAAAATAACAGCAGGTAACTCTACCCGGACGCCAATATCTACACGGTTCGACTTGGTTGGAATCTGCAATTCCCGACATACCTTTTCCATCCACTTGCTGCCGCTCCGTCCTACAGATATGATACATTTCTCGCAATCAAAAGAACCCTTCTCGCAGATAATGCGATAACCATCCTCTAGACGTTCCACTGTCTCAACCGGCGTATCAAAATAGAAATCTACATGATCTTTCATCTTCTGGTACAGATTCTGTAGCACCACATAATTGATGTCGGTTCCCAAATGCCGCACCGATGCATCTAACAGATTCAGCTTGTTCTGCAGACAAAGTTTCTTGAACTTGGTTCCGGCAGTAGAATATAACTTGGTTCCCTCACCGCCATTCTCCATGTTGATCTCATCTACATAACGCATCAGATCAACCGCCTGCTGTTTACCGATATATTCATACAAGGTTCCGCCAAAATCATTTGTGATATTATACTTGCCATCCGAAAAAGCTCCCGCCCCACCAAATCCACACATAATAGAACAACGTTTACAGTTAATGCAGCTCTTCACCTTATCCCCATCGATTGGGCAATGTCTCTTATCTAATGCATATCCTTCCTCAAACACCGCAATTTTACAATCCGGTCTATTCTTCATCAGCTCATATGCCGCAAAGATTCCTCCAGGACCTGCCCCAATAATAATCACATCATATCTCATATAGAAAACCTTCTTTCTTCGTATCCTGGCAAAACGCCTTTGCTATTCTATGACAAAGCTTGCCTTTCGTCAAGCTTATTCTATAAAAGATGCCCATTCATCCTTAATACCGTAATGCTTCTTACCGCAGAGTACGCAAATATCTTTTCTGTTCATCTGTAATCCGATAGCTTTCAATCGCTTTCTGAATCGTCTTCCGGTGTACCCAATCAGATAATCGATGTTTCTCTATATATGGAATCACAGCATCCCATTGCTTCGCCAATGCAGTTGCAAAATACCAGGCAATCATCATATTAACGTAATATTCTTCTGATCGCACTCCCGCTACCAACTCCAGATATTCCTCTGAGAAATCTTCCTCTAGATATAATCTCATCAGCATACCAATTCCATACCGGATCGTATATGTGGCATCCGATGCAATCCACTGTCTGATATATGGCAACAGTTCCTTCTTATGTTGAGCAAAACATTTCGGTGCCGGATAATCACAAGTCGCCCAATTATCAATATACGGAAGAAATCGTATCATTTCTTCCAAACATTCCTGATAATCTTTTATCCCAGTAATCAACATCATGTGTAAGTTATTTTCTTCATAATATACATGCGGTAATTCCTGTAAAAATGCCACTGCATCCTCCGTTTTTGCAAACTTCTTTGCAAATTTTCGGAGCGTCGGTGTCCGAATCCCGATTACCTGCTCCTTTTCCACATTTGGCATTAATTTACTATGAAAATCCCGATACTTTAAATCCTGCAGTCCAAACAATTCCTCTTGCAGTTTCGTTCTATCTGTCATATACTGTCTCCCAATCCTGCATTTCTATACTAAATGATATAATCATCACCGCTTGGTGCCTGATCTAACAGATCCTGGATTGTAATCCCTTCGAAATAATCTTCAACTACCTTCTGAAAGCCCTCCCACATATGAAGTGTTTTACAAAAGGCTGCCCTCTCACACCGATTCGGTTCTTTCTCTAAACAGCTTACCGGTGCAAAACTCCCCTCTGTGATCTTCAATATACTGCCAACTGTATACTCAGACGGCTCTTTTATAAGACGATATCCGCCACCTTTCCCACGTAACGACTGCACAAAATCATTCCTGCTGAGCACTACCACAATTGACTCTAAATATTTCTCCGAAATCTCCTGTCTCTTTGCAATATCCATAAGAGGAATAAATTCCCCATTATTATGTTCCGCCAAATCAATCATAACCCGGATGGCATACCGTCCCTTTGTAGATATCTTCATTCTAACGCACCTCCATAAACCTACTTTACCACAGGGTTACTCTACATTGCAAGTCCTTACACCCTTGCACAGCGTAAGGAGGGCACTGAAAAAGATATCTTTTGAGTAAGATTTTATATCAAACAGAAAATCCACCAGTGTTTATTTTTATTCTGGTGGATTTTTTAACATTTATCTCACTT
>Ga0129310_1001021_pt1 | contig 27349 bp, 19 predicted proteins | sample Go1ome_2_FD_94433 | JGI IMG/M metagenome (GOLD analysis project Ga0129310, IMG submission 94433) | Western lowland gorrila individual fecal microbial communities from Wisconsin, USA - Go1022A metagenome | ecosystem: Host-associated > Mammals > Digestive system > Large intestine > Fecal | place... | reverse complement strand
GGAGGACATCAGCTCCACGAAAATACGTGAAAATATCGATCATCACCGGGATATCTCCAACCTCATCGATCCGGTGGTGCAGGAATATATATACCACAAGGGCCTGTACCTGAGAGAACCGGAATATAAACCGATCCTGCGGGCAAAGGCGATCTCCTTTGAAAATAAATCCGGAAGCGATAAAGAAACGACAGACATGCTGGCGGACACCGTTCTATATCGGAATCCGGATGCAGAGGCGATCCTGTCCGGGATATCAAGAGGTGATGAGCAGCTTATCATCCTTAAGAATGCGACAGAAGGAGACCGCCCGGCCGGCTTTGCAAGCTACAGAGAGCTGAAGGCGGAAGAACTCTACACGGTTTTACGGAATATGGATCTGGCCAATGCTGTCCGGAGAAGGACAAGCCGGGAGATGCTCCTGATCACGGGAATCTTTGTCAGTGAAACAAGGATCCATGACGGCGAGGCGATAAGAGATTCCGCTCAGCTTTTGCTTACGGAGGTCATCACCCAGTCACTGGAGAAAAACAGCAGCTTTGCCCTTTATGTAGCGGAACGCGGGATCACATCAAAGGAAACGATCTTTGCCTTGGAGCGGCAGGGTTTTCTCCGGCCGGAGGGCGTGGAGGACAGCGAGAGAAGAACGATCTACATGACCGATATGCATGAGCCGCTTCTGCTCCTTCATAATCTGGAGACCACCATCAAGGAGCCCTTTGCCAGCAGTCCGGCCGTATTAGAGGCCATCGAGAGAAACCACAAGAGGCTGCAGGTTGCAATGACTAAGCTGTATCCGGGAAATCTGGTATTATCTCTTTCCTCCGGCGTGATGCATCATCGGCTGGTGGATCGGATTACGGCCCTGAACGAGGTTCCGCGGGAACCGGTAACACCAAGACGGCTGGGTGACAATATGTGCGTGCCCTTCGGAAAGATCCTTAGAGGCAAGGTGATCCCCAACACGGTGACAAAAACGCTCCATACGGATAGGGTCTACGAGCCCGATCTGAACAGCTATTCCATCGAGCCGTTCCCTTATTATTCGCCGTTAGAAAGCCAGATCAGGACGATACGCTCCTTTGACCGTCCGGTCATCCTTGTCGATGATCTCGTACACAAGGCAGATCGTCTTCAGGCTCTGGCTCCGCGTCTTAGGGCAGACGGGATCACGGTAAAAAAAGTAGTCGTGGGGGTTATCTCCGGTTACGGCAGAGACCTGATGCAGATGTTCCATCTTCCGGTGGAAAGCATTTATTCCATGCCTAATCTTAGACAGTGGTTCGTGGAATCTACGCTTTATCCCTTCATCGGAGGCGATACCGTCCGCAGGAGTGAGATGAAGGTGGCAGGACTTCAGCCGTCGATAAATATGATCCTGCCCTATGCAAATCCTCGCCTCACCGGCTGCAGCAGAGAGGCACTATATGAATTTTCCGTCTGCTGCCTCGAAAACGCCCGGGATATCCTGCAGGTGCTGGAGGCGGAATACAGAAAGCAATTTGCGAAAAACCTTACACTTTCCCGCCTCTCCGAGGCCGTCATCCTGCCATTATGCCCGGATAAAGGAAGCTGTATGGAATATGATGAAAACCTTGCCGCATCGGTATATCTGGAAAATGATCTGGAGATGCTGGGGAGGATGAAGAACTTTATGGTATAACACAACAAGAGAGATTCGGAGGAAATGCGTATGTTGACCTATTTTGAGATTCATGGAAAGCTCTGCTTTTCCATGGAAGACCTGCCCTATAAAAAAATTGAGGAGCCGACGCATGCCGATGCGATCAACTGGCTGTTTAAGCGGGAACCGGGAAGCTGCCGCGCATCCTTCTGCGTAAATGATAAGAGCTTACTGTATGTGAAGGAAGAAAATGTCGGATGGCTGAACAAAAACTGGCTCGAGAGAAACAGCGCGGGAGACCTTGCGGCCGCATCCGGTAACGACAATACCCGGGAAACAGAGCTGCCGTCCTGGCTTGAGGCCCTTATCGCCGCCGGAAAAGTACGTGCGGTAAACGCCTCTCACCCCCGCTTTGAAGAAATCTTATGCTGGGAAGAAAAGAAAGGGAAAAAGCGTGTCCATGTGCTGGCGATCGGTGACGTGGGCAGTATGCTCCTTACCGGGCTTCATCTGCTGGGGGGAGATGTGATATCCAAGATCGGTATATGCGATATCTCCGAGCAGGTTACCGCCCGATGGGAGTTTGAGGAAAACCAGATCGCTTATCCGTGGGAGTATGATGCACTTCCGGAGGTCGAGGTCGTTACTCCGGAAAACCTGTTTGACTGTGATGTATTTGTATTTGTTGCCTCGAAGGGGATCCCGCCGGTGGGCTCCGGTGTAAAGGATGTCCGCATGTATCAGTTTGAAAATAATTCCAAGATCATCGGACATTATGCAAGACTTGCACGCGAAAAGCAGTTTAATGGGCTGTTCTGCGCCGTCTCCGATCCGGTGGATCCGCTGGCAAAGACGGCCTTCCTTGAGAGCAACCGAAACGAATCCGGGCAGCTTGATTACATGGGCCTCCTTCCGGAGCAGATACAGGGCTTTGGACTGGGCGTCATGAATGCCCGTGCGGCTTACTACGCGAAAAGAGATGACCGGTTTAAGCAATTTTTGACGGAAGGCCGTTCATTTGGGCCCCACGGACAGGATCTGGTTATTGCAGACTCCATTGAAAATTATAATGACGCACTGTCAAAGGAGCTTACCGAGCTTACGGTTACAGCGAATTTAAAGATGCGCGCCATCGGATATAAGCCCTTTGTGGCCCCGGCCTTCTCATCCGGAGCACTTTCGATCCTTTTAGCCCTTAGGGGACAGTGGCATTGCGGCTCTGTGTTCCTTGGCGGAATCTATATGGGAGCGAAGAACCGGTTTACAGAGCATGGACTGGAGACAGAAATACTGCCCCTTCCGGATGCGTTGTTTGAGCGGATCGTGACGGCAGCGGATAACCTGAAGGCGATAGGATAATGATGCCCGGGTAAAAAGGTCTAAACCCACATGAGCTTGCTCATAGGTGGGTGAAAGACCTTGGTACCCGCCCGATATGAGCATAAAAGTGGGATGATAATCCCACGATATGCGAATATCGGGGGGAGGATTGTGGGAGTGCGTAGCACGGAACAATCCGCAGGCATCAAAATCGGGGGATAATCCCACGACATGCGAATAACGGGTAGGATTGTGGGAGTGCGCAGCACGGAGCAATCCGCAGGCATCAAAATCGGGGGATAATCCCACGATATGCGAATAACGGGGCGGATTGTGGGAGTGCAGAAGCTATCAGCGGCATTGGGGGAACCGAAGTGTATTGACTGACGGAAGGATGATTGCTGATGAGAGAGAATAAATTATATATTATCTATCCACAGAAGCAGGGAAAAAACAAAGAGCGGGAACGGCTTGATATGGTTCTGTCCGAAGCCGTTAAAGGAATTTCCGCAGAACAGCTTGAGGACATGGAGCTTTTGTGGGATGACCCGGATAAGGAACAGGGAACGGAACGTTTTTGTGGAAAACGACTCCTTTTTGTCGTCCCGCTGGGGAAAAACGGAGTAAATCGTGGGTATTATGAGGTTCTTTCATGGCTTCGATGCGGAAAAAAGGTGCTGAAGGATTCCGTGGCGGGGATGATCATTGATGCGGACAGTGAATTGTATACAAAGGCGGTGGCCAGAGAGCTGGCAGTCGCAGCCAATCAGGCCGGCTGTGCCTTTGTCGGGCGGCCGCTAGTAGAGGGAACGACATCTCTGGACAATTTTATTATTCAGGCGGCCAATATGAACACAGACCGTATCGGCGCTTATATAAAAAGCGCATGTATTCTGGCAGAGCAGGTGCTTCATTTTTCATGGGAAAGAAAAACGCATCCGCACCTTCTTGTGCTTCATGCATCGAACCACAAGACCTCCAACACCTTGGCAATCTGGGCGGCATTAAAGAAAAAACTGGAAGGGATCGAGATCAAAGAGATCAACCTGAGGAACGGGACACTGGAGGATTGCTCCGGGTGTCCCTACCAGATGTGCCTGCACTTTGGAGAGCGCGGACAATGCTTTTACGGAGGAACCATAGTGGAATCGGTCTACCCGGCAGTAAAATGGGCGGACGGAATCCTGTTGCTGTGTCCGAATTACAATGATGCACTCTCCGCCAATATGACCGCATTTATAAACCGCCTTACCGCGCTCTTTCGGACTGTGCGATTTTATGATAAGGCCCTGTTCGGGATCATTGTTTCCGGATATTCCGGCAGCGACCTGTTAGCCGGGCAGCTGGTCACTGCCTTAAATATGAATAAGACCTTTTATCTTCCGGGACAATTCTGCATGATGGAAACGGCAAACTCCCCCGGCTCCGCCATGCATTCCCCGGGGATCGAGGAACGGATCGACACATTCAGCCGATCCATACGAAAAACATTGATAAAGGAGTAAGCCGCAAGTCCCCACCCCCTGCTTATTGCTTTTCGCAATTGAAGCAGGGGACTTACTTGATTCGATTAACTTATTTGGGAATACCGTTTTTTCAGCTGATGATGGAGCAAAGGAGCACACCGACAGCGGTGGGAAGTAAAAATGCAGCCACTGTCCATTTCAGGCTTCCGGTCTCCTTTCTTATCGTAAGGCATGTGGTAGAGCAGGGCCAGTGAAAGAGCGTAAAGACGGACATGCAGATAACTGTCCGTAAAGTCCAGCCGTGGGCGGCAAGAAGCGAAGACAGTCCCGACATATCGTCCATGGGAACAAGGGCATTATTCTGCAGGTATGCCATGAGAATGATCGGCAGCACGATCTCATTTGCCGGAAATGCAAGGATAAAGGCCATCAGTATCACACCATCCAGACCGATAAATCTGCCAAAGGGCTCCAGAAAGCCGGAGATAATGAGTAAGAGGCTGACATCGTTGACAGAGATATTTGCCAGAAGCCAGATAAGGAGACCGGCAGGAGCTGCAACGGAAACGGCCCGAAATAAAACAAAGAGCGTTCGGTCAAACACAGAACGGACGATGATCCGGCCGAGCTGGGGACGGCGGTAGGGCGGAAGCTCAAGAGTAAAGGACGAAGGAACGCCCTTTAACAGAGTGTGTGATAGCAGCCATGAGACGGCAAAGGTCATAAAAACACCCAACAGAAGAAAACCGGTCAGCAAAAGCGCCCGCAGAGCGGAGGAAAAGAACGCCGAAGCCCCGATCGCGGAGGATTCGATTGTGGCGGATTCGGTTGCAGCAGTTTCAACCGTGGCGGATTCGATCACGGAGGATTCGATCGTGGCGGTTTCAATCGCAGCGGCTTCAACCGTGTCAGATTCGATCACAGAGGATTCGATTGCAGTAGGCTCAATCGTGGCGGCGGCCCCGATCGCAGAAGTGCCGACCATCAGCGAGATCATGGTCAGCAGTAGCGGAAACCGTCCGTTGCAGGGCACAAGACTGTTTGTAAGGATCGCGATCAAGCGTTCTCTGGGAGAGTCGATGATCCGGCATCCGGTTACACCGGCGGCGTTACAGCCAAGTCCCATTGCCATGGTCAGACATTGCTTTCCGCAGGCATGACAGCGCTGAAAAGCCCCATCCATATTAAAGGCAGCCCGGGGCAGATATCCAAGATCCTCCAACAGCGTAAAAAGCGGAAAAAAGATAGCCATGGGCGGCAGCATGACAGACACGATCCATGCGACGGCCCGATATACTCCGGATATGGACATGTTTATAAACCATGGTGCAGCTCCAAGGGAAGCCAAGCCGTCCGACAGCTGCTTTTCAATAGAAAAGAACAGGCTCCACAAAAGCTCGGAGGGATAATTTGCACCGACGATGGTAAGCCAGAAGATCCCTGTCAGCATCAGGCACATAAGAAGCATTCCGGTAAAGGGGCCGGTAAGGAGCCGGTCAAGGCGTTCTTCTCTTTTTCGATGATCCTTCCGGGTATAGGTGACAGAGCGTCCGGCCAGCTCGGCAGGGGAAAAGGCAGAAGGAAGCCGGGAACAGCAGTGACAGACCGCACCACACTTGTCAACGGAGGAGCCCACGTTACCGGTCACAAAGCAATTGCCACAGCAGTCCGCGTTACCGGTCACAGGAGAATTGCCACAGTTGTCATCGTTACCGGTCACAGGAAAATTGCCGGAGTTGTCATCGTCGCCGGTCACAGAGCAATTGTCATGGTAGCCCTCGTTACCGGTCACAGAGTAATTGCCACAGTTGTCATCGTAGCCGGTCACAGAACAATTGCCGGAGCAATCCTCGTTGCCGGTCACAGGACAATCGCCATAGCAGTCCTCCGCACACAGCTTTGCCAGCGCTTCCCGGAGCTTTTGCACGCCCTTTTTTGTTCTTCCGCAGCAGGGAACGACAGGAATGCCAAGCTCCTGTTCCATAAGCGCCAGATCGATCTGTATGCCTTTTCTGGCGGCTTCATCCCATAGATTCATACAGAGAATAAACTGAGGAAGCTCCTCTGCCTTCCGATCCTTTACAATATCAGTGACCTGCCTGAGAAGGCAAAGGCCGCGTTCCGGACAGGTGGAATCGCAGATCAGAAGGAGAAAGTCATATATTTCGTTTTCGACAAAGCGTTTTGTGGCGGCCTCCTCCTCGGAGCGGACATCAAAGGAATAGATCCCCGGAAGATCCACGATGGAAAAGCTGAGGGCGGAGGAATCCTTTCCGGGCGAGACAGAAAAGCTGCCAAAGGCACAGGAAACTGTGACGCCCGCCCAGTTTCCTGTATGCTGTCTTAAGCCGGTCAGCGTGTTAAAGACTGTGCTCTTTCCCACATTCGGGTTCCCGACAAGCGCAACACGCCGCACTGTACGGTCGGCTCCGAGCGCCCCGTGAACCTTCGTCGTGCATGCCGGATCAAACGCCTCGTGAGCCTTCCTCGTGCATGTCGTACCGAACGCCCCGTGAGCCTTCTTTGTGCATGCCGGGTCAAACGCCTCGTGAGGCTCCCTCGTGCATGCCGGATTAAGCGCCTCGTGAACCTTCGTCGTGCATGCCGGATCAAACGCCCCGTGAGGCTCTCTCATGCATGCCGGGCAAAACTCCCCGCACACAGTCCCCGGTTGTGTCAAGTTTTGCGTTCCTTCAGCTTCGCACCGCTCGCATGCCTGGTTTAAACCGCACTTTTCGCACCGCTTACCTACACTACTCATCTTATCACCTCCCGGTCATCATCCGCCTTTTTTACCATGATCAGGCGGCTGTCTTCCTCCCGGATCGCGATCACCGAGCTCCGAACCAGATAAGCCGCAATATTTTTCTTCTTAAGAACACAGGAAATAACAGATCTTGGAGCAAAACCCAGATCAAAGAGCCGCGCAGCCATAAGCCCCTCGTTGGCCAGGCATACAACGGAAACGGTTTCACCGGGCAATGTATTACTTAATGGAAATACCATGAGATCACTCACTCGCAGGTTGCTTATATATGAGATATGAGTGAGGCGGGGAAAAGGTGACATTTTGGGCGAAATAAAGAAAAAGATTGTCGCAGACAGCGAAGTGTGCTACAATGCTGGAAAAAAGTTTGGCATGGCCGGGAGATAACGTGCCCGCTTACTGCAAAACTGAGACATAATTCCGTTAACAGGATCGAGAGGAGAGGACAGCATGGAGGTATTATACGGAAGTACACGCGGAGGAGAGTCGGGGGTTACGGCCTCTCAGGCAATTCTTAGAGGACTGGCAAAGGATGGAGGACTGTTTATGCCGGATCAGATCCCGACGTTAGATAATTCAATAGATGAGCTGGCGGGGATGACATATCAAGAAACAGCGTATGCGGTGATGAAGCAGTTCCTTACAGATTTTACCGAGGTAGAATTAAAATACTGTATTTCCCATGCCTATGACGACAAATTTGACACAGAGGAGATTGCTCCGATCACAGAAGCGGACGGGATCTGCTTTCTGGAGCTGTTCCATGGAAAGACTATTGCATTTAAGGATATGGCATTGTCGATCCTGCCGTATTTAATGACGGTATCGGCAAAAAAGAATCATGTAAAAAATGAGATCGTGATCCTGACCGCAACGTCCGGGGATACCGGAAAGGCGGCAATGGCAGGCTTTGCGGATGTTCCGGGCACACGGATCATCGTCTTTTATCCGAAAAACGGAGTCAGCCGTGTGCAGGAGCTGCAGATGCTTACACAAAAGGGCGGCAATACCACGGTTGTAGGTATCGACGGAAACTTTGATGATGCCCAGTCGGGGGTAAAGAAAATATTTGAAGATAAGAAATTTGCAAAGGAGCTGGATGAAAAAGGACTTCAGCTGTCCTCCGCAAACTCCATCAACATCGGGCGTCTCATCCCGCAGGTGGTATATTACGTTTACGCATACGCAAAGCTGTATGCCCGCGGTGAGCTTAAGAAGGGAGAACGCGTCAATGCGGCGGTTCCGACCGGAAATTTCGGAAATATTCTCGCGGCTTACATCGCAAAGCAAATGGGAATTCCCTTTGACCGGCTGATCTGTGCATCAAATGACAACAGGGTTCTCTATGACTTCTTTACCACGGGAACCTATGACAGAAACCGCGAATTTATCCTGACTACATCCCCCTCTATGGATATCCTGATCTCCAGCAATCTGGAACGTCTTTTGTATCTGAGCTGCAAAAGAGATGCCGCAAAAACGAAGGAGATGATGCAGGAGCTGTCTCAGAGCGGAAAATACTCCGTCACACCGGAAATGAAAGAATTTATGTCCGATTTTTACGCCGGTTATGCTGGGATGAAGGAAAATGCGGCGGAGATCAGAAAAATATATGAGGACACCGGATATCTTATCGATACGCACACCGGGGTCGCAGCGGCGGTATACGAAGCGTATAAGCGGGAAACCGGAGATCAGAAAAAGACGATCATCGCATCGACCGCCAGTCCATACAAATTTGCGGGAAGCGTTGTGGAAGCTGTTATGGGAAAACAGGCTGACGCTGCCGCCTCCTCCGAACGGGACACTGTCTCCGAACAAGCCGCTGTCTCCGAACAGATCGCAGCCGATAAACGAACTGCCGCCGAAGGGGCCGCCGCCTCCGATGAGTTTGCCCGGATCGAGCAGGTAAGAGAGCTTTCGGGAGTAAAGATTCCACAGGCGATCGAGGAGCTTAGGGGTGCCACGATCCTCCACAACAGGCAGTGCGGGCCGAAAGAAATGAAGGAAACTGTGAAATCAATCTTTTCAAACGAAAAGAAATAATGTATAATTGTGATAACTTTAACCGGGTGTGTCATTACTCCGCCCGATTGCAACAATATGAGGTTAAATGGAGGTCCAAGATTATGTTAGTAACAGCAAAAGAAATGCTTGAGAAAGCAAGAGATGGAAAATATGCGGTAGGTCACTTCAATATCAACAACTTAGAGTGGACAAAAGCAATCCTTCAGACAGCAGAAGAATTAAGATCCCCGGTTATCCTTGGCGTTTCCGAGGGCGCAGGAAAATATATGGCCGGATATAAAACAGTAGTAGGTATGGTAAATGGTATGCTGGAGGAATTAAAGATTACCGTTCCGGTTGCCCTTCATCTTGACCATGGCAGCTACGAGGGATGCTTAAAGTGTATCGAAGCAGGTTTCTCCTCCATTATGTTTGACGGCTCCCACTATCCGATCGAGGAGAATGTAGAAAAAACAAAAGAGCTGATCCGGATCTGCCGCGAAAAGGGAATGTCCCTTGAGGCAGAGGTAGGTGCGATCGGCGGCGAAGAAGACGGCGTTATCGGTATGGGCGAGTGCGCTGATCCGGAAGAATGCAAGATGATCGCAGATCTCGGCGTAGATATGCTTGCCGCCGGTATCGGAAACATCCACGGAAAATATCCGGCAAACTGGAAGGGCTTAAGCTTTGAAACTCTGGCTGCTGTAAAAGAGAAGGTAGGCGATATGCCGTTAGTTCTCCACGGCGGTACCGGAATCCCGGAGGATATGATCAAAAAGGCAATCTCTTTAGGCGTTGCAAAAATCAACGTTAATACAGAGTGTCAGCTTGCATTTGCTGATGCTACAAGAAAATATATCGAAGCAGGAAAAGACCTTGAGGGCAAGGGATATGACCCGAGAAAGCTTCTTGCTCCGGGTGCAGCAGCAATCAAGGAAACAGTTAAGGCAAAGATGGAGCTGTTCGGTTCTATCGGAAAAGCAGACTAATTTCCGGGGCAGATTCCCGGAAGATCTGGGAAATAAAGGGTAATAAAGGCGTTCTCCTTTAAACAGGAGAACGTTTTTATAAATAAACACAAGAAAAATATAGGCAGGAAACAAAAAAAGCAAGAAACACGAATGCAAGAAAAACGAATGAAAAGGGATTATGTGCAATAGCCGGATATGGGGATACGGCTGGAGTATTGGACAGCAAAGGGGTACAGTCAAGAAAAGCAGGAGGAGAATTTATGAGTGAAACCATCAATGTGTCAGAGATCTTTGGGGAAAATGTATTTAATGATGCGGTGATGCGGGAACGTCTGCCGAAAAGTATTTATAAGAAGCTGAAACAGACGATCGAGGACGGAAACGGGCTGGATCCGTCTATCGCCGATGTAGTAGCCCACGCAATGAAGGAATGGGCGGTCGAAAATGGGGCGACCCATTATACCCATTGGTTCCAGCCTCTGACCGGAGTTACGGCAGAAAAACACGATTCCTTTATCGGAAGTCCGGATGCAGCAGGAAAAGTGCTTATGGATCTGTCCGGTAAGGAGCTGATCAAGGGAGAAGCGGATGGCTCCTCCTTCCCGTCCGGCGGTCTTCGCGCTACCTTTGAGGCGCGTGGCTATACGGCATGGGACTGCACATCACCGGCATTCCTGAAGAAGGACGCTACCGGCGTTACCCTTTGTATCCCTACGGCCTTCTGCTCTTACGGCGGAGAGGCACTGGACAAAAAAACACCGCTCCTGCGTTCCATGGAAGCGATCGATAAGCAGGCGGTACGTATCTTCCATCTGTTCGGAAATACGGCCGTAAAGCGTGTTATTCCGTCCGTAGGCCCGGAGCAGGAATATTTCCTTGTGGACAGAGAAAAATATTTACAGAGAAAAGATCTTGTCTATACAGGCCGCACACTGTTCGGAGCGATGCCACCCAAGGGACAGGAGATGGACGACCACTACTACGGCGTGATCCGGGAACGTATCGGCGCTTTCATGAAGGAATTAAATGAAGAACTCTGGAAGCTGGGGGTAAGCGCCAAAACAGAGCACAACGAGGTCGCTCCTGCACAGCATGAGCTTGCAACAATCTACACAAAGGCAAATCTGGCCGTCGACCATAACCAGCTGGTAATGGAAACCATGAAGAAAGTGGCAAGCCGCCGCGGTCTCGCCTGCCTGCTCCATGAAAAGCCATTTCAGGGCGTAAACGGCTCCGGTAAACATAACAACTGGTCATTGACCTCCGATACCGGTATCAATATGCTGGATCCGGGTATCACACCCCACGAAAATATCCAGTTTCTTCTGGTTCTTGCCTGCATTATGAAGGCTGTAGATATCCATGCGGATCTCTTACGTCTTTCGGCAGCGGTTCCGGGCAACGATTACCGCCTCGGAGCACAGGAAGCACCGCCTGCGATCATCTCCATCTTTGTAGGAGAACAGCTGGAGGACGTTATTGACCAGCTCTGCAGCACAGGAGCTGCGACTCACTCCAAGGTCGGCGGAACCTTAAAGACAGGCGTTACCACACTTCCGGACGTGGATAAGGACGCAACCGACAGAAACCGTACCTCACCGTTTGCCTTTACAAGCAATAAATTCGAGTTTCGTATGGTCGGCTCCTCCGATTCGATCTCATCCGCCAATGTGGTATTAAATACCATCGTGGCAGAGGCCTTCAAGGAAGCGGCAGATATCCTTGAAAAATCAGATGATTTCCCCACCGCAGTCCACGACCTGATCAAGCAGTATCTGTTTGAGCACAGAAGGATCATCTTCAACGGCAACGGCTACACGGAGGAATGGATCGAGGAGGCAGCCCGCAGAGGACTTCCGAATCTGAAATGTATGGTGGATGCGATCCCGGCCCTGACAACCGAAAAGGCGGTCAAGCTGTTTGGTGATTTCGGCGTGTATACAAGCTCCGAATTAACCGCCCGTGCAGAGATCGAGTACGAGGCATACGCAAAATCTGTAAATATCGAAGCAAAAACCATGCTGGATATGGCCGGAAAACAGCTCGTACCGGCGGTGATCCGCTATACCACTATGCTTGCCCAGTCCTTAAGCGCAGTCAGTGCGGCCTGCCCGGAGGCAGACGTAAGCGTTCAGAAGGAGCTCCTTCTCGAGGTATCCGATCTGCTTTCCGACATGAAGGTTGCTATGGCACAGCTTCAGGATGACCTTACCCAAGGCAATGCCATCGAAAATATGGAAAAACGCGCACACTTCTACTATGATAAAGTGGCTCTTACCATGCGTCAGCTCCGTGAACCGGCAGATAAGCTGGAAATGCTGGTAGATAAAGAATACTGGCCGATCCCCAGCTACGGCGATCTGATCTTTGAAGTGTAATCAATTTAACTGAATCAAGTAAGTCCCCTTTTTCAATTGCAAAAAGCAATAAGCAATAAGCAGTGAGTGGGGACTTGCTTGTATCAGGAGGAGTGCAAACTCCTTCTGATAAACTGCGGAGCAGTTATTCGGTTATGAGCAAGTAGCGAAGCGAATTGCGAATATCCGCTTGATAAATAAGCAGCATCCCTGTTTGGGGGATTAATTGGAAGAAGCCAGACGCTGAAATTCAGGGTCTGGCTTCCCGATGTTATTGTAAAATGGCTTATTCACCTATGGAAGTAAACAGGTGGCTGATAAATTCAAACGCATGAATAGCATTTTCAAAACTCTGGCGTTTGGACGTATAAAGTAAATCCTCATGAAGTGTTTCGTATCTATCACGAATTTCTTTGTTGAAATACTGTTTCCAGTTTTCAAAGTTGTATGCATCCAATGGATTATATTCTACAGGGATATTGCGTTTTTGAAGATAGAAGCTGTCGGTTTCTTTCGTAAGAATTAAAAGTTGTTTCAGCCGTTTTGTATCTTTCAGGAAATCTTGAATATCATTGCGTTCCAGAAGAACTGTAACGTCATATATGTGACGTACTTTTCTTGGAAGCGTTCCGCAGAGTGCATGCCTTTTAACAGACATTGCTTTATCAATGAAGGTTCGAGTGATATCAAGTGTATTTACTTTTACTTCTTGCAGATCAAATTCTGTTACAACATCATACATGCCATTTTCTTCGAGATATTCCTGAATATAAGTTTTCATTGTTCTCTGTGAAAAAGGATCCGGTCTTATACTGGAACCAATCTCTAGTTTTACTCGACAGGTTTCCTTGCTTTCATTTTCAGGCCAGATATATGCACTTTTGTTTCGGTCATTACGCTCGGCCTCTATTTTTTCCATTAGGAAACCAGATGAGATGGTATCTTCGATTCGTTTCAATTCTTTATTGTATTTTTTATTATTCATATCCTCCACAGGAATGAACGTCAGATCGATATCTTCGGAAAAACGATTGATAGATCCGGGATAACATTTACTGAGAGAGGTTCCTCCCTTGAATACACAAGATTTAGCATATTCGCTGTTTTGGAGATTTTGCATCATTTGAACAATATAGTAATCTCTGCGTACTGCCGCAGCAGGAACCCCAATATAATCTGCTACAACAGCAATCAGTTCTTCAAATTCCTCCTTATGTTCATGCAGATTCATAAAATTCCTCCATTTCCGGAATTGCATACGATGAGAGCACGGATAGGAACTGATGCAAGGTATTTTCAACGCCAAAGTAGTTCAGAAATCTTTCCAGAAATGCAATGGTTGATTTCTTATATTTTCGATTTTTCAGGACAAATACTGCAGCAGTATCGGAATATCTCATTGCAAATTCTCTCATATATGCGGCCAGTGCAGATTTTCGGATATCCTCAATCGACTTATAATTTTGAAGAATTTCCATAGTTTCAATTACCGGAATTGTATCCGGCGTTAAAACGACCCTGCTGTTTGTAACGCAAACATTATTGATATTCTTCTTTTGTCCTGAAATAGCAGAAGAAAGAACATCAACTCGTTTACCGATCTGCGTTGTCAGCCCTTTCTGATTGTAAAGTCTGTAGCCTATAACAATTCCCTGTCCATTACTTGTATAGTACCCGACAATTTCCTTCTCACTGATTGGAATTAAGCCAAAGCGTGATTTTTTTGGTCTGTAATATAATCCTTTTGTAAGATGCACAAGGGAACCTTGTTTGCTCATTCTTTCCAGCGTTTTATAGTAGGTCATTGCAGGAATAGTGCCGAAAGATTTTTGATATAAAACACTGGCATCCAAAAGCTTATTCTCAGGCTCTTGCTCGAGCATTGCCTCAATATATTTTGTATAGCTGTTCATACGACACCTCCTCAATTCCATTATAAATTACATGCGCATAATGTCAAGTAAAATTAAATTCTATTTGACATTATTGCTACAAAAAACGTTCCCACATTTCAAGTCGAATGTCCGTGAGACTTGGCGCGTGATTCTGGTCAGCAAAGCTGACATATTCCATACAGAATCACTGCGCGTCCTCTCGGAGCGTTTATCTCAGTAGGAGACCCAACTCCCACTGAGACAAATTTGCTATTACATACCACCAAAGAGGTGGGAGTCTTTTCGACTGAGATAAACTGTGCATCGCACAAAATGGGGGAACGTTTGACTTTAATTTTCTTTTACGGCCCGCTCGTCTGGTATTCCTTCAGCGATCCGCCGGAGGAGGAAGAACTGCCATTCGCGGAATTGCCGCCGGGAGCAGATGTACTGCCATTCGTGGAATTACCACCGGGAACAGATGTACTGCCATTCGTGGAGCTGCCACCGGGAGCAGATGTACTGCCATTCGTGGAATTGCCGCCGGGAGCGGAAATGCTGCCATTCGTGGAATTACCGCCGGGGCCGGAGGTATTGCCATTCGTGGAGTTGCCACCGGGAGCGGAAATGCTTCCGTTTGTAGAGCTGCTGCCGGGGCCGGAGGTACTGCCGTTTGTGGAATTACCACCGGGAGCAGATGTACTGCCGTTTGTAGAGCTGCTGCCCGGCCCGGAAACACCGCTGCTCCACGTTGATCCCATAGATTCGGAGGATCCGAGTCCACCGGGACTTCCGGTCGTAACCGTAGTCGTACCGGTGGTATTGTTTATATTCGAGCTGTTATTATTTGCAACAGAACCGCCGTCGATGCCGGTGGTTTCATTCTGGCAGACACCGGACCGGTCGAAGGTATAATTCACATTGTCGATACGGTAGGAGCCGTTTGACACCATCTTTCCGTCAGACGGATTCAGATAGTAGTATTTTCCGCTGTCGTTGAGCCATCCGGACAACATGTGGCCGGAGGAATTGAAATAGTACCAGCTGTTATCGATCTGCTTCCAGCCGACAGCCATTTTTCCGGATTTTACATCCATATAATACTTGTTCGTTCCATCACTCTGCCATCCGGTCACCATACGTCCGTCCGTGTGCAGATAATAGTAGCGGCCATCGACTTGGATCCATCCGGTCTGCATGCGCCCGTCTGTACCAAAATAGTACCACGAGCCGTCAATCTGCGTCCACTGGGTAGCAAGCTCACCGGTGGGAGCAAAGTAATACGCCACATTGTCCAGTGTCTGCCATCCGGTTACCATAGTTCCGTCTGACTTCATATAATAGTAGTGGCCATCGACCTGAGCCCAGCCCCGGACGAGCCGTCCATCCTGCTGGAAGTAGTAGTAGGCGCCATCCATCTTGCGCCAGCCCGTTACCATAGAGCCGTTGCCCTTCATATAATAGTAGTCCGTTCCGATCCTGAGCCATCCAGTCACCATAGCTCCGTTTAAGAGATAATAGTATTTTCCGTCTACCTGAGCCCATTCACTGGCCATTCTGCCGTCGGGCTTCATATAATACCATTTGTCATCGACTTGGATCCATCCCGTCTGCATCTGCCCGGTTTTAGGCAGAAGATAATAATATTCATTATCGAGGAGGAGCCAGCCCTTGTACTGGGTGCCGTCAGAATTCATATAGTACCAGCTCTGGCCATCGTTGATCCATCCGGTCTGCTTTACATAATTCTTGTAGTAGTACCATTGTCCGTTGATCAGACGCCAGCGGTCTGCCGGGAGCTTGGAATTGAGATCCTTAAAGGCAAAGTTGATATCCACATTCCCCGAGATCCCGTTGATCTGCCCTTCATTCGTAGCCTGCCACATAGCGGCGTTTGTATAGGAGGGCTTGGCATTGTAGCGGGCCACCCAAACATCGTAGGGAACCTTTGTCATGTCGATCTTGTTTGCCAGCCAGTAGTCATTGGTATACACCATCGGATAATATCCGGCATTCTCGATCTTTTTGCAGAAGCTGTTGATAATAGAAGAAAGCTGGGCCGGTGTCAGGCCGTTCATCTCTGTTGCCTCAACATCGAGGACCACCGGATACGAGATCGGATAGTCCTTAATAAGGTTCAGGACAAAATCCGCCTCTGCCTCCGCCATCTCCGTTGTTGTGGCATAAGAATAAAGATAAGCGCCGACCCGGAGTCCGGCGTTGTAGGCACCGGTGGCATTGGCCTGAAAATAGGGATCCACATCATTATTATATCTGGTTCCCAGCATTACAAACTGCACATCGTCCGTAGCAACAGCGTTCCAGTCGATGGACTGCTTCCAGTGGGAAACATCGATCCCACGGGAGGTGATCCCGGTAATTATGGAACCATCGCTTGCAAGATAAGAACCGTTGGCATTTCGCTCCCATGCAGCTGCAAAGGCAGGGACAGCCGGATACACGGCCGAGAAGGCCATAGAAAGGCTGAGAGCGGCGGCTGCCAGTCGTCGTCTGTATTTCATAGAGATCTCCCCCTGTATTCATATATTTTTGCTTTCTATTCTACCACAGAATTTAGCGGAAATGTGAGGCAAATCTGTATCATCTTTCTTTTAGCGCGTTTTTTTACATGCCGATCATGAGAAATTCCGGATTCGTTACGAGCTTTTTATAGTAATCCTTTGCATAGCGGTACATAATGAGGGTGTAATCCCCAAATTCTTCCCCGAGACTGCTCTTGTATACAGCCCACAGACACCATAAAAATCCGCCGAGGGCAATGTAAGAGTAGTAGACAAACCGCTCCTCTGCAGTGACGGCATCACCGAAATAAATGTGCAGGAGCTTTTCTGCCTCCTCCTCATTATAATACGAATAGATCGCACACATGCTCACATCGATGATGGGATCGCACATTCCGGCGTACTCCCAGTCGATAAGACGGAGCCCGCCATCGGGTAAAAACAGGAAGTTGTCGCATACGCTGTCGACATGGGATAATGTTTTTGGACGATCCAAACGCTCCAGACGGTCTAAAATCGTATTAATATGGGAGCGCACCTGATCATAATCCTCAAACAGCTGCTTTTCATATCCTGAGCATATCGATTCGTAAAAATTGATCCGTTCGCGGATATCAAAGGAGTGGTCAACATGGATCCGGGCATCATGCAGCTTGTGGATCAGCTCCATAGAACGGCTCACATCCGACCAGTTCCTTGCATCCCCGTTTCGCGAGCCCTCATAATATTCTGAGATCTTATATCCCGTCTCCCCGTTAATATAGACAACATGCTCGGAAATATCGAGGGCTTTTACCGCCTCATACACCGCCTTTTCCTGCTTTCGGTTGATCAGAAGATCCGTACCGGGGCCGGGGATCCGGCAGATATAGGAGCGGTCATTGGCCCGGAACAGGAAGGACTTATTCGTCATACCGGCCTTCAGGCAGCGGATATTCGTGATCCCGGATTCCGGAACATGGAGGACATCGGAAACAAGCTCCATAGCCGCGTTGTTGGAACGATTTACATAAGATTTATCGAAAACGCGGAGCTCCTCTAAATTTTCAAATTCGTAGACCTGATCCGACGGCTGCTTGTTGATATACATATCCGGCGCCGGGAAATTCCGGTATCCCGGCAGATGGTCAGAGACATTGCCGTTTAAAAGATCAGCCAGAACCTGCTCCCAGTACATCTGCTCCGTGCCCGGCGCACGATAATAGGCTTCTAGGATCGGGAAAAATTCTTCCGAAAACTCTCTCGAAAAATAGACCGGGCCATACATGACCCATGAATCCGCCCCGCCAATCTGAACGCCGGTCAGACGGCCTTTTTTATTACAGTCCAGACACCACTCGGAGGTATTCCCTTCCATATAAACAGAGGAGTACCACGCACCACATTCATAGGTGTGGTACATATTTCTGCGGAGCCAGTTGTCGGAGGAGAGAAGGTATGTATTCTTTCCTTTAAAACAGTCGCGGGCACGATAGACCGTAGTGAGGGTGTTTTTATTATGATATTCCGGGTTATAGAGCAGCTTTACGCTGTATTTGTCGATCAGATACTCGAATTTTTCCTTCAGGTAGCCGACAACGATCGTAATATCCATGATCCCGGCCTCGTGAAGCTGCAGGATCTGCCGCTCGATCATTCTTTCTCCAAAGACCTCGAGGAGTCCCTTCGGTGTTTCAAAGGTCAGGGGGACAAAACGTGAGCCGAATCCGGCCGCTAAGATAACCGCACTGTCGACACGGTAATTCTGCAGAAGCTCGACTCCCTTTTTTAATAAGGAATATTCTCCTGATTCCGCATCCTGACAGATCAGCTCATCCTGAAGCGCCTCCCGGATCAGATGGTTACAGGTTCCGAGGGAGAGCCCCATAGCCGCAGCCAGCTCCCGCTGTGTTGTTTTTTTCTTTTCATAGACGTTTCTGCAAAGCAGTCCGAATCGATCCATATCGAAAACCTCCGTAAGAGTCATTGATGATTGTAACAATTATGAAATATGATGTTCAAAACAAATAAAAATCAATAATACATGAACATTATACCACAACCATTTGGAATTGCAAGAGCCCAAAACATGCAGAATGTACCAATATCCATACAAAAATGGCTAAAAATGGCGGTTTCGTAAAAATTTCGTAAGAAAATAAACAGATAAAAGTTATGGAAATTCTTAAGAAACTATACTATAATGTGGTTGTATGAGAGGTACAGAATACGTAATGGAGATCAAAAACCTTACAATGCTTGTAAAATCTACAAAAATTGTAAAAAACTATTGATAAATTCCATTACAGGAAGTATAATGTCCTCGTAATGCAATTAGGAATTTCAAAAAAGTTTCAAAAAGAAAAAAAGGAGAGTGCATTAATTATGAGAAAGCAGACTAAGATTGCAGCAGTAGTTTCTGCAGCAGCTCTGTTAGCATTAGGCGCTTCCATCACATCTTTCGCAGCTTCCAAGGGAACATGGATGATGGTTGATGACGAGTGGTATTGCTACGACAAGAATGGCGATGTATACACAAATACTTTCTGCTCCAGCAATGGAAAAGAATACTACGTTGGTGATGACGGTGCAATCGTTACCTCCAGCTGGGTTGATTACGATGGTGAGTACTACTTCGTAAACTCCAGCGGTGCTAAAGTTACTAACGACTGGAGATTAACAGCTCCGATCGATGATGAGAACGGTGACGAGCAGTGGTTCTACTTCCAGTCTACTGGTAAGAGAGCAAACAACAAGAAGATCCTTTACAAGGGTCACACATACTACTTCGATGCAGACGGCAAGATGCTTACAGGCTGGGTAACAGCTGATGGCACAGACGTTGTTAACGAGGAGAACGGCATCAATACAGATAAGACCTTCTACTGCGACGAGACAGGTGCTCGTGTAGAGAGCGGTTGGGTTTATACAACAGAGCCGGCTACAGCTGATGATGATGCAGATGCAGACGAGTACTGGTACTACTTAAAGTCCTCCGGTAAGGTTGCTATTGGTAAGCAGAACAACGTTAAGGGACAGTCCTATATCTTCGGTACTGAGAACGAAAATATGGGTCAGATGCTGACTGGATGGGTTGGCGGAGACGAAGACCCTGCTACCAAGAAGATGAGCTATGTAGAAATCGGCGACGAGGATAACTCCAGAGCTCTTTCTACAACAGATGTTGCTTACTACGCACCGTATGGTGATGAATTTGATGGCCATGTTAAGAAGAACCAGTGGGCTTACACATGGAGACCGACAGAGTACTACGATGAGGATGAGGATAACGATAAGTGGTACTACTGGCTTGACAAAGACGGAAAAGTATACCTTCCGGAGTATGTAGATGCTAGTGGTTATAAGTACGCATTAGGCGATGCAGCTCTTGAGATCAAGAACGGCGGCAAAGCATACGATATCACAAAGAAGAAGATCAATTCCAAGGATTACTTCTTCAACGAGGAAGGCGAGATGCTCTCCAAGTTCATCGATGTTCAGGAAGTTTATCCGAATCCTAAGACAAGTGAATATGCGATGAAGAAAGGCTTCTACTATCTTGGCGGCGGTTCTGATGGCTGCATGAAGACTGGTGCTCAGTCCATCAAGGATGACAACGGTGATGTTTACAAGTTCTACTTCGGAACAAAGGATAGCAGCAACGGCGAAATTAAGGGTGCTGGTATCACAGGTAACAAGAACAACAAACTTTACTTCAAGGGACACCTTGTAGCAGCTGAAGACTACAAGTATCAGCCGGTTGAGATTACAATGGACGGATATGATTATCTGTTCGTTGTTAACCAGAATGGTTCCATCCAGCACAGCACTGTAGAGTACAAGGAAGATGGTGATATTCTTGTAAATATGACAGATCTTAAGAATGTTGCTACAGGTGCAGATAAGTTCATCGACAAGGTTGACGCTACAAAGGGATACACTGTTTGGAATAAGTACGCAGTTGCTCCGGGCGAAGAAGGTCGTGTAGTTGTGTATGTTGACTACCTTGATCCGAATAAGGTTATGGCATTCAAGAACTACGGTGCATCTACACCGGCTACAACAACACCGTAATTTAGATAATTACTTAGGTGTCTGAATCGAAATTCTAATTGCAAGACACGGACGGGGAATATTCCCCGTCCGTTTTTTTTACAGGAAATCCTGTTTTGCATTAAAGTGCGAAAACTAGGATTCCCATAGAGCAAAAAGCGAGTAAAAAGTCCCTCCGGAATTGGGTATTTATCCCTGTTTCTGAATGCAGCGGACGAATCAGAGAAAAAGCAGAAAATCAGGGGCATTGGCTAGAAGAAAAGCCAGAGGAGAAGCGGACGAATCAAAGAAAAAGCAAGAAATCAGGGGCACCGGCCAGAAGAAAAGCCAGAGGAGAAGCGGACGAATCAGAGAAAAAGCAAGAAATCAGGGGCATTGGCCAGAAGAAAAGCCGGAGAAGAAGCGGACGAATCAGAGAAAAAGTAGGAAATCAGGAGCATTGGCTAGAAGAAAACCCGGAGAAAGAGTGGACGAACCAGAGAAAAAGCAAGAAATCAGGGGCATTGGCCGGAAGGGAAACCGGAGGAGAAGCGGACGAACCGGAGAAAAAGTTGGAAATCAGGGGCATTGGCTAGAAGAAAAGCCGGAGGAGAAGCGGACGAACCAGAGAAAAAGTAGGAAATCAGGAGCATTGACCAGAAGAAAACCCGGAGAAGAAGCGGACGAACCAGAGAAAAAGCAGGAAATCAGGGGCATTGGCCAATAAAGCTGAAGAATCACACGCCAATACACATTATTTTATATAAAAGTGTGATTCTCATACACTAAAACCCATATAATTATGTGATGGGTTGTGATTTTCATGGATTTTGCATATTAGGAAGCTGACCGGGTAAACACTGGGTCAGCTTTTTTGTGCAATTGGAAATTCCAAGAAATTCCCAATTGCACAAAAAGCATTACCGCGCCGAGGCACATTCTTTTTCACACCAATAGTATCGCATCATATCTAAAAATTGTCGGTTTGTCGGCTTCTTTTTCAGGTGTCGGCCTGCAATACGATCTAAATATTCGTGATCGTCTATATTCCAGAGTTTATGGACAAAGGTTCTCAAATTCCGTTCGATGCAAGCCGGATTCGTGTCCATCCGGACAGAGATATCCGCATATACCGCTTTGGAGACGCAGCATAGTAAGATCGGATCTTCTGCCAGCTTATCCATGGCGTGATACAAGATCTGTTCGCCCAGCAATGTGTGGGTAACACCTATATTTATCATATCTTTGTGAAAATCTTCCTGTATAGTATTCATATTTTTTCCTTTCCGGCTATTTTCTGCCGTGGTAAAATCAGTTATAATTGTTGATAAAGAGGAGGAACTCTATGGAGAGAATGACAGACAGGATCTATCATGATCTGAGGGAGCATGGCATAGAAACACCATGCTATGGGGAAAAATTCTTATGTGACGCCTTGGAAATAATGGAGGCGGATCCCGCCAGCCTTACTTTTATATCAAAGGGGATATATCCGCCCATCGCAAAGCGGTATAATACCTCAATCTCAAGCGTTGAAAGAAATCTTAGATTTTTAATTGAGAAACTATGGGAACGGGAGGCTGAGAACGGTTACTTTAAAATGATGACCGGAAAGTCCCTTACGATTCGTCCGCGAAACGGTGAATTTCTCTCGATCATGTATGCCTATTACGTTGGAAATATGTTGGAAACAAAACAGAAAGAATGATAGAATAAGTACAATATATAGAATATAGATGTCAGATGCGGCTATCATACCATATCGCAAAGGGAAAGACGAGCCAAATAGCGGCAATGTATAGATCAAATAGTGGCAATGTTGCGGCAGCAGTATCGTCAAGTTGCTAAAAGTGGAGTTCAGTGATATACTAGGACTGACTTTACAGCTGAAAAGGAGAATTTTTGAGTGCGTATGGCAATGAAAGTAAATTATAAGACCGGCGCTGCCCGGATCATGATGGTATTCAATCTGGTAATCTTATGCGTTTTCCCGCTGGTATACCATGACTACTATTACGATATGCTGGAAACAAAATATCAGTTTTACAGCGGTGCAGCGATCGTTATGGCGGCAGCAATGCTTCTTTGGGGTGTGCTGTGCGGCAGGGTTTCGGCTTGCCTGAAGGGATTTAGTATCAAGGCCTTAATTGGAGTAATAAAAAAATTGAGATTTGTCGACTGGACGATGCTGGCATTTTGGGCCAGCAATTTGATCTCATGGTTCTTATGCGTAGATTGGCGCTGGGATGCCTTCTGGGGAACTCAGGGACGTTACAACGGTCTATTCCTGATGACCATATACATGATCGTTTACTTTTTTGTGACCAGATTCTCTGATCTGAAAAAATACTATCTGGATGCGTTCCTGTTTGTCGGTGTTCTGGCCTGCCTGTTTGGGATCACAGACTATTTCAATATGGATATTCTGGGCTTTAAAGAGAACCTGTCATCAAGCCAGATACCGATATATACGTCCACATTTGGAAATGTAAACACCTATACGATCTATGTCGGATTGGTTTTTTCCGTATCCATGATCCTTTTTGCGTGTGAGACCGGATATATTCGGACATTCCTGTACTATGCGGTCATGCTTATTGCCGGTATTGCAATCATTACAGGAAACAGTGACAATGCATATCTTTCCCTGGGAGCATTGTTTGGCTTTAGTCCGTTCTATCTGTTCCGGTCAAAACGTGGCTTTCGCCGGTATTGGATTTCTGTGGCTTCGTTTATCAGCGTGATCCGATTTGTCGGTTGGATCAATGTGCGGTATGCGGAGAAAGTATTAGGAACACGTAGTCTTTTTAATCTGGCCATAAAATATGAAGGCTTTTCTAAGATAATCGTTCTTTTCTGGGCACTTGCACTCTTTGCAGTGATTCTTACATGCTTTTATAAAGGTGAAAAATTTTGCCTCGGTAGATGGCTTTCTGTTGTTTGGGGACTCCTGCTGGCAGCAATCGGGCTGAGCGTATTGTATGTTTTATATGATGCGAATATTGCAGGAAATGCGGAAAAATATGCGGCAGTTAAATTCTATGTAATTTTTAATGAAGACTGGGGATCAGGCCGAGGCTTTGCGTGGATCAACTGTATGGAAATGTTTAAAGAAATGTTCTCTTTGCGGGAAAAGATCTTCGGCTTCGGCCCGGATACGCTCCGGCTTTTAATGGAAAACTTTTACATGGATAAGATCATTGAGATGGAGCTGGTCTTTGATAATGCCCATAATGAATATTTACAGTATTTGATGACAATCGGGATCGTCGGATGTGTTTCCTACATTTCCTTTGTAATTTCAGCGATTGTAAGAATGGCCCGCTCGGTAAAGGGCAGACCGGAGGTTGCGGCATGTCTGTTTGCAGTGCTGGCGTATATCACGCAGGCAGTGGTAAATCTAAACCTTCCGATTGCAATGCCGTTTATGATTCAGCTGCTTTCTCTGGGAGTATGCTGCAAAAACAGGGTCAGCAAAGGGAAAGACGAGATATCCGGTGTCGAGGAAAAATAATGGAGAATATAATGAGAGAAGAATTAACAAACGAATTAGCAAACGAAACAACCGGCAGGTCAGCAAATGAACACAGAATACAGGCAGTGATCATGGCGGGGGGTAAGGGAACACGCCTAGCCGCTCTTACCAAAGATGAAATACCGAAGCCGATGGTCATGGTGGCAGGGAAGCCGCTCCTTTTATGGCAGGTGGAGTCATTAAGGGAAATCGGATTTACCGATATTATTATGGTCGTAGGTCATCTGGGCGGAAAGATCCGGGAATATTTCGGGAATGGAGACAGGTTCGGTGTGAATATTCAGTATTTCGTTGAAGATACTCCGCTGGGAACCGCAGGCTCCTTCTATTATCTGAAGGATATGCTAACCGAAGATACCTTTGTTATGATGTCGGGGGACCTGTTCTTTGATATCGACTTTTCCAGAATGCTCCGATTCCATAAAGAGAAAGGATCGGCAGCAACGCTGTTTGTCCATCCCAACGGACATCCCTTTGACTCGGATCTTCTGGCTATGGAGGAGGACGGCCGCATCCTGAAATTTGATTCCAAGCATAATAAGCGAGATTATTGGTATGATAATTGTGTCAATGCGGGGATATTTGTGTTTGATAAAAAAATATGTGACCTCGTTCCGGAGCCGGTAAAGAAAAATCTGGAGAATGATGTGCTCAGGGAGATGATCGAGGCGGGAGAACCTGTCTATGGATATCGCTCTCCGGAATATGTCAAGGATGTAGGAACCGTAGACCGCATTAACCAGACGCTGGCAGATATCGAACGCGGCTTTATCTCTAAAAAATGTCTGCGGGAGAAGCAGAGCTGTATCTTTCTGGATCGCGACGGCACATTAAATAAATATAAGGGGCTTATATATAAGGAAGAAGATTTTGAGCTTGAGGACGATGCGGTCGAGGCCGTCGGAAGGATCAACCGGTCGGGCTATCTGGGGATCGTTGTCACAAACCAGCCCGTAGTGGCCAGGGGACTCTGTTCGATCGAGGAGGTGGAGAACATCCACAGGAAAATGGCGACACTTCTCGGACAGAAGGGCGTATTTCTGGATGATGTATTATTCTGCCCTCATCATCCGGATAAAGGCTATCCGGAGGAGAATCCGGCCTATAAGATCCCGTGTGAGTGCAGAAAGCCAAAGATCGGAATGATTGAAAAGGCAGCACAAAAATACAATATCGATCTTTCGGCTTCATGGATGATCGGAGATACAACAATCGATATACAGACAGGGATCAATGCAGGAATGCACACGGCACTTGTTATGACAGGAGAGGCGGGAAAAGACGGAAAATATGATGTAAAGCCTGAGCTTGTCTGTGAAAGTCTTTCGGAGGCAATCAATAAGATATTGAGTATGGATGAGAGGAGAACAGAAGAAAAATGATTATAACACAGACCCCATTTCGGATGTCTTTTTTTGGAGGCGGCACCGATTTCCCGGATTTCTACAAAGAACACGGCGGCGCAGTTATATCCACGACCTTTGATAAATACTGTTATGTTAATGTAAGGCATCTTCCCCGCTTTTTTGATTATTCGACGGAGCTTTCCTATGCGAAGATAGAGAGAGTGACGGAAATAGACCGGATCGAACATCCGGCGATCCGCGAAGCCATGAAGTATCTGGATATGCATGAGCTGCGCCTTACCTACGAGGCGGATCTTCCGGCCCGTTCCGGTCTCGGAACCAGCAGCTCCTTTGCGGTGGGCATGCTGAATGCTTTTTATGCGTTAAAAGGAAAATACGCAGATAAAAAGAAGCTGGCGGATGATGCGATCTATCTGGAGCGTGTTCTCTGTGGGGAGAGCGGCGGCGTTCAGGATCAGATCGCGGCCTCCTACGGAGGACTGAACCGGATCAACTTTAATGCGGATGGATATGAGGTAAATCCTGTTATCATCTCACCGGAGCGGAAAATGCAGCTGAATCGAAACCTGATGCTCTATTTTACCGGCTTTTCCAGATTTTCATCGGACATCCAGAAAACGACGCAGAAGGCGCTGGTGGATAAAGAGAAGCAGCTTCTGGAGATGCTGGAGCTGGTGGATGAGGCAGAGAAGATCCTGACCTCAAAGACGGAGCTGGCTGAGTTTGGCAGACTGCTGGATTATACATGGAAGCTAAAGCGCGGGATCTCTAGTGGGATCTCAACCGATTCCATCGACCGGCTCTATGCAAAGGGAATAGAGGCCGGAGCCCTTGGCGGAAAGCTTTTGGGGGCAGGCGGAGGAGGATTCCTCTTATTCTATGTGGAGGAAGACAAGCAGGAGGCTGTTCATAAGGCAATGGAGGAGCTCTTATATGTTCCCTTTGAATTTGAAAACAGCGGAACCCGCGTGATCCACTATACTCCGGAGCTGTATGAGAAACGATAATAAAAATCCCAGAAAAACGAATGAAAAAGGAGATATCAACTATGGCAATTTCGTATGGACCGCTGTGGAAAACGATGAAGGAAAAACAGATCAGCCAGTATAAGCTTATCAATCATTATGGGATCAGCTCCAGTCAGATGCACCGGCTGCACAAGGACAGCTATGTTTCTACCCACACGATCGATCTGCTGTGTGAGATCCTTAACTGCCGCGTTGAGGATGTGATGGAGAGAGTTGAGAAGGCAGATGATGAAGTGGCAAGGGAGATAAGAGAGCTGCTTGACAAAAATGGAAAAAGAATCATGTATAGTAAGTAGGCTTGAAAAAGGTATATGGCAATGCTATAATGAATCAGATTGAGATTAAATGAATAGAAAGAACTGAAGGAAAAGATTATGTATGAAATACTGTTAAAATACCTGCCTAAGGATAAAAGGATCCGAATGCTGATCTTAATGGCTGCCGATGTACTTGCGATATATCTTGCCTCGTTTGCCGGGCTTTTTATCCGCTTTGACATG
>Ga0129310_1001015_pt1 | contig 27495 bp, 30 predicted proteins | sample Go1ome_2_FD_94433 | JGI IMG/M metagenome (GOLD analysis project Ga0129310, IMG submission 94433) | Western lowland gorrila individual fecal microbial communities from Wisconsin, USA - Go1022A metagenome | ecosystem: Host-associated > Mammals > Digestive system > Large intestine > Fecal | place... | reverse complement strand
CGTCTGAAAAAACGATGGACGGTTTTGTGGAGGTCACAGAACAGATGGAGCTTCCATTCTGAAAATGACAGCCCGTTGCATCCCCTGTTGCTATCCCGTTGCCGAGCCGGTTGCCGGGGAAAATCCCGAAACTATCGGCTTTTCTCCCCTATGACAACCAAAACAACAGAAAAATAAAAGAAAATATAAATTGTAACCAAACCGCCAGACAGAGATGGTTTTGAGGTTTTTTGAAGCCCGTTGCCGGACTTCGTTGCCGACCTTCTCCTTGTCTGGCTATTCTATTATGGAGGATAACTGCCTATGGCAAAAACGAAAACAGAGATTCATGTTACCACAGTTTTTGACGGCGAACTGGACGCAGCGGATGTCTTTGTGAGCCTGATTGCCCAAAAATATGGGCAGAATACCGGCAAGGAAAATCTTGCCAAAACACAAGATTTAGGATATAATAAAGACGAGGTTCAGAAGAACCGTGTTCCGTCTGGATTGTGCGGGTAAACGGTTATGATGAACGGATATGAATACACAGGCATGGACGCAATTCTGGCGGGCAGCTTCCGGGCGGCTATCTATTGCAGGCTTTCCAAAGACGATGACCTTGACGGGGAGAGCGCCAGTATTGCCAACCAGCGGGATATGCTGGAAAGCTACTGCGAAAAGCAGGGATGGGAGGTTGTGGCAGTCTATCAGGACGATGGCTACACGGGGCTGAACATGGAGCGCCCCGACCTGAAACGGATGTTAAAGGCCATCGAGCGCAGGCAGATAAATCTTGTGATAACGAAAGATTTATCGAGATTGGGCCGAAATTACTTGCAGACCGGCACACTGATTGAGGACTTCTTCCCCCGTCACGGCGTCCGCTATATCGCCATGAATGACGGTATCGACACCATGCGGGACAACAACGACATTGCGCCGTTCAAGAACATCCTGAACGAGATGTACAGCAAGGACATTTCCAAGAAGGTACATTCCTCATATCTGCTGAAAGCCCAGCAAGGCCAGTTTACCGGCTGTGTGGCTCCCTTTGGGTATCGGAAAGACCCGGAGGACAAAAACCACCTGCTGGTGGACGAGGAAACCGCCCCCATTGTCCGGCAAATCTTCCTTTGGGCGCTGGAAGGACACGGCCCCAACTTCATCCGGCGCAGGCTGGAAGAACAGAAGGTGCCTTGCCCTACATGGTGGAACCGGGAACGGGGCTTCCGCAATGTCCGCACCAAATGGGAAAAGAAAGACCCGGAAAACGGGCGGTATATGTGGGATTTCTCCGTGATAAAGGACATCCTGATGAATCCCGTTTATACCGGGGCGATCGCTTCCCAAAAGAAGGACTACCGCTTCAAAATCGGCACCATTGGCGAGAAGAAGCCGCAGGACTGGATCGTGGTGGAGCAGCGGCACGAACCGTTGATTGACAGCAAAAGTTTTGCCATCGTGCAGGACAAGCTGAAATCCCGGCAGCGCCCCCGTCAGGACGGGGAAACCAGCCTGTTTGCCGGGCTTATCAAGTGCGGCGAGTGCGGCAAGTCGCTGACCATCCGTACCACCCACGCCAAGCACCCGCAGCAGATTTACGCCTGTAAGACCTATGGGGCGTTCGGCAAGAACCACTGTTCCCAGCACCGGGTGGAGTACGACACCCTTTACCACCTTGTCCTGAACAAAATCCGGGAGTGTGCCAGGGCTGCCCTGACCGATGGGGAAGCCATTGCCGGGAAGCTGACCAACACCTGTGAAGCCGAACAGAAAGGCCAGCGGGAAGCGTTGGAGCGTTCCCTGACAAAAGACGAGGAACGAATTGAGGTTCTGGAAAAGATGGTGCTGCGGCTCTATGAGGATATGGTTGCCGGGCGGATCAGCGAAGCCAACTTCAATCTCATGCTGGACAAGACGCAGAAGGAACAGGCCGAGTTGAAAGAACGGGTTGCACAGGGGCGCAAGAAGCTGGCTGATGAAATGCGGCTGGCAATGGACGCCAAACAATGGGTGGACGCCATTCAGGAATATGCCGACATCACGGAGTTGGACACAGCCACCTTAAACCGCCTGATTAAAGAAATCGTTGTCCATGAACACATCGACAGCGATAAGACACGACACATTTCTATCGAAATTCACTTCAATCTCAAACCCATCCCGGAGGTGGAACAGGTCAAGGGCTGACCTGTTCCCGCTGGGGCGGTTCTAAAACAATTCCATATATTTTTTGACACGCCGCCGCCCGCCATCGAGCAAGGTTTTACTCCTAATTAGGGATAAAACAGCTTATGGCTGGCGGCGGCATCATCCTGCTGGGTACGACCCTGATCCCCGTCCTCTCCACCCTGTTTTAAGGGCCGGGGCCTATGGGTATTCTCACCGAATGGATCACGGAATGGCTCAAAGGGCTTTTGATTGAGGGCATCATGGGCAACCTCACGGGGCTTTTTGACACGGTGAATACCCGAGTCGGAGAGATCGCAGTACAGGTGGGAACAACCCCGGCGGCGTGGAACGCCGGGGTATTCTCCCTCATACGGCAAATATCCGAAACGGTGATTTTACCGATTGCCGGACTGATCCTAACTTTTGTTGCGACCTATGAGCTGATCCAGATGCTCATAGACAGAAATAATCTCCATGACATTGACACATGGATGTTTTTCAAGTGGATATTCAAAACGGCGGCGGCCATCCTCATCCTCTCCAACACATTCAACCTTGTAAACGCCGTGTTCGATGTGTCCCAGAGCGTGATTGCCCGATCCGCTGGTATCATCCAGGGCTCCACCGACATTACCCCGGATATGCTGGCAACGCTGGAGACAACGCTTGAAACAATGGAGCTCGGCCCCCTGCTGGGGCTGTTCATGCAGTCCCTGCTCATCGGCCTTACGATGGAGATCATGGGCATCATCATTTTTGTCCTTGTCTATGGCCGTATGCTGGAAATTTATATGCTCACCAGTCTGGCCCCCATCCCCGTGGCGACCCTCTCCAACCGGGAAACCGGGCAGATGGGCCAGAACTATATCAAGTCCCTGTTCGCCGTGGGCTTTCAAGGCTTGCTGATCCTGCTCTGCGTGGGCATCTACGGTGTGCTGGTGCAGGGCATCGCCATCAGCGGCGACCCCATCGGGGCCATTTGGGGCTGTGTGGGGTACACGGTTTTGCTCTGCTTTATGTTGTTCAAAACCGGGACGATCAGCAAGAGTATCTTTGCGGCACATTAGAGAGAAGGGAGCGTGATTATGACCGATACATCCACTTTGGGACAGAGTGTCCCGAAGCTGCGGGAGGGCCTGTTCCTTATGGACGGTATCGAGGGCCTGCTGTCTTTGCCGAGACATTCGGTGGATATGATCTTGACCGATCCGCCCTACGGCACGACCCGGAATTACTGGGATGTCCCCCTGCCGCTGGAGGCGCTGTGGGAGGCTGTGCGCTGGGCCTTAAAGCCCAATGGGGCGGCCCTGTTCTTTGCACAATGCCCCTATGACAAGATTTTGGGGGCATCCAACCTCGCCATGCTCCGCTATGAGTGGATATGGTACAAGGAGCGAGGGACGGGCTTTCTCAACGCAAACCGGGCTCCGCTGAAAAAGACGGAGAACATTTTGGTGTTCTACCAAAAGGCCCCGGCCTATTTCCCGCAGTTTACTTATGGGGAGCCGTACAGCAAGGTACACGCCCGCAGCGGCACAAGCCCCAACTATGGCAAATTTGAACGGCAGGGTTCCGAGTCCAGCGATGGGCGGCGTTACCCCTCCAATGTGCTGTTCGTGCAGACCGTGGCCCATACCATGCACCCCACCCAAAAGCCGGTGGAGCTGTGCGAGTACCTCATCAAGACCTACACACGGGAGGACGAGGTGGTGGCGGACATCTGCGCCGGGAGCGGCACAACGGCCATCGCCGCCCTCAACACGGGCCGCCGTTTCGTCTGCTTTGAAACCGCCCCAGCCATCTATGGCCCCGCCGCCCAGCGCATTGAACAGGCGAGGCTGGCCGTGGGCCGTGGCGAGAAAGGAGTCTAACTATCGAAAAATATCCTATCATTTACGCCGATCCCCCGTGGCAGTACCAGTGCGGCAAGGTGCAGGGGGCGGCGGAAAACCATTACCCAACTATGAGCATTGACGAGTTATGTGCGTTGCCTGTGGCTGAGATAGCGGCCCCGGACAGCGCACTTTTTTTGTGGGCGACTTTCCCTCAACTCCCCGAGGCCCTGCGGCTCATTGAGGCGTGGGGCTTTACCTATAAGAGCGTAGCCTTTGTCTGGCTGAAGAAAAACCGCAAGGCGGATAGCTGGTTTTACGGGCTGGGCTTTTGGACGAGGGGAAACGCAGAGATCTGCCTGCTGGCAACACGGGGCCACCCCAAGCGGCAGGCGGCCAATGTCCACCAATTCATTATTTCCCCCATTGAGCATCACAGCAAAAAGCCTGACGAGGCCCGTGACAAGATCGTGGCCCTCATGGGCGATCTGCCCCGTGTGGAGCTGTTCGCAAGGCAGACCCCGCCGGGATGGGCCGTGTGGGGGAACGAGGTGGAGCCCACCATCCACGGCTTTGGGACAAAGTGTCCCGAAGTCCAGAAAGGAGGTTAATTATGCCCTATGTGAATGTACCCAACGACCTATCCAAAATCAAGACGAAGGTTGCCTTTAATCTCACCAAACGCCAGCTTGTGTGTTTCGGCGGCGGGGCGCTGTTAGGCATCCCGGCCTATCTGCTGACCCGTGGGGCCATCGGCAACACCGGGGCCATGTTTGTGATGCTGGGAGTGATGCTCCCGGCCTTTTTGCTTGCCATGTATGAGCGTGACGGGCTCCCCTTTGAAAAAGTGGTGCGGAACATCGTCCGGGCCAAATTCACCCGCCCCGGCATACGGCCCTATAAAACGCAGAATATCTACGCCCTGTTTGTGGGAAAGGAGGAGGCTATTGCAGATCAAAAGAAAACCCAGGGGCGGCCCCGGAAGGGCCGCTAAAGGCCGGGCCGGACTGTCGGCCCAGCAGACCATCCCTTATATCGCCATGCACCCGGACGGCGTGTGCCAGCTCCCCGGCGGCGTTTACACAAAAACCGTGGAATATGAGGACATCAATTATTCCGTGGCATCCACCGAGGATCAGACGGCCATTTTCGGCGGTTGGAGCTCGTTCCTCAACTACTTTGACAGCTCCCTGCCATTCCAGCTTTCCTTTATCAACCGCCGATCCCGTGACCGCAGCCGCTACAAGGTGAATATCCCGCCCGCCGAGGACGAGTACAACAGCGTCCGGGAGGAATTTACCGGGATGCTGAAAAATCAGATCGCCAAGAGCAACAACGGCATTGAACGCTCCAAGTATATCACCTTTGGGCTCCCCGCCGAGGGCGTGGCCGAGGCCCGCCCCCGTCTGGAGCGTGTGGAGGCCGATGTGATGGGCAACCTCCATCGGCTGGGCGTTCAGTCCCTCCCCCTTGATGGGCGGGATCGGCTGGCCCTGCTCCACGGCCAGATGCACCCCGGCCATCACGAGCCGTTCCGCTTTTCGTGGAAGGACATCCCCAAGACCGGGCTTGGAACAAAGGACTATATCGCCCCGGACAGCTTTGATTTTAGAGACAGCCGCACTTTCCGGGTGGGCCGCTATTGGGGAGCCGTGTCCTACTTGCAGATTTTGGCCTCGGAGCTCTCCGACAAGCTGCTGGCGGAAATGCTGGAGTTGGATGCGGAGCTCACCGTGACCATGCACATCCAGACGGTGGATCAGCTCAAGGCCATTAAGACCATCAAGGGCAAAATTTCCGATATTGGCCGCATGAAAGCCGAGGAGCAGAAAAAGGCTGTCCGGGCCGGGTACGACATGGAGATTTTGCCGCCTGACCTCATCACCTTTTCCAAGGACGCCGCCGAGCTCTTGGCCGATCTCCAGTCCCGAAATGAAAGAATGTTCCTTTTGACCTTTACGGTGGTAAACCTCGCCCCCAACCGCCAGCGGCTGGAAAATGATGTGTTCACCGTGGGCGGCATAGCGCAGAAATACAACTGCGCCTTAAAGCGGCTTGACTGGCAACAGGAGCAGGGCTTTGTGTCTTCGCTGGCCCTCGGCTATAACAGCATTGAGATCCAGCGGGGCATGACCACCAGCTCCACGGCGATTTTTATTCCCTTTATGACGAGGGAGCTCCGCATGGGCGGGCAGGCCCTCTACTACGGCATGAACGCCCTTTCCCACAATGTCATCATGGCAGACCGCAAAAAGCTGAAGTCCGCCAACGGGATGTACCTCGGCTCCACGGGGTCGGGCAAGAGCTTTGCGGCCAAGCGTGAATTGCTCAATGTATTCCTCGCCACAAATGACCGCATCGTGATCGTTGACCCTATGGGCGAATATGTCCCACTGGCGAGGCGGTTGGGGGCGCAGGTGATCGAGATTGCCCCGGACAGCCCCCACCACTTAAACCCTATGGACATCCAACTGAATATGAACGGCGGCGAAAGCCCCTTATCCATGAAGGCGGATTTCCTCTTATCCCTGTGCGAGCTCATTCTCGGGGGCAAGGAGGGCTTACAGCCCATTGAACGGACGGTGATTGACCGCTGTGTGCGGCTGGTGTACCGGGAAATGGCGCTGGGACTGGAAACGGCGCAAACGCCTTTGTTGCAGGACTTGTACGAGGAACTGCTGAAACAGCCCGAGCCCGAGGCAAAGCGGGTGGCGACTGCGCTGGAGCTCTACTGCACGGGCTCCCTCAACCTGTTTAACCACCATACCAATGTAAAAACCCGGAGCCGGGTGGTGTGCATTGTGCTGAAGGGCATGGGTGAAAACCTCCGCAAGATCGCCATGCACATTACAAACGAGTTTGTTACCCAGGCAGTGGACGATAACTACCGGGCCGGGGTAGCGACTTGGTGCTACTTTGACGAGTTCCATGTTCTGCTCCGTGACCCGCTGACGGCCAGCTATTTTGTGGCCGTCTGGAAGATGCTCCGCAAAAAGGGCTGCGTACCATCGGCCCTGACCCAAAATGTGAAAGACCTGTTGGCCAGCCGTGAGATCGAGAACATCCTCGATAACACGGATTTCATGGTGCTGCTGTCACAGGCCCAAAGCGACCGGGCCATCCTCGCAAAACAGCTTGGTATCTCGGAGCACCAGCTTTCCTATATCACGCACAGCAATTCGGGCGAAGGGCTTTTGTTCTATGGGAATGTGACCATCCCATTTGTGGATCGTTTCCCCCGCGGGGAGATCTATGACCTCTTAACTACCCGCCCGGAGGATATGGCCCATGAGCGAAAAGACGAGTAAGGGGGCCACTTCGGGACAAAGTGTCCCGAAGTCCCCGAAAACAAAATTTAGGCAGAAAAGCCAGCAGGAACAAACCGCCGCATCCAAGCTCCGCATGGAAAAGCGGGGCGAAAAGCTGGATAAGGCCAAGGAAAAACTGGCGAAACAAAAGCCCCCGAAAAAGCCCGGCCCGGTAAAACGGGCGGGACAGGCGGCGGGGGCCGAAGTCCATGCCTTTGTGCATGGCAAGCTCTACGAGGTGGAGCACGAAAATGTAGGCACCGAGGGCGCACACCGCACGGAGCTGGTGGGCGAGGCCGCCCTGCGGCAAGGGGTACGCCACACAAAAAAGGCCATCCGGGAGCACCCGCAGAAGGCCGTCCGAAAAGCCGAGGCAAAGCAGATCAAGGCCACGGCGGATTACCATTACCGCATGACCGTACAGGAGCACCCGGAAATGAAGAGCGGCGCCCTCTCCCGTCATCTGCAAAAGCGGCGCATCCAAAGACAGTATGCGAAACAGGCACGGGAGGCCGCCAAGACTGGGGCAAGGGCCGCCGAAAAAACGGCAGTCACCACGGAAAAGCTGGCGACCCGGACGGTGGCCTTTGTCAAACGGCATCCCGTGGGGATGCTGATCGCCCTGCTCTGTGTCCTGCTGGTGTTCTCTTTGCAGTCCTGCGTTTCTTCTATGGTGACGGTGGGCAATGGCCTTGTGGGGGCGGTAGGGGCCAGCACCTATGTTTCCGAGGAGTCCGACATCCGGGGAGCCGAGGCCGCCTACTGCGACTTGGAGGCAGAGCTCCAAAACTACCTCGACACCTACGAGAGCACCCACGATTATGACGAATATCACTTTGACCTTGATGACATTGAGCATGACCCCTATGTGCTGATCTCCATGCTCTCGGCGCTCCATGAGGGGGCGTGGACGCTGGACGAGGTGCGGGGAACACTCCAAATGCTCTTTGACCGCCAGTACATTTTGACCGAGGATGTGGTGGTGGAGGTGCGCTACCGCACCGTGATCCGGACGGACAGCGAGGGCAACGACTATGATGTAGATGTGCCGTACAACTATTACATTTGCTATGTCACGCTGGAAAACTTCAACCTTTCCCATGTGCCTGTCTACATGATGAGCGAGGAGCAGCTTTCCCGGTACGCCCTCTATATGTCAACGCTGGGTAACCGGCCTGACCTGTTCCCGTCCTCGGCCTATGTCGCAAAGTATGTCACAACCGGCCCCACGGAGTATGAAGTCCCCGAGGGGTATCTGGCCGATGCGACTTTCTCCGCAATTCTGGAGGAGGCCGAGAAATATGTGGGCTTTCCCTATGTGTGGGGCGGTTCCAGCCCGAACACTTCTTTTGACTGCTCAGGCTTTGTTTCCTATGTTTACAACCAGTGCGGCTGGGACTTCGGGCGGTTGGGGGCGCAAGGGCTCTACAACATCTCCAGCCGGACGAACAGCCCCAAACCCGGCGATCTTGTTTTCTTCACCGGGACTTATGACACGCCGGGGGTGTCTCATTGTGGCATCTATGTGGGGGACGGTTGGATGCTCCACTGTGGAGATCCCATCCAGTACGCCAACCTAAACAGCAGCTACTGGCAGTCCCACTTCTACGCCTACGGAAAACTATATTGACAAGGAGGATTTTGAATTATGGCAATCAGCAAGAGCGCAAAAATCGAGGCCGAGATCGAAAAGGTCAAAGGCAAGATTGCGGAACAGCAGGCACGGCTCAAGGAGCTGGAGCAGAAAAAGCACGAGGCGGAAAACACCGAGATCGTGGACATCGTGCGTGGCATGAGCATTTCCCTCTCCGATCTGCCCCTGCTGCTCCAGTCCATCCAGAAAGGCGGCGGGGCCGCTTTGGGACAAAGTGTCCCGAAGTCTGAGCCTGCGGACAAGGAGGACGGCGAATGAAAAAGAGATTTAGACTGATGGCGGCGGCGCTCTGCGCCGTCGTTCTTTTATGCGGAATGTCCGTCACGGCCTACGCCGGGGGCGGCGATGAGTACATGGAGGATGCGGGCTATTACGAGCCCGAGCCCACCATAGAGCTGGGTGAAGGCTTTACGGAGGAAGGCAACCTTTTGACCCGTGACCTGCTCTATGACGAGCACACCAACAAGCAGTTTATCACGGTGGAAACCAAGGGCGGGAACACCTTTTACATCGTGATTGACTATGACAAGCCCGTGGACGAGGAGGGCGAGCAGTATTACACCTATTTCCTCAATATGGTGGATGAAGCCGATCTGCTGGCCGCATTGGAGGCCGCTGGCGGGGAGCTGCCTGTCTGCGAGTGTACGGATCGTTGTGCGGCTGGAGCCGTCAATACCGACTGCCCGGTATGCGCCACCAACATGACCGAGTGCGTGGGCGCTGTCCCCGAGCCCGAGCCTGTGGCGGAACCCGAGCCCACCGAGCCCGAGCCTGAAAAAAGCGGCGGGGCCGGGATGCTGATTCCCCTGCTGGCCATCCTTGTCATCGGCGGCGGGGCCGGGTGGTATTTCAAGATTTACCGTCCTAAACAGCAAAAGGCCGCCGAGCCCGAGGAGGACTACTCCGAGGAGCTGGACGATTACGGCGATTATGACGATGGGCCGCCTTGGGACGAGGACGAGCCCGGAGAGGAGGACGAGGCATGAACTTTACCAAAAGCCCCTATGAGGCCATGATGAAGAAACCCGGCCATATCCAGCCCCCGGCTCCCACGCAGGCCCCCAAGGGCTCCCGGTGCTATGGCTGCCCCTACTGGCGGGGGATCGTCTGCCTGTCCTGTTACCGGGACTTGCTGAAACCTCCCGGCAAGGGCGGGAGGTGATGCGGTGGAGCGTGAGCTGACCCGTGAGGAAAAGGCGGCCATCCGTAAGCTGGTGACAAAGTGGTGCGCCAACTACGATAAGGAATACGGCTGCCTGCCGCTGGACTGTGAGTGCTATATGCTGGGGAAATGCTGGACGGGTGCCTATTGCCGATACTTCCGGGAGGCCGTGCTCCCCCTTGATCCCGTGCTGGAGGCGGCGCTGACGGCGGAGGGGCCTGCCCCCGAAACCCGGCCCTGCCCGGTATGCGGCGGGGCCGTCCTTGCGGACAGGCGGATGCGCTACTGCTCCCCGGCCTGTGCTGGGGCCGCCCTGCGGAAACAGAAACGGGATTATATGCGGAAAAAGCGGGGGTGATGTGTGGAAAATTAGCCCCGGAAAAAACCGCTGATAGCAAGGCTTTCCGGGGCCGCTTTGGGGGGTGGACTATATGTTTCTATGGCCCGCCCCCATTTTCACAAAATGCTTTCCACATCTATACGCCGGACTTTGGGACACTTTGTCCCGAAGTGCGGCCATCTGAAAGGAGGATTTATGCCCGAAACCTACAACCACATGAAAAGTGCGGAGATCGCCGCCGAGCACAACTACAACATGATTGATGGGATGCTGAATAACCAGCTCCCGGCTCAGCTCCCGGAACGGGAGAAAGAGCTGGATAAGGTGAAAGAGCCGCCCCGCAAACACCGCAGCCGGGAACGGGAGGAGCGATGACAAAAAAGCGTGTCCGCAGTGTGCCGATCTATGTATGGGTGCGCCCGGAGGAGCTGGAGGCGATCCGGGAGCGCATGGCCGAGGCGGGCATCCAAAACCTCAGCGCCTATGTCCGCAAGATGGCCCTCAACGGGTATGTGCTCCATGTTGATCTCTCCGACATCCGGGAGCTGGTGTCCCTGCAAAGGCGCTGTGCGAACAATCTAAACCAAGTGGCAATCCAGGCGAATACCTACGGGGGCATTTACCCCGAGGAGATCGCCACGCTCCAGAAGGACTATGCGGCCCTGTGGGGGCCGCTGTCCGGCCTGCTCAAAAAGCTGTCCGCCGTGACAGAGCTCTGACGATCCGGGGAATGGCCTTGTGCCGTTCCCCGGTTTTCCCTACTTCGGGACAAAGTGTCCCGAGGCAGGGAAAGCCGATGATCCGCACAGGGCTTTGGGACAAAGTGTCCCGAAGTACCACACGGGAAAGGAGGGATCGCTACGGCCACCACATATCTAAAAACCCACCATATCAGCAAGGGGGAAAGCATAGCGCAGTCCCTCAAAGACCGTTTCGACTACGGACAAAACCCGGAGAAAACCGAAGGCGGGGAGCTCATTTCTTCCTATGAGTGCGACCACATGACAGCCGATGCGGAGTTCCTTTTATCCAAGGCAAAGTACAAGGCCACCACGGGCCGGGAACAGCGGCGGGATGCCGATGTTCTCTGTTATCAGATCCGCCAGTCTTTCAAGCCCGGTGAGATCACCCCCGAGGAGGCAAACCGTGTCGGGTATGAAACGGCCATGCGCTGGACGAAGGGCAAACACGCCTTTTTCGTTGCCACCCATACGGACAAGGCCCATATCCATAACCACATTTATTATAATCCCATCACGCTGGACTGCACCCGGAAGTTCCGGGATTTCTTTCGTTCCGCCAGCGCCCTGCGGCGGCTCTCTGACCGGGTGTGTCTGGAAAATGATCTGTCCGTGATCGTCAATCCCAAGCTCCACAGCAAGGGCCGTTTTCTCCATTACGGCCAATGGATCGGGGCGCGTCCCCCGTCCGCCCAGCAGCGGCTCCGTGTGGCCATCGGGGAGGCGCTGGCGAAAAAGCCCGCTGATTTCGAGGCGTTCCTGCGACTGATGGACGAGGCCGGGTATGCGGTGAAACACGGGCGGGGCGGCGTGATCTCGTTCCTTGTGCCGGGACAGGATAAACCCACCCGGCTCCGGGCATCCACGCTGGGGGAAGGCTACGATTCCGCCGACATCCGGGCCGTGATTGCCGGGGAACGCCCCGCCTCTGCGCTCCGGGAGGAGGCCCCGCCACCCCAGCGCATCAACCTCATTGTAGATATACAGGAGCGTCTGCGCTCTGGCAAAGGCCCCGGATATGAACGCTGGGCCAAGGTCTATAACCTCAAACAGATGGCCGCCGCCCTGCAATATCTCCGGGAGCATGGGCTGGGTGATTATGCCACGCTGGAGGCCGCCACCAATGGGGCCGTGGATCGTTTTCATGCGCTGGCCGGGGAACTGCGGGAAACCGAGGCGGCCCTTGTCAAGTCCACCGAGCTCATGGCCGCCGTGGTGGACTATGCCAAGACCCGCCCCGTGTTCGAGGGCTATAAGGCGGCCCGGTATAGCAAGAAATATCTTGCCGAGCACGAGTCCGAGCTTGCCACCTACCGGGCGGCAAAGGCGGCCATGAATGACCTGCTGGCCGGGAGTAAGCTCCCCAAGATGGAGGCCCTCAAAAAGTCCCGCCGGGAGCTGGCCGAAAAGAAAAAGGCCCTTTATGGAGAATACCGTAAGGCCCAGCGGGAAATGCGGGAGGCCGTGGCCGTCAAGACCAACATCGACCACCTGCTCGGCGTGACGGGCGGGCGTGAGAATAAGGCGCAGGAGCGTTAGCTACGGGCCGCAGACATAAGGCGCAAAGCGCCGCCACTTCGGGACACTTTGTCCCGAAGTTAGCCGGGTTTGGGGAGGCTCCCCCAACAAGTATTTTTGCGGCCCTTTTGGGGCGCAAAAATAGCAAGTGTCAATACACTTGCCCTGCTTGCCGTTTCGTGCAAGCCCGAAAATAGCGTGAAAAAACGGAGGTCACGCTTTTTACGCTCCCTCCGTTTCTCTGGCGTCTTTGACTGCCCGGATTAGATTTTCTACAAGATGCAGTTCTTTTTCGTCCATCGAATTGAGCATGACATTGATCCGCTTTTTGCAGGCGTCGTCTGCGCCCATGTCTGGATAGAAAAACTGATCCACCGATATGTCAAACATCGTCATCAACTGATAGAAAATGTTGAGGCTCGGATGCTGGCCATCGTTTTCGTGGTACATCACGGTACGGGGATCACGGTCAATGATAAAGGCCAGTTGCTCCTGTGTCATGCCCTTGCTCTCCCGAGCCCGCTTGATGGCCGTCCCTATATCGTGAAAATCTAATCGCCGTTCATCTCGTTTCATCTCCATAACATCACCCCATGTAATTTTATATTTCGGGTGATAGTATTTGAACGGTGTTAAACTTCATACTTCTGCATATTTAATTTCACTTTTGCGCAGTTGCGTATATGGATATGGAGAGGTACAATATGTTTGAAACTTCGGGACAAAGTGTCCCAAAAAAATTTTGAAACTCCACAATAGATCCACATTTCTCTGCTACAATGAAAGATCAGGAGGTGGCGATATGCAGAAAATCTTGATAGTTGAAGATGATTTAGCGATACAAGCATTATTACATGATTTTATTCAGGAGGCCGGGTATAGCGTTGTACTGGCCGCTGACGGCGTAGAAGCCCTTGCAAAATATTCTGAACAGCCTTTTGACTTGGTGCTTCTTGACATTATGCTCCCCAAAATAGACGGTTACGGAGTTTGTGAGGTTATCCGTCAAAAGTCTAATGTGCCTATTATTATGCTTACCGCATTAGATGACGAAGGAAATCAGCTTAAAGGTTTAGATTTGCAAGCTGACGACTACATTACAAAACCGTTTTCTATGCCTGTCTTATTGCGAAAAATAGCCGCTGTTCTGCGGCGTTCATCAAGGCAGGATGATACGCCGCAAACCATGAGCTACAAAGATTTAACGCTGGACTTAGACGGCTATAAAGTTTATATCGGACAAGAAAATGTTGACCTTACTCCCCGTGAATTTGAAATCCTGCGGGAACTGCTGACCCATAAAGGCAGAATATTGACACGGCAAAATCTGTTGCAAACACTTTGGAAATATGAGTTTTTCGGGGATGAACGCATTATTGATACACACATAAAAAATCTGCGGAAAAAACTTGGTACTGCCGATTACATAGAAACGATTAGAGGGGTGGGATATAGAATTGATAAAGAAAATTAAAAGCAAACTGGCCGTCAAAGTATTTATCATATCAGTTCTTTTGATAACATTTTGCTGTGGTATAACTTATTTTTTCATTCTCCGCTTTGCGCCGTATATCTATTCTTATGCTCCATCGGATGTCGAGTGGTTGGCTGATGAACTTGCACAAGAACTGTCCGTAGTCGATAAAGGCGAAACCGCCGTTTATTTTTCAATCGCCAATGATACGCTGACCGAGAGTTATAACAATGAATATCTATTCCATCTGTTTAATCCCGCTGGAGAAGAAGTCAGTCTTACAGACACAACCATAGCCACGGGAAAACAGATAGATGACTATAACCCCGAGGAAACAAGCGAACACTATACTGTTTCCTTTATTGGAGAGAAACACTCCTATACTCTGTTTCTTGCCAAGAACACGGACAAGGAAAGTCAAGTGGTGGAGGCGTTGCATAAGGCGCTTCCGGCATTAACGATTGTCATTATAATGGTTTCTGTTTTGGTGGCAGTTTTCTATGCGTGGTATATAACTGCCCCCATTAAGAAAATCAGTAAAATGTCAAGACGGATGGCAAGTATGGATTTTAGCAGCCTTTGCCCTGTTGATCGAACAGATGAAATAGGCGTACTGGCTGATAGCTTGAATACATTGTCGAGCAATCTTTCTGTTGCTCTTATGGAATTAAAGGAGGCCAACCAAAAACTGCAAGCCGATATTGATAAGGAGCGTGAGTTGGAGCGTCAACGGGTAGAATTTTTTTCAGCAACCTCTCACGAATTAAAAACTCCTATCACGATTATCAAGGGGCAGCTTCAAGGTATGCTCTATCAAGTAGGACGCTATAAAGACAGGGAAACCTATCTTGCACAATCTTTAGAAGCTATAAATACATTAGAAAAAATGGTGCAAGAGCTTCTGACAATATCTCGTTTAGATACACCGGGATATGTCTGCAAGAAATCAGATATTGATTTTAGCAGGCTCATAAATGAACGCCTCATAGAGTATGAAGATTTATTTATGCAAAAAGAACTGAATATTGAAAAATCCGTAACCCCAGAGCTTCATATTATGGGAGATATTCAGTTGCTCCAAAAAGTCTTGGACAATCTTTTGGGGAATGCGGCAACATATTCGGGGATGGGAAATTATATCTTCGTGAGGCTATGGAATGAGCTTGGGAAAATAAAACTCACGATTGAGAATACCGGCGTACATATCCCGGACGAGGATATTCCAAAATTATTTGAGGCGTTTTACCGGGTGGAGCAATCAAGAAACCGACAAACTGGTGGTACTGGGCTGGGCTTATATATCGTAAAAACAATTCTTGAACTGCATGGAGCGGAAATAGAAATTGCTAATTCTGCTCAAGGCGTTATTGTTTCGGTACAGTTTTAGAAAAATCTCCAAAAGCGGCGGGCTTTTCAGCTCGCCGCTTTTTCTCTCTCCACACAAAAAACATATTCAATACAATGTAGGTTCAAGTTGCGGCGGTATCCTGATAGCGTACTCGATAGAGTACAGAAAGGAGCTCTCCAATATGAAAAAAAGCATAATTATCCCGCTTGCCGCTGTGTTGTGTTTGAGCTTACTTGCTGGCTGTAATGCCAAAGATAGCTCTACTCCCCCCAACAGCAAGCAGACCAACACCTCCGCACAGGCCACGGTTACAAGTTCTGATACCTCGGACGCCTATGAAAAGCTGGTCGCATTCAAAACAGCAAATTATGAGCAACAGAGTGTAGCCGATTTCAACCAATCGCTTGCCCCGGATAATGGAGATATTTCCGGGCTGTTAGACGCACAGGCAGAGGTGCTGGCAAGCATTTCACCAGATGATGAAAATTACGAGTTCATCACGATGACACTTGCGGCCTCTCTTGACGAATTGTACTGTGAACAAATGAATGACAGTGTTGGTCTTTCTGCCTATCTGAAAAGGGAGGAAAGGCCGCTGGAAAAACTTCCGGGCGAGGAAAGCGTTGCAGGGGCAGAGATTACCTATCAATTTGTTTTTAATGCTCTATACAGATTGAGTTACACATTTTCTGACCCAACCCAAATTACTGTTGCGGATCGTGACAATGCCTTGCAAAAGTTCAAGACCGAATTTCAAAACTATGTGGATAATTTGAGCGAAGCTGATCTGACAAGCTCCAATATCAAAACGGTCTTGTCTGAAAAAGCTGATGAATTGGAAAATAGTCTTTCCACAGCCAAAATGAAATTGTCCTGTGAGGTTGAAAGCGTTGAAGTCCATAATGCTGGAGAAGAAATTGTAAATAATTAAAAGCCTGCCGCACGACGGCAAAAGAAAAAAAGCCGTCGTACAGCAGCCTATCAATACGCCTATTTGAAACGGCGGCTCAATTTTCAGAGCCGCCGTTTCTCTTTGGATATTCAGTAACCCCACGGCGGCCCATAGGAGGGTGTCGCCGTGTCCATCTTACTTTCTCACAATTCCCATGACCTTCACCAGCTAAAAAAAGCGTAGCTCCCCCTCCGGGATCGTCTGGCTTTGTATGTGAAATATATCAGTACATTTACCGCAATAATGTTTCGTGCGCCCGTACAGTTTCATGCTGTGCGGGCGTTTTGCGTTTCTTCTGCTGTGACTTCGAGACACTTTGTCCCGAGGTAGACAGGGGCGGCCCCGGTTGCCGATCCCCGCCATCCCCCGTTCAGATCGCTACCCATCACAAAAATCTGAACGGAGGAAAATATAATGACTACCATCAATTTGAAAAACTTTTACCCTTGGTACATGACCGATGAATATATCGAGGTTTCCGATGAAGTGGCCGCCGAGCTCCGGGCCAGCAAGCTGGCCGAGGCCGCCTATGCCGAGCGTGTCCGCTATAACAAGGCGTACTATTCCCTCGACTGTGACGATGGGATCGAGTATTCCGCCTGTGTGCATGAGCCCTCCCCGCAGGAGCTGGTGGAGCGCATGGAGCGTTTCTATCACCTGTGGAACGCCCTCAACTCCCTGCCGGAGATCCAGGGCCGCCGGGTGGATGCCCATCTCATCCTCGGCAAGAGCTACCGGGAGATCGCTCGGGCTGAAGGCGTGGATAAAAGCGCCGTTCGCCATTCTGTTTTGTGTGGAATTGAGGCAATGAAAAAATATTTGAGAAAAAATCTGTAATCAGCATCTCCATTTACCCCCTTTTTTCTGGTGGTATATGAGAGGAGGTTTTCTCTCTCCATAACGGAACAGCGGGCGGCCCCGAGCATGGTGCGGGGAGCCAAGCGGCGGGTGCGCTGTGACTTCCTCCACGGGAACGAGCGAACAACACCAGCGCCGCAAATGGGACTGGCCACCCCATGGCCACGATCCGCAAGAGGACAGGCTGGCCGCCTGTCCCTCCGGGCCGCCGCTGTCCGTTGTGTGGGAGCGCCGAGCCGAGTATCGCTGTCTTATGACGGGGCAAGAAAAATGAGCTCGGCGCTCCCAATCCTAAAATCGGACTTCGAGACAGATTGTCCCGAGGTGGAGAAAGACGAAGGGCCAGCACTTCCGTGTGCTGGCCTTTCCTGTTTCCCCACGAACACCGGGAAACCGCAACAATCAAATTCAACGACAAGGAGGGTGCTATATGAGAATGACAACAGCGCAGCTTGAGTCCATGCGCCGTATTGATATTGCCAACATCGACAAAGACACTCTTGTTGATGTAAGCGGAATGACCTTTGATAACACGCTCCCGAAGGAGCAGCGGGCGGCAAATATGCTGGCTGTTATGAAAAACCCGTATTGTTTCCGTCATGGGGATATGGTCATCAAGCTGGAGTTTGCTGACGATGGCCCGCCCCTGCAAGACCTGTTGACCTCTTTCTTCCTCCGTATGAAATCGGGGCTGTGATGCGTCACGGCTCCGTTTTCAACTTCGAGACAGATTGTCCCGAGGGCGGGGGCTTTCAAGGCATCCTTGTTGTCCCACGGGAACAGAGGTATAATATAGGTGTAATGTGATAGGGAAGGAGGACAAATGGCAAGGACGAAAAACCGGGGAATGAATTTCGCCAGTTCCCCTACTTCTAATAAAATGATGCGCTGGCGGTTGGGGAAATATATCCGACTTTCCAAGGAGGACTTGCTCCGTGGCCGTGACGAAAGCAACAGCGTAGTCAATCAGCGGCTTTTGCTGGAGCAGTATCACCAGACCCACATGGACGAGTTCTATGAGGGGGACGAAAGCGATGTATATGTTGACGACGGCAAAACCGGGACGGATACTGACCGTGAGGATTTTCAAAGATTGCTGGCCGATGTGTATAGCGGGAAAATCAACTGTGTCATTGTGAAAGACCTTTCCCGGCTCTCCCGCAACTATACCGATGCGGGAAATCTGATAGAAAACCTGTTTGTTCGGCTCAACATTCGCTTTATCAGTCTGGCCGAAGGCGTGGACAGCTACCGTAACCCGGACAGCGTTTCCAATATCATTGTGCCGATCACCAATGTTATGAACGATCAATACTGCTATCAGACCTCAAAGAAAATTCGGCAGGTATTTGATATGAAACGGCGCAACGGTGAGTTTATCGGCTCTTACGCTCCCTACGGTTACATCAAAGACCCGCAGGACAAGCACGCTTTACTGGTTGACCCGGAGGCCGCCGAGGTTGTGAAAAGTATCTTTTCCATGTTCCTCTCGGGAAAGAACAAGCGGGGGATTACCCTCTACCTCAACGATCACGGCATACCCTGTCCCACCGCCTACAAGCAGAGCCAGGGCCTCAAATACAACGCCCCCAACGCACAGGGCAATCCAATGTGGAGCACTATCACCATCGACACGATTTTGAAAAACCGTGTTTATGTGGGGGATATGGTGCAGGGCCGCCAGCGTGTGAAAAGCTACAAGATACACATTCAAGAGCGTGTGCCGGAGGAAGAATGGTTTATCGTGGAAAACACCCATGAGGCCATCATAGACCGGGAAACCTTTGATAAGGCGCAGGGCCTGTTAAAGCGGGACACCCGCACAGCCCCCAAACAGAAGCAGCTTTACCTGTTCAGTGGTTTTCTGAAATGTGCCGACTGCGGCAGGGCTATGTCCCGGATCGCCTCCAAAGGGGTATATGTCTATTATCAATGCGGGACTTACAAGAGCCTTTCCAGAACTGCCTGCACGATGCACTCCATAAAAAATACCCGTCTGGAGGTTGGCGTGTTGTTCGCCATCCAACAGCAGGTACATCTGGCCGTCACCTATTCGGAGCTCGTTTCCCGTATCAACGCCGCCCCGCTGAAAAAGAGCAAGTCCCACCGTCTGGAGGATATGATAGCGGTTAAGGAAAAAGAGCTATCCAAAATCATGCGGTACAAGCAAGCTCTTTATCAAGACTGGAAAGACGGCGAGATTACGCATAATGACTACCGGCACATGAGCGAGGACTATGAACAGCAGGCCGAGTCCATCAATACCGTTCTCCGCACCCTGCGGGAAGAACGGGATCAGCTTGAAAATGGAATGGATGCGGAAAGCCCCTTTTTGACGGCGTTCCTCAAATATCAGAACATTGAAAAGCTGACACGAGATATACTCATTGAGCTGATCGACCATATCAAGGTTTACGAGGGCGGGAACATCAGCGTGAAATTCAAATACGCCGATGAATTTCGCCGCATGGCCGAATATATCGAACTTAATTCCCAACTGGCTGTGGGTTAACCCCCACAACAGGACAACGGTTTGTGAGTTTTCCTAATAAATATGGCCCATATGTATGATGCATCAAAAATCTTCATGAATGACTAACCCCTTTTATATCGTTTATTCTTATTTAGTATAATCTGCACCAAACCATTTTTCAGAAAGTGTGCTTAATGTTCCATCATCAATGATTCCCTTTAAAATCGGGTCAACTTCTGCCTTTAAGTCCGCTTCATTTGCCCCATACAGGAACCAGGCCTGAGAGGACTGTATTTCATCCTCATTCGGAATCGCAATTGTATCTACTTCAAGTCCCAGCTGCTTAACAGCTTCATTCACATAACTTTCAGAGCAGATATAGGCTGGATATCTTCCTGTTGCCACGTTGCTGATCATTGTTGCTGTGGATGCGTCTGAAAATACAAGTGTAATTGGATTGTCTGCATGCTGCTCATTGTAATCTTCAAGGAACAAGGCCACTGCTGTTCCTGAAAGCGCCTCAATCGATTTTCCCTGAAGATCGTCTATGGATGTGATACTCTTATCGCCCTTCGGTACAACGATAACTGTATGATTGTTGTAATAGCTGTAATCTGAAAACAAGTACTTTTCCTCTCGTTCCGGTTTTTTGGTGATATTGTTGACAATCATATCAGCCTTACCTGAATCCAAACTTGCAAAAATACCATCCCAGTTTGTAATATTAAATTCAAACTGAAGATTACCCTCGGAACGCGATGCAATTTCATTTAACAGATCCACTTCATATCCTACAAGATTACCATTCTCATCCTGATAATTAAATGGGGCTGTGCCACCATCCACAGATACCGTAACCGTCTTTGCTTCTGTATTTGCACCATCCGATGCGTTTGAACTTTCCGCTGCTGTTGTCTGGCTCTCTGTTGATGAAGCCCCTGTTGCCGCTGTACTTGCTGCACTATTGCCGCAGCCTGCTATGAGTGCTGCTCCAAGTACTGTTGCTGATATTAATTTTGCGATTTTTCCTAACTTTTTCATCTTTTTATGCCTCCGTTTTTTTCCGTTTGATTTTCTATATCATACTATTCCGATATGATAATCGTCAAGACTTTTTTTACTATTACTCTTTATAAATACAATCTATATCGACTTTAACAGACATCCACCTTTAACAATTACATTTCCATAACGATTTGTGTCCATTCTTCACTTTTTATTCAGAACTTCGACACAATTTGGTCACAAGCGAATGGTATAGTATAGACATAAACGAAAAGGAAACGACAAAGTTTTCGTTTATAAATCTTTTTCATAAACTTTCCTCTTTTTAATAATAAAAGCGCTGTACTGCCAACAGCGCTTTTATTATTTTTAATTATTCCTCTGCTCTTGACGGCCACCAATATTTCTCTTATATATTAGTTAGATTTCTAATCATTCGTTTTCTATCTATAAATTCTTACTCTACATAAAAGGAGCATTTTTCATGAAAGAATCACTTCACTATTTACTCATGGCCAACTATTTTATGATTCAGAAGGCACTTGTGACCAACGTCAAAGACACCGGTCTGACCTCCGGGCAACCCAAAGTTCTGGATTATCTGAAGAATCATAACGGTGCTGTGCAGAAAGATATTGCCGCCGGATGTCATATTGAACCGGCTTCTCTCACTGCTATTTTAAACGGTATGAAGACTAAAGGGCTGATTGAACGTCAACTCTGTCCCGACAATCACCGCTTTTATAATGTTTATTTGACTGAGACAGGCCGCCTCTATGTGGACCGCCTTGAAAATGAATTTGATACCATTGAATCTTATGCGCTTCAGAATTTTTCTGAAGCTGATAAAGAACAGCTAATAGAATATCTCAGCCGCATTTACAATACGATGCTGAATTACAAAGGAAAAGAGGATAAATCAAATGAATAAAGACCTTGCAAAGAAAAACAATAATTTAAAAGTCAGAATACCCATGTATTTTGTCGGACTTTTTCTCATGACCATCGGTATTGCCATTTCAGTCAAATCCAACCTGGGCGTATCCCCTGTCAGCTCTATCCCATATACCATGACCTGTGTCTGGGGCATTGAAATGGGCAAGGCAACAATTTTGTTTCACACCATTCTCGTTCTGATCCAGATTATCCTTCTGCGTCGAAATTTTAAACCGATCAACCTGCTGCAGATTGCTGTCGGTGTGGTTTTCGGTTACTTTACGACCTTCTGCAACTACCTGGTATCTTTTTTGCCGACACCGGAAAATATTCTGATCCGAATCATTATGATGCTCATCAGTACAGTTTTCATCGCTGTGGGAATCTTCTTCTATCTGCCGCCTAATCTGATGCCGCTGGCAGGCGAAGGTGCCATGCAGGCCGTATCCCAGATTACCGGAATGGAATTTTCCAAGGTCAAGATCCGTTTTGACTGCACCATGGTCCTGATTTCCATTATCACCTGCCTGATCACTATTCACAGTCCCGGCAGTGTGGGCATCGGCACCGTCATTGCGGCAGTTCTGGTAGGCACAGTGCTTGGTATTGTCACAAGACTTTTCGGACAGCAGCGTGATCGGCTGCTTTACGCTTAAAATCCTTATATCATAATAAAAAGGAGCTTTGCACATTAGTGCATAAGCTCCCCTTTTTTGATTATTTATTGATAACTCGTTTTACATATGTTGTATGCAGTACTTCATGTGCCTTATGGCTTCCCGGTTCGCCAAAGTACTCTTTGTAGAGCTGCTGGATAGCCGGATTCTCATGAGACTTACGGATTGGCTTAGCCGCATCGTTGTCATACAGAGCCTTTGCACGGATTGCGCGTACATCTGTAAAGTTACGAACGCTGCCGCGTACCTGAGGCTGGCCGCCGCCGTTGACACAACCGCCAGGGCATCCCATGATTTCGATGAAGTGGTAGTTTGCTTCGCCTGATTTCACCTTATCAAGAAGCTTTCTTGCATTGCCGAGGCCGGATGCAACTGCAACGCTGATATCCATGCCTGCAACATTGTATGTTGCTTCTTTGATGCCTTCTGTACCACGAACTTCCTGGAATTCTACATTCTTCAGTTCTTCGCCTGTCAGTGTCTCAACTGCAGTTCTTAAAGCAGCTTCCATAACACCGCCTGTTGCACCGAAGATAACAGCTGCACCTGTGGATTCACCCATCGGATTATCAAACTGTTCATCCGGCAGTTCATTGAACATCAAGCCGACTTTCTTGATCATACGAGCCAGCTCACGTGTTGTGATTGCGATATCTACATCAGGAACACCTGCTGCATCTTCATCATCTCTGCCGATTTCAAACTTCTTCGCTGTACATGGCATCACGCTGACGCTGACGATCTTCTTAGGATCAATGCCCATCTTCTCAGCAAAATAGGTCTTTAATGTTGCTCCGAACATCTGCTGTGGAGACTTGCAGCTTGAAAGGTTCTCTGTCATATCAGGGAAGTAATGTTCACAGTATTTGATCCAGCCTGGTGAACAGGATGTGATCAGAGGTAATTTGCCGCCATTCTGAACTCTGTCAAGGAATTCATGTGCTTCTTCCATGATGGTTAAGTCAGCTGCAAAATCTGTATCAAAGACTTTATCGAAACCAAGACGACGCAGTGCTGCAACCATCTTGCCTTCTACATCTGTACCCATCGGATAACCGAATTCTTCTCCAAGACCTGCACGTACACTTGGTGCTGTCTGAACAACAACATATTTATCAGGATCTGCAATTGCTGCAAAGATTTCGTCTGTGTTGTCTTTCTCATGTAAAGCACCTGTCGGACAGACAGCGATGCACTGACCACAGGATACACAGCTTGTATCAGCCAGATCCATGTTGAATGCTGTACCGATATAACTCTTGAAACCACGTTCATTTGGTCCGATCACGCCGATACCCTGAACCTTCTCACAGACAGCACTGCATCGACGACAAAGGATACATTTGCTGTTATCACGTACCATATGTGCAGCGGATGTATCAATCATAGCAGGTGTCATCTCACCATCATAATAGTTCTGATCCTCAACACCCAGTTCCTTACATAACTGCTGCAGCTCACAGTTTCCGCTTCTGACACAGCTTAAGCATTCTTTCTTGTGGTTGGAAAGAAGCAGTTCCAATGTCTTTTTACGTGATTCGATAACCTTCGGTGTGTTGGTCCAGACTTCCATACCCGGATTGATCGGATAAACACAGGAAGCAACAAGGGATCTTGCACCTTTTACTTCTACAATACACATACGGCATGCGCCGATTTCATTGATTTCTTTTAAATAGCAAAGTGTAGGGATGTCAATATGTGCCAGTCTAGCAGCTTCCAAAATGGTAGAGCCTGCTGGTGCACTGACTTCAACACCATTGATTTTGATTGTAATATTTTCCATTGTCTGCTCCTCCATTACTCTTTGTAGATTGCGCCAAAGCGGCATTTTTCCATACAAGCACCGCACTTCAGACACTTAGACTGGTCGATAACATGAGGCTCTTTGAGTTTGCCTGAAATTGCACCATTCGGACAATTTCTTGCACATAATGTACAGCCTTTACATTTATCTGCATCAATCTTGTAGGACAGCAGAGCCTTACAAACGCCGGCAGGACATTTCTTGTCTACGATATGAGCAATATACTCATCTCTGAAATAACGAAGTGTGGACAGAACAGGGTTAGGTGCTGTCTGGCCCAGACCGCATAATGCATTATCTTTGATGTAGTAGCAGAGTTCTTCCATCTTATCAAGATCTTCCAGAGTACCTTCACCCCTTGTAATCTTATCAAGCATCTCATACAGACGTTTTGTACCGACACGGCAAGGTGTACACTTACCGCAGGATTCATCTACAGTGAACTCCAGGAAGAACTTGGCAATATCTACCATACAAGTATCTTCATCCATAACGATCAGACCACCGGAACCCATCATGGAACCAATGCTGATCAGGTTGTCGTAATCGATCGGAATATCCATATGTTCTGCAGGAATACAACCGCCGGAAGGTCCGCCTGTCTGAGCAGCCTTAAACTTCTTGCCGTTTGGAATACCGCCGCCGATATCCTCGATGATGGTACGAAGTGTCGTACCCATAGGAACTTCTACAAGACCTGTATTGTTGATCTTACCATTGACCGCGAATACCTTTGTACCTTTGGACTTCTCTGTACCCATGGAAGCAAACCATTCAGCACCATTCAGAATGATCTGCGGAATGTTCGCATAAGTCTCAACGTTGTTCAGGATTGTAGGACTTGCAAACAGACCCTTGACAGCCGGGAATGGCGGTCTTGGTCTTGGTTCACCTCTGTTGCCTTCGATGGATGTCATGAGGGCTGTTTCCTCACCACAGACGAAAGCACCTGCACCAAGTCTCAGATCAATATCAAAATCAAATCCTGAATCGAAAATGTTCTTACCTAACAGACCATATTCTCTTGCCTGTTTGATGGCAATATTCAGACGCTCAACAGCGATCGGGTACTCAGCACGGACATAGATATAACCCTGGGAAGCGCCAATCGCATAACCTGCGATAGCCATTGCTTCCAGAACAACATGAGGGTCACCTTCCAGAACGGAACGGTCCATGAATGCACCCGGGTCACCTTCATCGGCATTACAACAGACATATTTCTGAACATTGCCTCTGTTTCCTGAAGCAAATTTCCACTTCATACCTGTCGGGAATCCGGCACCGCCGCGGCCTCTTAAACCACTGGCAAGGATTGTCTCAATAACATCATCCGGGCTCATCTCTGTCAATACACGGCCAAGGGCTTCATATCCGCCTGTACCGATATATTCATCGATGCTCTCAGGATTGATGATACCGCAGTTTCTAAGGGCAACTCTGTGCTGAAGACGATAGAAATCTGTATCCTTAAGTGCTTTGGCTGTACCACCGTCTTCTACATATAATAAACGTGTGACAACACGTCCTTTTAACAGATGTTCACTGACGATCTCAGGAATATCTTCCGGTTTAACCATTGAATAAAATGTGGCATCAGGATAAATAACCATAACCGGACCCTGTGCACATAAACCATGACATCCGGTCTTAACAATGGCTACTTCATTCTCTAAGCCGTTCTTCTTCAGTTCTTCCTGAAGAAGGCTGATCAGCGTCTCACTTCCGGAGGATGTACATCCGGTGCCGCCGCAAACTAATACATGGGAACGATACATAGCTGTCTACCTCCTATAAATTTGTTGAGCTTAATGTATATTTGCCAAGAACCTGACCACGGATCAGATGCTGCTCTACCACTTCTTCAGCTTTCTCCGGTGTCATCTTGATATATGTAACTTTCTCTTTACCAGGTTCATAAACTTCTACAATCGGTTCATACTGACATAAACCAATACAACCTGTCTGTGTAACAACAACATTGTCCAGCTGCTTTGCCTGAACTTCTTCAGCCAGTTTGTTAAGCACCGGTCTTGCGCCGCTGGCAATACCACATGTTGCCATGCCGACAACCACACGAATATGATTGGAACTATCGTCCTCTCTCATATTGACTTCACCCTGCATTCTGTCACGAATGGCTTTCAATTCTGCAAGTGATTTCATGCTGTCTCCTCCTCATTCTATATCACTGTACCGCCGTCAACTTCATGGCTGTTTTCGTTAAGAAATTGACGAACATACTCTGCTACCTCAGGGTTATTCAGCGGTACACCCTCTAAAATATCTTTAAATTCTCGCGTATCAAGCTTAAATGAACGCTTATTAAACGTATATGTATACAAAAAATCTATCTGCGTATTAAATGTAATCAGTGTATAAATCGTACCATTCATATCACCAAGAGGCATTCTGTCTATATGGGACAGACCGAATACCGCAGTGACCTTCGTCCCTATTCCGGGTTCAGACTGAATGGCAAAGCTGCCTCCCGTACTCTCCGCAGCCATCTTGAAGAACGGCACTCCCAAACCGATCTTTCTGGTTGTACGAGTGGTAAAAAAAGGATCCGTTACGTGAGACACCTGTTCTTTGGTCATACCACAGCCATTATCTTCTATGGTAATAGTAAGTCTATCTGCCGGCTGATTGATCTCCACTGAAATCTGTATCAGCGATGCTTCTGCTCTTACTGAGTTCTGGGCAATATCCAATACATTCAACGCTATCTCAGGCATCATGATTAGTTATATTTCTCCAATACACTATCAATATCATCAACTGTCAGTCGACCATATACTTCACCATTCACCATCATAACAGGTGCAAGACCACAGGCACCAACACAACGACATGCATCCAGTGAGAACTTGCCGTCCGGTGTACATTCACCGCCTGCAATATCAAGCTTCTCCATGAGCTTATTGTAAATATCTCCGGAACCCTTAACATAACAAGCCGTACCAAGACAGACGGAAATCTCATACTTGCCCTTCGGATTCAGGTTGAACCATGAATAGAATGTGGCAACACCGTAAATCTTCTCAAGGGGCACACCCAGTTCATCAGAAATAATTTTCTGAACCTCAATCGGGAGATAACCGTATATATCCTGCGCTTTCTGCATGATCGGCATCAGACATCCCTTCTCATCTCTGAGTTCCTGGATGACTTTCAGCAATTGTTCTTTCTGCTCTTCTGTACCATAGAATGGTACTGTTTTCTTATTTGAAGCCAAAAGAATCCCTCCTTCTTTT
>Ga0129310_1001013_pt1 | contig 27535 bp, 21 predicted proteins | sample Go1ome_2_FD_94433 | JGI IMG/M metagenome (GOLD analysis project Ga0129310, IMG submission 94433) | Western lowland gorrila individual fecal microbial communities from Wisconsin, USA - Go1022A metagenome | ecosystem: Host-associated > Mammals > Digestive system > Large intestine > Fecal | place... | reverse complement strand
GTCCCCATATTTATCAAGGCAGTTCTTGTGGACTGTCAGCTTTGCTGCGCCTAAAATTATTTGTGAAGATGGTCGTGGGAGGTTAGGTGAGATTGGTTTTTGTTAGCTTAATGGCATTGTCTTCTGAGGATAGCCAAAAATGATCTGTCGGATCATTACGGTTCAGATGCGGCAAGGCGCAACAAGATAACCGTCGAGAACATAGATGATCACTATGATATCCCCGACGACGATGCGCTGACTGCACTGGAAAAGACCGAATGCACAGCTTATGAAGAAGTGATGGCAGTACTCAAAAGGTCGGACATCACAGCTTTCAACATCTTCATGCTGCATTTCGGTCAAGGGCTGACGCTGAGAGAAACGGCATCAGTGCTAGAGATGGAGGAGTCAACAGTAAAGACAAAGATGTACAGAATGCTGAAAAAGCTGAAAAAAACAGTAAAGGAGGACAGGAGCCATGCGTTATTCCGACGTAGCTCAAAAGTATTATAAAGATACTAAGAGCAGGATACTTGAGAACGTTCTTGCGGCGGAAAACGGCGGCGAACGTTCGGACAAGAGAATCATCGGAGAAAGAGAAAGCAAGGAGAAAAAAATCATGACAAACAGTACAGCAACAGTAAGGAACAGCAAAGGAATAATAGCAGCGGCGTGCGCACTCGTTATGCTGGGCAGCAGCACATTCGTTATGCACAGACTGAGAGCATCGGACGACAGGGAAGTTTCGTCAAGACCCGACAATGTGAAATCAACGGTTGTAACTTCTTCCGATGAAGATACTACGTCAGAGGTGAATGAAGAAGATAACGAAACTGCCCCCGATGCAGATGACAGCACAGCGGAGAAGAGCGCGGAGAAGAAACAGGAGAAGAAAAATGACAGCGGCAAGACCACATCAGCCGCAGAAAAGGCAGACAACAGCACAATTATAACGCTCACAGATAACAGTGCTAAAAAGACAGACACCGGTACAAATTCGGATAACAGTACTCCTGTCAGCACTGTAAATGACAGCACAGCGGCGGCTGACAGTTCGGTAAAGGCTGACATCACCGATTCATCTGCTGACAGTCAGCAGGCAGACAGCACCGCTGATATCGACTACAGCCTTGATGAGGACAGCTATGTTTCAAATGTAGTTTTGAGTGAAGTTAACAAAGCTACATTCTTATGCGAGGGCACTGTGACCTCAAGGGATATATACGGAGATACAACCGACGGTGATTACAAGTCGCTGAGCGAATATTCGCCCGAAGAACTTGAAAAAGTGAGAAGCCTGTATTTCATATATACTGTAAAGCTGGATGGCATATGCCTGAAGGGTGAAGATATGAAACCATACTTTACTATGAATACGGGCGCCGAAGATGAAATGAGAGTAGCTGCCCCCGCAGACGAAGAGATCTACATCAACAATGGTATCTCTACAGATTATTACTTAACTTACATCAAAAATGGATCACCCGATATTTTCAATGTGGGCGATAAAATGCTTATTGAGCGTGACAGGCATACTGACATCAGTGGCTGGATACGTGACGTGCAGGAATTGTTCAAATACGATACTAATGAAAAGCTGTATCGCCACTATACTTACTATACGAATAACCGGACACATGACACGGTCGGACTTGAGAGCTTTACCAACTATATTACGAACACACTTAAAGGCGGCACACCCGAAGCCGCTGAACAGTGGGTGAACTATCTGGGCGAAAGCTATATGATAGAGTATATACCCAGCATGCGTTTCGCATCGGGCGAGGTCGTAAGTGTAAACTACTCACAGCCTGACGGCTGCTATGTTATCTACGTGGCAGAATAAACAAGCGTTCAAGTTAAGCCTGACTGCATACACCCAATGATATATCCCACACAAGTACGTTAACCATACCGCAGCAGGCATATAGATAAAGCCCGTCCTCTCTGACATTCGGGAGGGCGGGCTTTTTTGTCTGCATAAGAAAAAAGCTGTGCGGCGCAAAACGCTGACACAGCTTGTGGTATTATAGCACGATCTAGCAATTTTCCAGCGCCGCTGTGAACTCGCGGTACATATACAGCGAGCCTAATGCTATCAGCGGGATATCCTTTTCTTTTGCGTAAGAATATGCTTTGCGCACACCCTCTGCAAGTACTTCAAAACTCTCGGCTTCTATGCCTTTTCCGTTGAAGACTTCAGCCAGCTTTCCGCTGTCAAGGGCGCGGGGGTTATCGGGGCTTACGGTGAATGCTTTGTCGATGTAACAGCCCAGCATGTCGGCATACAGGCTGTATTCCTTGTCTGCCATAACGCCGATAAGTATCGCCGCTTTTTTATCGAAATAGCGGGATATAGTATCAGCCGCAAAGCGTATGCCGTCGGGATTATGTGCGCCGTCAAATATAACATACGGCTCACGGCGGAGTATCTCGAACCTGCCATGCCACTTTGCTTCTGCAAGACCCTTTTTCAGCGCATCATCGCTTATATCAAAGCCAATATCTCTCAGGATATCAACACATGTCAGCACATTTACGATATTGTCAAGCTGGTAAGAGCCGCACAGGGGAGTGTTCAGCGGCAGACCTTTCCACGTAAGGCTTATGCCGTCAAGAGAATACCGAACATCTGAAACGGGGGAGAGATCCTTCAAAGTCAGCGGTGCAGACATCTCAGCCGCCCTTGCTTTTATGACATTGAGTGCTTCCTCGCTGTCACCGCCGAAATATGCGGGGCGACCCTGTTTGATTATGCCTGCCTTGTGTGAGGCTATCTCAGCGATCGTGCTGCCCAGAAAACCGCAGTGGTCTGACTGAACATTGGTTATCACCGAAAGCATGGGAGCGGTCATAACATTTGTGGCATCGGTATCACCGCCCATACCACACTCGACTACTGCGATATCACACTTTTCCTCAGCAAACAGAAGATATGCCGCCGCCGCCAGCACCTCAAATTCGGTGGGCTTGTCGTCCATGCTTTCACACAGGGGAGCGGCTTTTGTGATGATATCGGCAAATCTTTGCTCTGTTATCTCTTTACAGCCGATGCGGTAACTGTCGGTAACGGCAGTTATGGCAGGAGAAGAAAATCCGCCTGTTTTATAGCCTGCACTGCACAGTACAGATGTCAGCATCGCCCCGAAAGAGCCTTTACCGTTTGTGCCCGAAACGTGTATCACTTTCACTTTTTCCTGCGGGTCACCCAGCAGTCCCATCAGTGCTTCCACACGTTCAAGCCCCAGCTTACTGCCCCTTTCGGAAGCAAGTTTAAGGTAGTCGAGCGCTTCGGTGTATGTCATCTTCTCACCTTTTCAAGTTCGCGCATGAATGCCTTGCTGGACATAAGCGCCGATATTATGACAGTTTCAGCCGCCGAAGTAATAAGATATATCGGTACGCGCATGAAGAGTGTCTGCATCGGTGTGTGGTAGTACACATAAAGTCCGAAAGAAGTTATTATCATCGAACCAACGATGTGTGCGCATACGGCAGATATGGCTATCTTCGGTATAACAGGCTTTATGCCTTTAAGTACATTGTGGAACATAAGACCCGATACAAGACCGATACAGGTCGAACCCACAGTGATGATGGGGTTGATGGAATAGCCCCTCAGCAGACAGCCCACCAAGTCAGCCACAAGACCTACCGCCCCGCCGATGACAGGTCCGAAGAACATGCCTGCCATCTGTATAGGCAGACCGCCGAAGCCGATGCGTATGCTGTCACCGATGTTGATGGCGCAGAACTTGCCCAGCACTATGCTGAGCGCCACGAAGATAGATGCCGCCGCCAGTACCTTTGTTGAGCCGAATAATTTTATGTTCGGCTCGATTGCTGTTGAATTGTTTGTGTCCATAAAAAAATCCTCCTTTTCCTCACTCATACGACAGAAAAGAAGGCGTGATGTCTTTTATTTTGCCCTATGAAGCGGGATGCAAAATACGAACCGCAAGCCGATGCTTAAAGCACACGCTTTTCGTCTGACTGACAACTCCCCGTTCAGCCAACACTTAACGAACGTATTTTTACTCTTCAGCGATATTTCGCAACAGCATTATTATACAGCATACCGAAACGTTTGTCAATATTCATTTTCAAATATTTTAAAGTTTACATTAACCTAAAAAATGGTAAATATTTTAATTCGAGGCGTTCCTGACGGCACATCATCTAATTTCTGACTGAAAGTATGTTCAAAGATATGTGTGACAGCCATGCAAAAGTGTGTAAATTCGGCATGCTGTCACTTGAAAAGTAAGATCGCCTGTGATATAATATTATAATGTAAAATGCAGGACTGCCCTGTACATGTATCTTATCCGAACAAGTCGGAAAGGTAACATAATAAAAAGGAGTACATGCTTATGAAAAACACAGTTTTGACCTTGCTTAAGCAGAAGCAATCGGGCGACAGGATAACGATGCTTACCGCTTATGACTACACGACTGCACGCATCTTTGACGAGTGCGGTGTGAATTCCATACTGGTCGGGGATTCGCTCGGTATGACGATGCTTGGGTATGATGACACCCTCGCTGTCACTATGGAGGACATGATACATCACACCCGCGCCGTTGCGAGAGGTGCAAATAACGCTTTTGTGGTAGCCGATATGCCGTTTATGTCATATCAGGTCAGCACAGAAGATGCGGTGCGCAATGCAGGCAGGCTTATAAAGGAGGGCGGCGCAAATGCTGTAAAGCTGGAAGGCGGCGCTGAGGTCTGCGGGCAGATAAGTGCCATCGTAAATGCTTCGATACCCGTTGTGGCACATCTGGGACTTACACCGCAGTCAGTCAATGTATTCGGCGGGTTCAAGGTTCAGGGCAAAAGCCTTGACAACGCAAGAAAACTCATTGAAGATGCTGTAAAGCTACAGCAGGCAGGCGCATGCGCGGTCACGCTGGAGGGCATACCCGCAAAGCTGGCTGAAATAATAACCAAAAAGCTGGTCATACCGACCATCGGCATCGGCGCGGGAAGCGGCTGTGACGGTCAGGTGCTTGTTTATCAGGATATGCTGGGGCTTACCGTCGGTCATACTCCGAAGTTCGTCAAAAAATTTGCAGATGTGGGCGAAGTGATGCGTCAGGGCGTTTCTGACTATATCACAGCGGTAAAGGACGGCAGTTTCCCGTCAGAAGAACACACATATGCGATAGATGAAGATGTGATATCAGCCATAGCAAAGGAGTATGAGTAAAATGAAGATAGTAAAGACTATAGATGAAGTACGCAGACAGGTAAAGGAATGGAAGTCACAAGGTCTGAGCGTGGGTCTTGTGCCGACTATGGGGTATCTGCATGAGGGTCATGCAAGCCTTATAGATGCTTCTCACCGTGACAATGACAGGACGGTGGTATCTGATTTTGTGAACCCGATGCAGTTTGGTCCCACCGAAGACCTTGAAAGTTACCCGCGCGATATCGAACGTGATGCGGCACTGGTGGAAGAACACGGCGGCGATATCATATTCAATCCCGAACCGGGCGAGATGTATCACGAAGGATTTTCCTCCTTTGTTGATATGGATGTGCTGACAAAGGAACTCTGCGGGCTTAGCCGCCCTGTGCATTTCAGGGGCGTTTGCACTGTTGTGTCGAAGCTGTTCAACATAGTTCAGCCTGACAGGGCATATTTCGGCAAAAAAGATGCCCAGCAGCTTGCAGTCATCAGACATATGGTCGATGACCTGAATATGGATATCGAGATAATCGGCTGCCCGATAGTGCGCGAAGAAGACGGTCTTGCAAAAAGTTCGCGCAATACCTACCTGAATGCTGAGGAAAGAAAGGCAGCACTGGTGCTGTCACAGGCTATAAATATAGGTATCGGCATGGTCAGAAACGGTGAGAACGACTGCGCCGCCATAACCGATGCCATGAAGCGCCATATCAGCGCCGAACCACTTGCCAAGATAGACTATGTCAAGATAGTTGACCTTGCCACCATGCAGCAGATACCTGCCATCGACCGCCCTGCGCTTTGTGCCATAGCGGTATATATCGGCAGTACCCGCCTGATAGACAATTTCTTTACCGAAGATATTTAAGGAGGCAGCATGAGATTATCTATCCTTAAAAGCAAGATACACCGCGCTGTCATAACACAGGCTGAACTTAATTATGTGGGCAGTGTCACAATAGATGAAGACCTGATAGATGCAGCGGGTCTGTACGAGTATGAACATGTGCATATCGTCAATGTCAACAGCGGCAGCCGCATAGAAACATATGTTATAGCAGGTGAACGCGGCAGCGGTATGATATGCCTGAACGGTGCAGCGGCAAGGGCAGGTCAGGTAGGTGACCCTGTAATAATCATGTCATATGCTGATATGACCCCCGAAGAGTTGAAGTGCTTTTCACCGAAAGTTGTATTCGTTGACGAAAAAAACAAGGCTGTCCGCGTGGCAGACTATGAAAAACACGGTGAACTGAGATAAGTTTTCCCCCGATACGGTATATCCGCTGTCGGGGGATATTTTTGTATTGGGCATTCTAATAAAATGACGCAGTTGTAAGTACAAATGTCATTCACGAAAATGACAGCATAATACACAAGTGACATTAACAAATGAAGTTTATTACGCCAAAATTCTAGTGATGACTGTTTTTTGAATTTACATTTCGGATATAATGTGGTATAATGCAAATCATAATATTATAATCTGTATGTACAAATCATACAGGGAAAAGGAGTGTAAATATGCAACACAGAACATTGAGCCTATCTCAGCGTATGGTGTCTGTTATCTCTGCCCTTGCATTGGTGCTGACTATGCTGGTGGTCTTCCCTGTGGGGACTGCTTACGCGGCGACTACCGACCTTTATGTCGGCTATTCGGGCAAGAGCAATAACTACTCCACCGTACAGGCAGCCGTTGACAAGGCGGCTTCCATCAACCCGACCAGTGAGTCACAGAGGGTCACGATACACATCGCACCGGGCACATACCGCCAGCAGGTGGTGGTGCAGACCCCCTACATCAAGTTCGTCAATGACGAGCCTTCAAAGGGCGATGTACTGCTGACATGGTACTACGGTATCGGCTACAAGTACTACAGTGCCAATTCAAAGGGCTACTATGACAGTTCGCTGGCAAAGTCGAAGAGCGGCAAGAATGTCGCCAACTACCGCTGGGGCGCAACTGTACAGCTGTGGCCTAAGGCAACATATTTTCAGGCTGAGAACATAGTTTTCGAGAACTCGTTCAACCGCTATATCACCAGCGAAGAAATAGCTGACGGTGTTGAATGCACCAACGAAACACTGACCGTTGCCCGCAAGAGCGGTGTTGACGTTCAGTCAAAGTCGTACACTGAGAGAGCGGCGGCTTTCTCGGCTGATGCGGCTTACTGTGAGTTCCTCAACTGCAAATTCTACAGCAGTCAGGATACACTTTACACAGGCGGTTCGCCCCAGTACTACAAGCACTGCCTTATAGAGGGTCAGACCGACTACATATTCGGCGGAAGCAACGCTGTGTTCGACCAGTGCGAACTCCGCTGGAAGGGCTACAGTTCAGGTTCGACAGGTGGCTATATCACTGCCGCAAGGGAACAGGGCAACTCCTATACAGGCTACCTCTTCTCCGACTGCAAAGTGACTGCCAACCCCGACCTTACCGTAACTGCGGGCTATCTTGGCAGACCTTGGGCGCAGACCGCAAAAGTAATGTTCATAAATACCACATTGCAGAACAGCAGTATGATAAATGCGGCAGGCTGGTATTCGATGAGCGGCGTTCAGCCCGAAACCGTTGACGGCTTCAAGGAGAACGGCACTAAGCTGGCTAACGGCACAGCTGTTGACCTCTCAAAGAGAAAGGGTCACATCATATCTGACAGCGATGCGGCTAACATAAATCTGAAAAACTACATGAACAACTGGACACCCGCTTTCATAAACGGTTCGGCTTCATCTTCATCGGGTACTACTACCCCCGCTGTGCTCAGCACATCGCTTATCAGCAGTCTTTCGGTAAAGGACAGCACTTACGGTTCTTACTGGTCGCTGGCTGAGAATACAGCTGTGGGCGCAAAGGCTTTCGGTGACCGCGATTTCACCATCACTTCACTGCCCGATATACTGGCAGGCGCAGACCATATCGTGACAGCATGCGACTCCAAAAAGACCGATGCTGACCTTGCAGTACTGACTGCCGCTAAGGATATCACCGTTTATGTGGCTATGGACCAGAGAAATGTGACACTTCCCGCATGGCTGGGCAGTTTCACAAAGACAGGCTATATTCTGGGCGTGACCGATGGCGAGGGCGAAAAGCCTTTCGATATTTATTCCATCGATATCAAGTCAGGTTCATCGCTGACACTTGGCACAAACGGCATGATTGGCTCAGTTATGGGTTATACAGCTTTTGCCGCGCCCACACCCCGCGAAGACCTTAAGAGCACTCTTATCAGCAAGCTGACTGTCAAGGACGAAACATACGGCGAATACTGGTCGCTCGACAGCTACACATATGTTGGCGCAAAGGCTTTCGGTGACCGTGATTTCACCATCACAACACTGCCCGATATACTTGCAGGCGCAGAGCATATCGTTACAGCATGCGACTCCAAAAAGACCGATGCTGACCTTGCAGTGCTGACTGCCGCTAAGGATATCACCGTTTACGTGGCTATGGATCAGAGAAATGTGACACTTCCCGCATGGCTGGGCAGTTTCACAAAGACAGGCTATATTCTGGGCGTGACCGACGGCGATGGCGAAAAGCCTTTCGATGTTTACGCTATCGACCTTAAGGCAGGCTCATCACTGACACTTGGCACAAACGGCATGATGGGCTCAGTAATGGGCTACACAGCATTCGTCACCGAGTACAAAGAGCCTGCACCTGTAAAGGAAGTCGGCGTGCGCGGCGATGCAAACTGCGACGGCAAGGCTGATCTCTTCGATGCGATACTCGTTATGCAGTATCTCGCAGACCCCTATAACTCCGCTATCAGCGAACAGGGCAAGCTGAATGCCGATGTTGTGGGCGATAACGGTCTTACAAGCGAAGATGCACAGCAGATACAGAGATTTGTGACAGGTCTTGTAACAGAACTTTGATATGTACCCCATATATTTGAAAGATGCTCTCCGTAACATTGCGGAGAGCATTTTTTTGCCTGAGATCATACAGGGATATTTGAGAATGCCTTATAGAATACATCTATAGCACAAGGCTTATGTGACAGCGTTATCTTATATCCCATGTGATGACTTAGCGGAAAATGCACTCACCGATGCAGTGTAATGCGCTGATATACGTAAAAAACGCGGTGATAACGTTGTCATATATTGCCGTAAAACACTGCTTTGGCGGACTTTATGTGCTGTGTATGCGGCTTTTGCCACTGCTTGAAAGCGCTGTGCTGCCCTTTCGGTGCAAACGTTGTCACAGTTCAATGTTGACCTTTTCTCACTTTTCGGCTAAACTATAGTCAAACCAAAATATGGTTATCCCGCTGACACACTGAATTATATCGAAAATTGAAATAGTTTGCGGTCATCTTCCCCTGCCGCATGCGGGGGGAAGATAACATCAGCACAATGTTTCTTTGTTATACAGCGCTTTGCGGCAGTGTGCTAAAGGGATTATCATAAATCACAAACCGAAAGGAAATGATAAACATGGCAGAACTCAGATTTGATACCAGAAAGATAAAGGCAGGCTACAGCCCGGCCGACAACAATCAGGCGATATCGCCACCCATTTACCAGACAGCCGCTTATGATTTCAGAGATACCGAGCATGCGCAGAATCTCTTCACCTATAAGGAAGCAGGCTACCTTTACACCCGCGTGGGCAACCCCACCGTCAACTACTTTACCGAGCGTGTAAAAGCCCTTGACGGTGCCAAGAACGGTCTTGCGGTAGGTTCAGGCATGGCGGCTATAACCTACACACTGCTGAACCTTGCATCTAAGGGCGGCACTATACTGGCATCGCCTTACCTATACGGCGGCACTATCGATGCTTTCGACAGACTGTTCCCCGAACTTGGCATAAAGATAAAGCTGACAGATGCAGTGCTCGACCCCGAAAGACTTGAAAAAGAAATGACTGATGATGTCAAGGCGGTGTATGTTGAGTCGATATCCAACCCAAACGCATATCTGCTTGATATCGACAGCATTTCTGATGCCGCACATAAACACGGTGTACCTGTGGTAGTTGACAACACACTTGCCACACCATACCTTTACAGACCTTTCGAGCATGGCGCTGATATCGTTGTCTACTCGGCTACTAAGGCACTGACAGGTCACGGCAACCTTATCGCGGGACTGATACTTGACAACGGCGATATGAGCCTTTACACCAAAGAGCGTTATCCGCAGTTCTATGAGCCTATCGTGATGCTCAAAGGCAAAGCGCCCGCAGACATATTTGCTGACAACTTCTTTATTTTCCGCGCGACACTGGTATATCTCAACCTGCTGGGTGCGGCGCTGTCACCGCAGGACGCATATCTCGGCATCATCGGCATAGAAACACTTTCCGAGAGAGTAGCAAAGCAGTCGGCAAACGCGGCAAAGATAGCGGCATACCTTGAAAGTTCGCCCGCAGTCGAATGGGTGCGCCACCCCAGTCTTAAAAGCTACAAGTTCCGTGAACTGGCTGAGAAGCATCTCACCAACGGCGGCGGCGGAGTACTTAGCTTCGGCATAAAGGGCACACCTGAGCAGGAAGCGGTATTCCTCAACAATATCAAGCTGTTCCACTACCATGTAAATCTGGGTGATGCGCGTTCGCTGATAGTTGACTCGCCAAACACCACTCACAGTGAACTGAATGAAGAAGAGTTTGTACTGGCAGACATTCCTAAGAATCTTATCCGCATTTCTGCGGGACTTGAAGATGCAGACGACCTTATAGCCGACCTTGAACAGGCATTTTCAGCGGCGGGGCTTTTGTAATTCATAATTCATAATTCATAATTGTTGGCAGGGTCGAAAGTGAGTCGGTTCAGCGGAAAAGAGAGCGAACCATGACGCGGACAAAGTGAGAAAAGAACACAAAGCAGTGAGCGAGTCCAAGCGCGCGGTCAAGCCTCGCGCCAGCAGGCATGCGGGAGTTTGAGGGCAGAGCCCTCAATCACCGAAGTGCAAAACCAAAATGCACATCAAACGATAAGAGCAAAGCAAAACATGGTTATCCCGCTGACACACCACAAAAACGGCAGTTTTACAGAACTTAAGGTGGTTGGCATAAGCGCGGGAATGCGTGAAACTGTAAGGCGGGAGCGGCAGGCGCTCTCGCCTTTTGCATGGAAGTCTTGACAGACAGGACAGAAAAGCAGGTAAAATTATATCGCATAGCCAGCATTATTCTAAAAATTTACAATTTGCCCTTGACAAACAGGTCTAACTGCGGTATAATCATACTATTCTAATATGTTAACTATGGTAAAGTGAGGCGAGTGTAATGTCATTGAAAAAAATAGCACAGATGACAGGCGTGTCAGTATCAACAGTTGGCAGGATACTCAGTGACCCGAACCATAAATGTGCCGATGAAGATGTCAAGCGCAGAGTACTTGAAGCCGCGAGGTCGATAAACTATATCCCGAACTCTTACGCGAGGTCGCTGAGGTCAGGCGGTGTCAGCGATGACAGGATATACCGCGTGAACATACTGATGACCAGATATGTGCATGAATCAGCAGACCCATTCTATGACGAACTGCTGATGATACTCGAAAAGGAACTGCGCAATAGCAGTTGCATCATCGGGCATGTGTGGCATTATGCAGAATTTTCCGACGAAAAGATAAGCAAGTCCGACAAGATACAGAAACTTGCAGATGAACTCTACCCTGAAGGCGCAGAGCGTTCTGACGGACTGATAATAATAGGCAAGGTAACGGTGCGGGCACTAAGAATACTAAAAAGCAGAGAGAAGAACATCATTTCGATAAACCGCAACTCTACCAACTACGAAGCCGATGAAGTTCTGTGTGACGGCAGGCGCATCGCACAAACTGCTGTTGCTTATCTGGTAAGGCTGGGTCATACTAAGATAGGATATGTCGGTGACTGTCACAGCGAATCGCGCTTTGCAGGCTATCAGGCAGCAATGACGGGCAGTCATCTTTCACCCGATATCGACCATATCTACGACACACTGCCCAACGAGGCGGGCGGTATCGCGGCGGCAGAGTATTTCAGCGAACTTGATGACCCGCCGACAGGTATCTATTGTGCGAATGATATACTCGCGGTCGGTATGCTAAAAGCGCTGGGCAGGCGGCGTACAAGGGGTTATATGCCGTCGGTTATATCCAGTGATGATATCGAAGCCGCCCAGTACACCAAACCGATGCTGACAACCATATCTCTGCCAAAGACCGAGATGGTGCGCTTTGCACTGATGCTGCTGCTCGACCGCATAAAGGGCGGTCACAAGATAGTTTCAAGGCTGGAGGTCGAAGGTACGCTGGTCATACGTGAGAGCTGTCAGCCTTATGGCGAGATGAATGAACCTGAGTACTACATCTGAGAGAGTATAGTTCCTCTTATCCCATACATTATAGCTACCCGCCTTAAAAAGAATGACGCACTTCTGCTGTCATTCTTTTTTTTAGCTTTAGTGATAACGTTATCTTCTGGCGACGCGAAAATCACGATATTTTTGCCCGTTTTTGCATTACAGCAACGGCTAAACACGGATATATCAAGTGACAACGTTGTCATTCAAACGGCTGTGTAAACAGTATGTTCAAAAGAATTTACCATGATAAACTATTTTGAACCTAAAAAAGACCTTCTACAGTGCTGAAACGATATGCGTGATGACAACGTTATCACCTTTTTGCGTTGACATTACGGGCTTTTTGCAGTACAATACATACATAACATAGATAACAACTAGGAATTGTATGAAAGGAAGATGGATATGAGTTACAATAATATAGAAACTGCACTGATACACGGCGGCATCTCAACTGACGAACGCACAGGTGCGGTGAATGTGCCCATCTACCAGACCTCGACTTTCAAGCAGGACGGTCTTGGCAAGATGAGGGGATATGAATATTCCCGCACAGGCAACCCGACCAGAGAAGCCCTCGAAGCCCTCATCGCTGAACTGGAGGGCGGATATGCAGGTTTTGCATTCGCAAGCGGTCTTGCGGCTGAAACTGCGGTGCTTAGTCTGCTTCACACAGGTGACAGGGTGCTGATATCCTCAAATGTTTACGGCGGTACTTTCAGGCTTTTAAATCAGGTGTTCGACCACTTCGGCATAAACTACACCATATCCGATACCGAAGACCCCGCCGCTTTTGAAAAAGATATCACCGATGATGTTAAAGCGGTGCTGATAGAAAGCCCTGCCAATCCGCTGATGACCATAACTGATATCCGCGCAGTGGCAGACATCGCCCACAGACACGGTCTGCTGGTGATAGTAGACAACACTTTCATGACCCCCTACCTGCAAAGACCTATCGAACTGGGTGCAGATATAGTCGTACACAGCGCCACAAAATATCTCGGCGGACACAGCGATGTGGTGGCAGGTCTGGCAGTAGTCAAAACTAAGGAACTGGCTGAGAAACTGGCGTTCATACAGAATTCCACAGGCGGTGTACTGCCGCCGTTCGACAGTTTCCTGCTGATACGCGGCATAAAGACACTGGGCGTAAGGCTTGACAGACATGTTGAAAATGCAGTGGCGGCGGCTGAATACCTGTCAGCGAATGAAGCAGTCAAGAGCGTGCATTATCCAGGACTTCCCACCGACAAGGGCTATGAAGTCAACAAGCGTCAGGCTAAGAACGGCGGTGTGATGATATCATTTGAACTGACTGAGGGTCACGACATAGAAAAGTTTTTCGAGAGCCTTGAGCTGATAACGCTGGCAGAAAGTCTGGGCGGTGTTGAATCGCTGGTATGCCACCCCTCTACCATGACCCACGCATCTATCCCCGAAGAGATACGCAAAAAGGTTGGCATAACCGATGGGCTGATAAGACTTTCGATAGGCATTGAAAATATCAGCGATATACTGGCTGACCTTGAAAAGGCAATAAAAGCAAGTGAGGTAAAGTAATATGAGATATGAGTCGATGCACGAACTTATCGGACATACGCCGCTGGTAAGGCTCAAAAATATGGGGGTCGCCCCCGAAGTAAAGATATATGCAAAACTGGAGATGTACAACCCCTCAGGCAGTGTGAAAGACCGTATAGGTGAGTATATGATAGCCGCTGCCGAGAAAGAGGGCAGGCTGAAAGCGGGCGGCACTATAATAGAAGCCACCGCAGGCAATACGGGACTGGGCATTGCATTCGCAGCACTTGGAAAAGGCTACAGAGTGATATTTACAGTCCCCACAAAGTTTTCGGCTGAGAAGCAGGCGCTTATGCGTGCGCTTGGCGCTGAGGTGATAAACACTCCCCGCGCTGAAGGCATGCTGGGGGCTGTAAGAAAGGCAGAAGAGTTGAAAAGTCAGATAGAAGGCTCGATATCCCTCGAACAGTTCAAGAACAGATATAACCCCCTTGCCCACTATGAAACTACGGGCAGAGAGATATATGAGGAACTTGACGGCAGGCTCGACTATCTTGTGGCAGGCGCAGGAAGCGGCGGTACGTATTCGGGTATCGTCAGGTATCTGAAAGAACATAACGATAATATAAAAGGTGTCCTCGCTGACCCTGAAGGCTCGACCATCGGCGGCGGCGAACACTTCGACTACAACATCGAGGGCATCGGCAACGACTTTATACCCGAAACGATGGATATATCCCTCGTAGACAAGGTGATAAAGGTGAATGACGAAGAGGCGTTCAGCACAGTGCGCGCCCTTGCTAAAAACGAGGGCATAATAGCAGGTTCGTCATCTGGGGCGGCTATGGCTGCGGCGATAAAGCTGTCAAAGGAGATAGACAGCGGAACTATAGTCGTGGTCTTCCCCGACAGAGGCGACCGCTATTTCAGCACAGGGCTGTTCTGATAAACGGAGAAGTATATATGATATTCAAGATAGCGATAGCAAGCAGCGACGGCGTTCGTACAGACAGGCATTTCGGGCAGGCAGATGAGTTCTGCATATACAGCCTTGACACTGAAAAGGAAGACTGTGAACTGCTGGGCAAAAGAGAAGTCTGTCCCGCCTGTCACGGCGGCGAACATCAGGTCGGCAGTTTTGACGATGTGCTGGCGGTACTGGAAGATGTATCTGCGGTTGTGGCACAGCGGGTGGGCTACGGTGCTGAGAGTTACCTGAAAAGTCACGGCAAAGCGGTATACCAGATACCGCTGGACATCGAAGAAGCGCTGTGCAGACTGCTTGAAGAGAAACGATGGGAGGCAGACAAATGGCAGTTACATACGAAGAACTGACGACAAAGCACCCATGCTTCGCGAGAGGTGAACACAGCAGCAACGGGCGGATACATCTTCCTGTAAGCCCCACATGCAACATCGAATGCCGCTTCTGTGAGAGAAGCATAAACAGCTATGAGAACCGTCCCGGTGTGGCAGCAACGGTCATACGCCCTGAGGAAGCTGCAAAAGCTGTGGAAAAGGCACTGGAGTTATGCCCCGAAATAAAAGTGGCAGGCATAGCGGGTCCAGGCGATACTCTGGCGAGCAACTGTGCGCTGCGCACATTCGGGCTTATAAAAGAAAAGTTCCCGCAGCTTGTAAAGTGCATGAGTACGAACGGTCTGCTGCTGGCTGAAAAGGCGCAGGAGGTCATAGATGCGGGCGTTGACTCGCTGACAGTGACGGTCAATGCGGTAGACCCCGAGATAGAAGCAAAGCTGAACGCAGGCATAAGCTGGCATGGCAAACACTACGAGGGTGTCGAAGCCGCAAAGATACTGATAGAACAGCAGATAAAAGGCATAAAGCTGGTCAGTGATGCGGGCATGACCGTCAAGGTGAACACGGTGCTTGTGCCCGGTATAAATGTGGATCATATCGGGGAGATAGCCCGTACAGTGGCAGAAGCGGGTGCGAGCATATACAACATAATCCCGCTGATACCTCAGCATCAGCTGAAAGACTGTCCGCCGCCTACCTGCGAGGAGATAGAGGGCGCGATACGTGCGGCACAGGAGTATATTGATGTGTTCCGACACTGCCACCGCTGCCGCGCCGATGCGGTTGGTATACCGGGTGGTAAAGACTTCGGTGATGAAGTCTATATGCAGAGGCTTTCCACGAAAGATACTTTCTCACATGGATAAATACCATATGTTGATGTGAGAGATATCCTGCGATATATCTGAAATACCATATGCGGTATTTCACACAAAAAATATATCAGATGCGATATTTTGATATCTGACATTATATCAAATACAATATGTTGATGTCTGATATATCAGCTGACATATTATAAATACCGTATATGGTATTTAATATACAAACAAAATAACGTGGGGCAAAACATAGTCTTGATACATGCCCCATCAGGAATAGGAGTAAAAAAGATGGCTAAGGAATTAAGACAGATAGCAATTTACGGCAAGGGTGGTATCGGTAAATCTACCACAACACAAAACCTGACAGCAGGTCTGGTGGAAAGAGGAAACAATGTCATGGTCGTTGGCTGTGACCCTAAGGCAGACTCAACAAGACTTCTGCTGGGTGGTCTGCACCAGAAGACTGTTCTCGATACGCTGAGAGATCAGGGCGAGGACGAGATAGAACTGGACGCTATACTCAAAGAGGGCTTCATGGGTACAAAGTGCGTTGAATCGGGCGGCCCCGAACCGGGTGTAGGCTGTGCGGGACGCGGTATCATAACTTCCATCGGTCTGCTGGAAAGACTGGGCGCTTACACCGAAGACCTCGACTATGTGTTCTACGATGTACTGGGCGACGTTGTCTGCGGCGGTTTCGCAATGCCTATCAGAGAGGGCAAGGCTAAGGAGATATACATAGTTGCATCGGGCGAGATGATGGCGCTGTATGCGGCAAACAATATCTCAAAGGGTATCGCAAGATATGCAAGACAGGGCGGCGTTCGTCTGGGCGGCATCATATGCAATTCGAGAAATGTAGACCGTGAGGCCGAACTGGTAAGAGCATTCGCAAAGGAACTGGGCACACAGATGATACACTTTGTTCCCCGTGATAACGATGTTCAGCGTGCCGAGATACGCAAAAAGACTGTTATCCAGCATTTCCCCGAGTCAAAACAGGCTGACGAGTACCGCTCACTGGCCGAGAAGATAGAGCAGAACGATATGTTCGTTATCCCCAAGCCCATGACTCAGGAAAGGCTTGAAGAGATACTGGTTGAATACGGTCTGATGGACGACCTCAAAGACGACTATAAGATCTAATAAGATCTAATTCATAATTCATAATTCACAATTCATAATTGTTGACATGCGCGAAAGCTCGGTGCATTTGACGCAAATCTTTGCAAACAAGGGTGAGTAGGGCGGGTGGCGTTCGCGACCGTGTCGGCGTTTTTCCCGCTGTTTGATTGGCTAAGCTGCGCAAGCACAAACATAAATCCCAAAAATCATGCCAAAGAGCGACCCGCGCAACATCAGCAAAGCTGGTGTTTGGGGTATGAGGGCTGTGCCCCAATTTAAGATAGGAGTTTAAAATGAGTAAAGTAAATCTTAATATACCTGAGGTCGAAATACGTGAGATACGCCTTAATTCGATAACGGGTTTTCAGGGAACTGCTAAGGAACTGGTAGATGCCTGTTCCGCATGCGGAGGAAAAATGAAAGACAAGAACAGGTCTTTCAGCCAGTGTCTTGGCTGCGGAACTTCAAATGCTGCCTGCACACTTACACTAATTCAGGACGCTGCGATAATCTCACACGGTCCTGTGGGCTGTTCGACCTGCCTGCATGAATTTGCCTTCACTTACAGGGTGAATGCTTATCTCAGACAGCTGGAACACCCGACACAGAGAAAGATATTCTCTACCAATCTGGAGGAAAAGGACACCATCTACGGCGGTGCGAAAAAGCTGGAAGCCGCTATCAGAGAGGTGCATAAAAGGGCAAAGCCAAAGGCGATATTCGTCATAACCACCTGCGCGGCAGGCATCATCGGTGATGATGTGGAAAGTGTCACAAATGCGGCACAGAAAGAACTGGGCATTCCTGTTGTGGCAGTCTTCTGCGAGGGATTCAGGTCTAAGATGTGGACTTCGGGCTTTGATGCGGGCTATCACGGCATCGCAAGGAAGATAATCAAGCCTGCAAGACAGAAGAGGAATATCATCAATGTCATAAACTTCTGGGGCAGTGATATTTTCAGGGAGTGGTTCGCTGAATTCGGCTATGAACCAAACTATATCACACCATTTGCAACGGTGGACAGCCTCAGCTATTCCAGCGAGGCGGCGCTGACCATACAGGCATGTTCGACACTGGGCAGTTATCTCGGTGCGGCGCTGGAACAGGGCTTCGGTGTGCCTGAGATACGCAATTCGCCCCCTTACGGCATAGCACAGACCGACCGCTGGTTCAGGGAACTGGGGCAGATATTGGGCAAGGAAAAGGAAGTCGAAGAATTCCTCGCACGCAAAAAAGCTGAGTATATGCCGAAAATAGAGGCTCTGCGCGAAAAGCTGAAAGGCAAGACCGCTTATGTTACAGCGGGCGCTTCTCACGGTCATTCACTGCTGGCACTGCTGAAAGAACTGGGCATGGAAACTCAGGGCGCGGCTATATTCCACCACGACCCCAAATACGACAACGAGGACGAACGTGCCGACACCCTCAGCCATACAGTTGCAGACTACGGCGATGTGCCGAATTACAATGTCTGCAACAAGCAGGAGTTTGAGCTGGTCAATGTACTCAACCGCATACGCCCCGACATATTGCTTGCGCGGCACGGCGGCATGACCCTCTGGGGCGCTAAGCTGGGCATACCCTCACTGCTGGTGGGCGATGAACATTTCGGCATGGGCTATGAGGGTCTTGTGGCATACGGCGAACGCATACTTGAAACTATCGATAATGACGAGTTTGTAAAGAACCTTGCAAAGCATTCTGTCAACCCCTATACAAAATGGTGGCTTGAACAGGAGCCGTACACATTTTTAGGAAAGTAAAGGAGTAATAATATATGGCAGGACTTATAGAACAAGAGCGCTACACATGCGCTATAGGTGCTTTGCAGACGGTGGTCGCTATCCCACGTGCGGTGCCGATACTTCATTCGGGACCGGGCTGCGGAGTTATGATAAAGGGCTTTTTTGAGAGAGCCGCAGGCTATGCGGGCGGCGAAACTGCACCCTGCACCAATTTCAGCGAAAAAGAGGTCGTTTTCGGCGGCACTGACAGGCTCAGGAATATCATAAAGAACACCTACAAAGTGCTGGACACCGATCTTCAGGTGGTGGTAACAGGCTGTACCGCAGGCATTGTGGGCGATGATGTTGCAAGTGTAACAGATGAATTTCTCTGGGAAGAGGACAGACCCATCGTGCATGTGGAAACTTCGGGCTTCAAATCGAACAACTATGTTTCGCATTCGGCGGTGGTAAATGCGATAATCGACCAGTATGTCAGCCGCTTTGAAGAGGAAAATCCCGCAAGGAGCGAGAAGAACTTAGTCAATGTATTTGCATCTATCCCGTATCAGGATCAGTTCTGGAAAGGCAACCTGAAAGAGTACAAGCGCCTGCTGGAGGGGCTGGGATTGAAGGTCAATATCCTCTTCGGACCGCATTCACGCGGCGTTAAGGAGTGGCAGACCATACCTAAGGCGAATTTCAACGTGTTCATATCTCCCTGGTACGGTGAGCCGATAGTAAAAAATCTGGAAAGAAAGTACGGTCAGCCGTACTATCAGTTCGGTTACCTGCCCATCGGTGCGAATGAGACTACAAAGTTCCTGAACGGCGTGCTGGAATACGCCATAGAACAGGGCGCAGGCATCGATGAGATAAAAGCCCGCGCATTCATAGCTGAGGAAGAAAGAGCCTACTATGAAGAACTTGACAATCTGGCGACATTCCTGCTGGAATTCAGATACGGTCTGCCAAGCTATGCGCATGTACTGCATGATGCGGGATATGTGGTCGGTCTGACAAAGTTTTTGCTGCACGAAACAGGCGTGATACCCAAAGAGCAGTTCATAGTGGATAATGTTCCCGCCAAGTATCAGGAGAAGATAGCTGAGGAGATACGCTCGGTATCGGACAAGCGCGAGATACCCGTATACTTCGACCCCGATGCGGGCGCTATGCAGGACGTTATCAGGGGGCTTGACAACAAGGGCAGAGCGCTCATACTGGGAAGCGGCTGGGATAAGGAACTTGCCGCAGAGATAGGCGGCGATTTCCTCTCCATCGCATGCCCGACACCTTACCGCATCGTGCTGACTACGAACTATGTGGGCTACACAGGCGGTCTGCGGGTGATAGAGGACATCTACAACACTGCCCTTGCGACATACAAGTAAAACGGCATCTGAAAGGACTGATATCATGGCAAAAGTCGCAGTTGCAACATCTGACGGTTTCACTGTCAATGAACATTTCGGGCACGCACAGTTTTTTCGTGTCTACGAGCTGAATGATGACGGCTATGAATACGCGGGCATACGTGATGCGGTGGCTGTCTGTCAGCAGGCACTCGGTCATGACACCACCCGCTTTGACAAGATAATAGAACTGCTGTCCGACTGTGATGCGGTTCTTGTCAACCGCATCGGTGAGGGTGCGGCGGCGTACCTGATCGAACGGGGAGTGCGCGTCTTCGAGGTAAGCGGCACTATCGACGCGGTGCTGACACGGCTGAAACTGTAGAGATTATTTGATGATATTTTATATAATTGCGTGGGCGGTCCGCAGTACCGTCCGCGCTTTTTTATTATATGAAACAGTGCTGAATTTCAGCGTGAATTGGCGGGATATCTGCTGTGACAGACCTTTGTGCGACGGAAATCATGATCTGTCTTCCTCGTTCACTCAAATTTTACTTAAGATACTTAAATTATTAATTTTTTATTCGTGAGTGCTCGTTGACAAAAAAACGATTTCGTTGTATAATACAAAAAAAGAAAGAAATATTGTGAAATTTTATTGTATTTTATTATCATGACAAAACAAAAGGCATCATCTTGCGGGCTGTCTGGTGATAATGCCGTAAAACGCAGTATTTCGATTTCGTGACATGAGTTGGGAATGGGTAAAAAATATTACATTATAGGAGGATATTAAACATGAAAAGCAACTTTAAGAAAGTTATCTCGACATTTGCCGCACTTGCTGTAACAGCGGCTTCTTATACGGCTGCTATGCCTGTGGGTGCTGTGGGCAGCGGCAATGCTGATACTTTCCCTTACACCATCGAAGCTGAGGATATGGAAGGCGCATCTGTCTGGACGAACAATTACGGTCCTGCACCCAAGAATACTTCGGGCGAGGGCTTTTTCTACCTGACAGGCGGCTCGGCTTCATTTACCGTTACTGTCCCTGAGGACGGCATGTATACCATCACCGCAAGGTGTGCACAGGTGCTCGATAAGAACGGCAGACAGGAGTCGATCGCGGTAAACGGCATCAAGCGCATGAAGAATATGCCTTATTCCGAAGAATGGGTGGATTTCAGCTTCGGCAGCTTCCGCCTTAACAAGGGTGTCAACACCATCGAGTTCATAAACGAATACGGCTACATGGCTATAGATACAGTCACAGTAAGCGCTACACCAAAGCATGATTACACACTGGCAGAAGGCACGCTGACCGACAAGAACGCTACCCCCGAAGCTAAGTCGCTGATGGCTTATCTGAAGAGCGTATACGGCAGCCACATCATCGCAGGTCAGCAGGAGATATACGGCGGCGGTCACGGCGGCAACTATGAGTGGGAGAACGAGTATCTCAAAGACCTGACAGGCAAAGTGCCCGCTATCAGGGGCGTTGATTTCATGAACTACAACCCGCTGTACGGCTGGGACGACGGCACTACCGAGCGCTGCATCGAGTGGGCTACCGAGCGCGGCGGTATCGTCACTGCATCGTGGCACATAAATGTTCCCAAGGATTTCAAAAACTACACTTTGGGTGACAGGCTGGACTGGAAAGAATGCACCTACAAGAACTATCAGAGCGGTGAAGGCTCTAAGGACTTCGATACAAGGAACGTTGTCATCAAGGGCACTAAGGAGTATGAGTACTTCCAGCTGGCGATAAAAGACCTCGCCGCACAGCTTACCAGACTTCAGGATGCAGGCGTGCCTGTTATCTGGCGTCCTCTTCACGAAGCACAGGGCAACGAGGGCAACTACTCTGACGGTACAGCATGGTTCTGGTGGGGCGACAGAGGCGCTGAAACATACAAGCAGGTATGGAAGCTGCTCTACACCACACTGACCGAAGAGTACGGTCTGCACAACCTGATATGGGAATTCAACAGCTATGACTACACCAATTCCGCTTCATGGTATCCGGGTGATGATTATGTAGATATCGTGGCATATGATAAGTACAATGTTGAGTACAACAGAGGCGACGGCAAGTCAAGCGGTCCTAACCTGCTGGCTATACCTGCAAAGTTCGATGCACTGTATGCACTGACAAACGGCAAGAAGATGGTCGCTATGGCTGAGAACGACACCGTTCCCGCACTGGATAATCTGGTAGTTGAGGACGCAGGCTGGCTGTACTTCTGCCCCTGGTATGACGGCGGCAATGATGGTGGCACAGCATTCCTCGGTGCAGCATATCAGGACTTTGATGAGCTGAAAAAGATCTATCAGAGCGATTACTGCATCACTCTTGATGAACTGCCTGTTGACCTCTACACAAACGGCGGAAGCACACCTGTACCCGTACAGGTCGAGAAGCTGATCGGTGATGCTAACTGCGACGGCAAGGTGGATACTTTAGATGCAGTGCTGGTAATGCAGTACCTTGCAAACTCGAAGAACTATCCGCTCACTGAACAGGGCAAGGCAAATGCAGATGTTGACGGTAACGGGATCAGCAGCAGCGATGCTCAGGCTATTCAGAAACTCGCTATAGGCGGCTGATTTAATGAATGGAAAAATATCCTGATTTTTAGCCTATAAAAGACAAGGACTCTCCGACTGTGTTAAAGCGGTCGGAGAGTTCGTTTATTGTATCTTTACGGAAAACGATCATTATAGCAATCAAACTTTTTAAATTCACAAAAGCTGGGATTTATGGGTTTGGTGACTGGATTTTGTCTGAATTTTAAGGCGGATCGCTATAGGCAACAGGCTGAATTCAAGACGGTGCTTGAATTTTCTGATGAACCGTGTTATAATATAAGCGTTTAGTCAAGTCTGATATCGGGAGAGTTAAACATGAATGTTATAGAAAATAAAACTTTTGATAATGAAAGAGCACTTTACAATATACAGCACACTATTGTTAAGGGCTGTACATTTGCGGGTCCCGCTGACGGCGAATCGGTGCTTAAGGAAACGAGGGATATTGTCATCGATGACTGTAGTTTCTCGCTGAGATACCCCATCTGGCACGCCAGAAAATATGAACTGAAAAATTCAAGGCTGGACGACAAGACAAGGGCGGCACTGTGGTATTCCGATGACGGTGTTATCGAACATACAGAGATAAGAGGAGTAAAAGCGCTGAGGGAGTGTCGCGGCACTGTCATACGCGGCTGTGATATCGAGTCGGTGGAATTCGGCTGGAAGACTGCCGACACTTCAATAACCGACACGAGGATAGTTTCTGAATATATCTTCCTTGATGCTTCGGATATCGAGATAGAAAGGCTGGATTTCAAGGGTAAATACTCTTTCCAGTATGTGGAGGGTCTGGTCATTAAAAATTCAGTGCTGGATACGAAGGACGCTTTCTGGCACGCAAAGAATGTCACCGTGACCGATTCTGTCATCAAGGGTGAGTACCTTGCGTGGTTCTCTGAGGGTCTGACACTGATACGCTGCAAGATAATCGGCACACAGCCACTCTGCTACTGCAAAGATCTTAAGCTGATCGACTGCGAGATGGAGGACTGCGACCTTTCTTTTGAGTACTCAGATGTTCAGGCTGATGTAAAAGGTCATATCGATTCGGTCAAGAACCCGCATTCCGGCAGCATCACTGCCGACAGCATCGGTGATATAATAAACGAAGACTCTATAATGGAGTGCTGTGCTGTTGTCACCGACAGAAGCAAGAACTAAAAATTCGATGTAATCATATGTCGTTTACAATAACACCGTCAGACACAGCTGTCTGATGGTGTTTTTTTGTCAGCCTGCAAAGTGTGACCCTATATCATATCTTACGCAGGCATGCCTATAGCAATCCGCCTTAAAATTCAGACAAAATCCAGTCACAAAACCCATAAATCCCAGCTTTTGCGACCGGATTTTGTGAATTTAAAAAGTTGGATCGCTATATATTTGCGGTCTTCATTATATTTTGCGGAGAACTCTTTTCGTTCCCCTGACTGTAGTCATATGATAGTGTATCTGTCAAGTATTTTTGGTCGCTGATATCCCATAAAATACAGCAAAAGCTGCACCCCGTTATAAGAGTACAGCTTATTCATAAGTATATTTCGTTATCGTGTATCACAGCGATTCAAGCTGCCTGCCGTTGAGGTTCAGCCTGTATCTGCCGCCTTTGGTGTGTATGTCTTCATTGTCGGCGCGGGTGATGATATTCAGTGTGTTTGATATCTTAGAGGAAAGGTCGATATCTGTAAAGGTCAGCATCGCTCTGCCTTTTATGCCGCCGAATGCCAGCGCTTTCGGACCGTCTGCCGTTATCTTGACGGAAGAACGCTCTATCAGTATATCCGACTGCCCGAACAGTGAACCGTAGGCAGTAAGCGTGTCCGCACTCATCTCCATCACTATGCTGACGCTCTCCACATGTACCATCGCTCTGTCGCCGCGCAGATCGCCAAGTCCTGCCGATATCTGGCTGTCGATGCTTATTTTCACGCTGGAATATTTTATATGTATATCCGCATTTCCGTTCTCAGCGCCTATACCCACACTGAATGCCCCCGAAGATGTGCAGTCGATGTCACAGCCCAGTATATCGATGACGGTATCGCCCTCTATAGCACCTATACATACGTTGCTGCTGCCTGCAGCCCCCAGAACATAGCGTCCTCTTCCTATGATTATCTCGCCGCCCAGCCCCGAACCTATCAGTACCCCCGCGTGACTGGTGGCGGTGATGGTCACAGTGCCGTCCTGCAAAAATTCCAGTCTGCCGTGACGCGATGACAGGTCACAGCCGATGCCGTAGTAGTCGGTGTCGCCCAGCTTGATATCCAGCGAACCTTCGCCCTCAGTGATAAGTTTTGCGCTTTCGGGGACACGTATGCCGCCGCCCACAAGGATATTGCTGCCCGTCAGTACCAGCGTGACCGCACTGCTTCCGCCCAGATCGATGCAAGGTCTGCCTGCAATGTTTGAGAGCCTGACATTTTCAAGCGCGACCCTGCCGCTGAAACCGTCAGCTATTATCATGTGTATGCCCGAATCGTGGTGTGACGAGCCGCTGACAGTTATGCTGCCGTCGCTGTAGCCGTTGCCTATCTGCAAACAGCTGTAGCCGTCACGCGCCAGCCTTTCGAGATATATCTTCTCGCCCTTTTCGGCAGTGTATATCCGCAGGCGCCTGCCGTCCTCCAACTCCTGCCTGTGGGCACATATCTCGGCTTTGACACTATACGGTATCTCAGATATTATCTCGGCAGACGGTCGTGCAGTGTAGAAACCCTGTATAAGGTCAGCCCCCAGCAGAATGACACAGCGCAGTTCTTCGCTGTTCTCAACGCCCTCAGCCAGCGCCATTATCTTGTTCTCGTGGCAGAAGTCGATTATCTCCCGCACGAAATGCTTCTTGTTGGGATTGTTCTCTATCCCGCTCAGCAGTGAGCGGTCTATCTTAACGAAATTCGGTGTATATCTCAGCAGATTGCTGATGTTTGAGTACCCTGTACCGTAGTCGTCGATGGCGATGGGTATGCCGAGCGAGCTGTATTTCTCCTTTATCATGTCAAGTTCGCTGTCCTTGTACTCCGAACTTTCCACCATCTCTATTACCACACTGCTTATCCTCTCGGAGAGCATTTTTTCTATCTCAGCATTCTTTTCGGGGCGTATGTGGATATCGGGCATGCTGTTTATAAATACAGGCTTGCCGTGAAAAGGGTCATTCTCGGCGCTGGCGATTTTTAACACATTCAGGAAAGTATACTGCTCTACCTCCGCAAGTCTGCCCGAAAGTTCGGCATACTTAAGTATGTGGAAAGGCGATATGCCGTCCATATCCTTTGCACGCATAAGCGCTTCATACGCGAATATCTCGCCGCTGTCAGCCCTGACGATGGGCTGGAAATGGTAGGTGAAGAGGTTTTTGTCCAGCAATTTCTGCACCAGTTTGTTTTCAGCCTTTTCGCTTTCGGTAAGTTCTTTTTTGCCTGATGACGGTTCGTGAACATTCTCACTGCGGCTGACATATCTGCGTGCAAGTTCAGATACAGCTTCAAGCAGTCGGTCAAGTTCGCTTTCGCCGCAGGCTTTTTTCAGCTTGCCCGAATATTTCCTGTCCAGTTCATCGAGCGCGGCGGTGCTGTCGGTATCGGCGGCTTTGCGGGCATATTCTTCCAGCAGTGCTATGCCTTTGGTGTAGTCGGTCATTTTATCCACTTCCTTTACCCTGTTTTTTCGATGCGGTTACTTACAAGGTATTATACCACGATCCGACCATAATTTCAAGCGTATCTATATAAAAATATGGTTTATGCACAGATAAATTTGTTGAATTTTTACATAGCCGATTATGCCGAAATGCGCCCCATGTAAAAGTTCAGCCCCCGAACGCTTTTTCTGCGCTCAGGGGCATCATGTTGATACTATGATATGACTATCCCTTTAGCACACCGGCTGAAAATGCGGTAAATAAAAGGATAATTGAGCGCCTCATATCTTAAAGATATGCGTCAACCGCCGTTTTTGTGGTGTGTCAGCGGGATAACCACGTACTATGATAAAGACACATAAGTATCTATTTCTTTGGCTTTTTTCTCTCCCATATCAGTAATTCGGCAACCAGTAATACTACGATGAACGGAACTATAAAAGCCAGCATAAGACTGCCGATTATTCCTGCCAAAAAACCATGATCGGTTTTTATATCATAAACTGCATATGAAGCGATACCGATACCGATCACGATATTGCTTATGGCAAAAACACGATAAGGCGAAACATTTTTCCATATTTGTGTTACTGCGCCTGTAAGCAGCAGATCTAAAAATAATATAGCCGCATTTGCGCCGATGATATACGGTGTTATCATATTATCATTCAGCATTTTTCCTACCAAATTTCCGGACACGGAAACTATCGCCACCATCAATGATATCAGCGAACCTATCCATATTTTACGCATTGTCATCACCAACCTGTTCATTATGTATTTTTATGACTATCCCTTTAGCACAATGCCATTAAGCCAACATTCAAAATATATTTCGCATTCGTTCACAAAATATCTATTGACAAATCTCCGAAAATCTGCGGTTTCATTGCCCACAGGGCAATGAAACCCTTTGAAATAGGT
>Ga0129310_1001010_pt1 | contig 27643 bp, 41 predicted proteins | sample Go1ome_2_FD_94433 | JGI IMG/M metagenome (GOLD analysis project Ga0129310, IMG submission 94433) | Western lowland gorrila individual fecal microbial communities from Wisconsin, USA - Go1022A metagenome | ecosystem: Host-associated > Mammals > Digestive system > Large intestine > Fecal | place... | reverse complement strand
GTGCCTTACTTTGACCGGCATAGAAATCGATAAAAGCGGCACATAAAAAGGAGAACTGAAGACATGAAAGAATTTACGACAGCGGCATTGCCATGGGTGCTTGCAGGGATTGCGATCGCGCTGATCTGCGCGAGTTTTTCTAAGACAAAACGTACAAAGAAGCAAGAAGAATGGGAAAAAGAACGAAAAAGAGAACGAAAGCTGGAAACGCGTATGGCGGTTGGCATGCTGATCGGGCTGTTAGCCGGCGTGGCTGTTTCCAAGCTGGATCTGTTTGAGAATGGGGGAATCGCTTACGCGCTCGGCTCCCTTTGGGGGATGGCAATCGCGGCGGTGACCGGTGATATGGGAAAAAAATAAAGAAATCAAAATTTTTTTTGTGTACATGTTGACATACTGATATCAAAATGATATCATAAAGATACAAAAGAGGAATAGATCTTTCAAATGGAGGTATGCACATGGAAGAGAAAATTTTACAGGGCAAGAAAAATGGAATGCTTGTGTTGGTGATCACGACCCTTTTATACATCGCGGCAGGCATTGGACTGGTCTTTAGCATTTGGGCAGACAACATAGTTTTGCTGGTTGTTACGATCGTGTGGCTGGCAATCGGCTGGATTCCATGGCTTGGTCTCAAGGTGCTGAAGCCGCAGGAAGCACTTGTGCTGACACTGTTCGGCAAATATTACGGAACACTAAAGGATGATGGATTTTACTTTGTCAATCCGTTCTGCGTCGGTGTCAATCCGGCGGCGCAGACCAAGCTCAATCAATCCGGCGATGTGAACAGCCATAAGAAGTCTGCGTTTAACCTGACGCTCGGCAGCGGCGCGGACGCGGCGGCGCAAGGTTCGGAAATGACCAGCAAAAAGATTTCGATGAAAATCATGACGCTGAACAATAACAAGCAAAAGATCAATGATTGCCTGGGCAATCCGGTGGAGATCGGCATCGCGGTCATGTGGCGCGTGACCAATACCGCCAAGGCAGTCTTTAACGTTGATAACTATAAGGAGTATCTGAGCCTGCAGTGCGACTCGGCGCTGAGAAACATCGTAAGAATTTATCCTTATGACGTAGCGCCGGGCGTAGACACGACCGGAGACGGTATCGCCGATGAGGGCAGTCTCAGAGGTTCGTCCGAAGTCGTGGCGCAGCGTATCAAGGACGAAATTCAGTCCAAGGTCAGCGAAGCAGGCCTGGAAATCATTGAAGCGCGCATTACCTATCTTGCTTACGCGCCGGAGATCGCGGCGGTCATGCTCCAAAGACAGCAGGCGAGCGCGGTTGTTGACGCGAGAGCGATGATCGTGGACGGTGCGGTCGGCATGGTTAAAATGGCCCTCGAAAAACTGAATGAGGACGGAATTGTGGATCTCGATGAAGAACGCAAGGCAGCCATGGTCTCCAACCTTTTGGTCGTGCTTTGCGGCAACCACGACGCGCAGCCGATTGTAAATTCCGGCTCCTTGTACTAGGGAGGTGAGCGTTTGGCGGAGAAAAAACAGGTGCCTCTGCGGATTTCCGCGAAACTGTTCGAGGAAATCTCCGCGTGGGCAGAAGATGACTTCCGCTCGGTGAACGGTCAAATCGAGTACCTTTTGACCGAGTGCGTGCGGCAGCGCAAAAAGAACGGAAAATATGTCGGGGAGAATATCGATAAACCGCTGGAAATTGAACTGTAAAAGAGGACGAAAGCGCGCATAACGAAATCAGAGATTTCTATGCACACATGGCGCTCACCCATGAGCGCCGCTTCGCAGGATGCTTTTGCCTTGATTCCGGAAACATCGCAAGCGATATTTCCTACATAAGTAAAAGAAAGACGCGCGGGAAGCCTTCAGGCTTTTTCTCACGCGTCTTTCCGTCTATGCCGTTCAGTATTTTTGCATTTGTGCATGAAAGAGCAGACTGCCGTTAAAGCTGCGCTTCGGCTTCTTCCTTGGCCTTTTGGATTTTTTTGAGCTGACGGCTAAAAATCATGTCGGAGACGAAGTCCGCGAGCCCGCTGACAAAGAGACCGAGGCCGAGCATGAAGAACAGTACCTTCGCGGTCGAGAACGGATTCATCATGACTAAAACGCCGAACAGCGTGATGAGAACGGAGATAATCAGCACACCTTTAGAGGTATCATAGCCGAATTTTTTGAAGTTGATGACATTCTGCATGCCTTCCAGACCTTTGTAGGTGATCATAAATCCGAGGATGAACGGGATCAGCGCGATGATGATCGTCCCCTTGAGCCAAAGGAAAATTCCGAAGATGACCAGACTGATGCCGGCCGCGAAGCCGTTGGTGTCATTCATGATGCGGCTTTCTACCTTGGTGATGCTGTAGCTGACGAGTTTCAGCACGCCGAAGACGATGACGCATACAGCCAAAATGGTGCAGATAACATTTTCTACCTGCCGCGGCCAAAGCATGAGCGCGAGACCGAACAAGATATACATAAACGAAGTAACGAATTTCATCATACCGGATTCTTTCATAATATTGTGTCCTTTCTTCAAATAGATCTTTGTAAACAGTGTGTGCCTTTGTCAACGGAAGGTACTGATACCGGAAGTCCTGAGTCCCTTCTCCGCGCGCCGTTTCGCTTTCGCGCTCGCTTTGCGGCACATCCCGCGAAGCCTCGCGCTTTTGGCGCATGCTCTGCTGCCCCTTCACAGCCGGCTCGCGGATTACGGATCGCCGATTGCCGATCACTAAGAACTTTGGGTACTGTTTTTTAGCAGCGATGCCGTCGTTGTTTGTCCGGCAATTGCTGTACAAAAACATTATACTATAACCGAAAAAAAATGCAATGCGTAATGCGAGAGGCAGCGCGGTAAGTTGCTGCGGATTTTTTTGCCGCAATCAGCAGGCGGAGAAAAACGATCCGCCGGCATAGGGAGATCGTCGCTTGCAGGCAGCCGCGCGATTTGATATAATGTCCTTGTCACAGCGAGGCCGAGCCGTAAGGCGAGAGCGGAGCTGATGGAATGATTCCCTCGATTGTCCTTACGGCGTTGCCGCAAGGTAGGAATCATTGAAACACATAAACGTGTTATAAGACAGATGCACGAGCGAATGGTTCTGTTCCATGAAAACGAGTGAAAACGAAGTTTGAATGGACAAACAGACCTTCTGCTTTTGTTCCCCAGCTTTGCAGCTGGCTAGGAACAAGTCGTAGAAGGCGATTGCCGAGCCGCAAGGCGAGAGCAGAGCCGCTCAGCGTCCGTGCCAATGTCCTTGTCACAGCGAGGCCGAACCGTAAGGCGAGAGCAAAGTCTTTTTGCGGTTGGGACAACGTTCATGTAACAGTTACGGAGGTTACAAGCTTACTATGGAACAAACCACAATGTTTGACAACAAAGCAGAGCAGCCGCTGGCGTCCAGGCTCAGACCGGAACGCTTGGAGGAATTTGTCGGACAGAAGCATCTGATCGGCGAGGGCAAAGTGCTGCGTAGATTGATAGAGAGTGACCATATCTCATCCATGATTTTTTGGGGACCGCCGGGTGTCGGCAAGACAACCCTGGCGCGCATCATTGCGAACCGAACGAAAGCGACCTTTATCGATTTTTCGGCGGTAACCAGCGGCATCAAGGAAATCAAGACCGTTATGCAGCGCGCGGAGAACAATCGCCGTTTCGGAGAAAAAACCATCGTTTTTGTTGATGAAATCCATCGATTTAACAAGGCACAGCAGGACGCTTTTTTACCGTTCGTGGAAAAAGGCAGCATCATTCTCATCGGTGCAACCACCGAGAATCCTTCCTTTGAGGTCAACGGCGCGCTTCTTTCTCGTTGCAAGGTGTTCGTGCTGCAGGGTCTTAAGACCGAGGATCTGGTCGAGCTTTTGGACAGAGCGCTGACCGATGCGCGAGGCTTCGGCGGACAGAACATTCGCATGGAAGGCGAAGCCCTGACGATGATCGCAAACTTTGCCAACGGCGACGCGCGCATGGCGCTTTCGACGCTCGAGATGGCGGTACTGAACGGCGATCTTGTGCAGGAGAACGGGCAGGAAGTGACGGTCGTGACGCCGGAGACCTTGGAACAGTGTACTTCTAAAAAATCATTATTATACGATAAGAAAGGTGAAGAACATTACAATCTGATCTCGGCGCTCCACAAATCCATGCGCAATTCTGACCCGGACGCCGCGGTTTATTGGCTGGCGCGCATGCTGGAAGCAGGTGAAGATCCGCTGTATGTGGCGCGGCGTGTGGTGCGCTTTGCCAGTGAAGACATCGGACTGGCAGATCCGCGGGCATTGGAGATCGCGGTCGCGGCATATCAGGCTTGTCACTTTATCGGGATGCCGGAGTGTTCGGTGAATTTGACGCAAGCGGTGACCTATATGGCGATGGTACCAAAGTCGAATGCCATGGAAGTCGCGTATTACGCGGCACGGCAGGACGCGCTTGCGCAGCTGGCTGAGCCGGTGCCGCTGGTGATTCGCAACGCGCCGACCAAGCTGATGAAAGACTTAAACTACGGCAAGGGTTATCAGTACGCACACGATACCAAGGAAAAAATCACCGCGATGCAGTGTCTGCCGGATTCCCTCGCAGATCGTGAGTATTATCAGCCGACGGATCAAGGCCTGGAGGCGCGTTTCAAAGAACGCCTCGCACAAATCAAGGAATGGAAGCGCAAACATCGTGAAACTCCATAAGAGGCAAGAGCAGTACACTTGGGGATACAAAAACTGATTACGATGCGGCAGCTTCGGAATCAAGATAAAGGCAGTCGGCGGCGCTGCGTGCGCCGGATCTATGCGCGCTTTTGCCTTGTCAGTAAAAACTGTGTAAGAAATCTTCTTTGAGAAGGACTTCTTATGCAGTTTTTTTATGATTCCGGAAATATCACTTACGATGTTTCCGGACTCTTTTGTCAATGTTTGCGAATCTTCCTTCAGGCTTTTTTCTCCGCGCGCCGCTTTTTGGCCTAAAATGTGCCCAAAGATGTAACGCGTCAGACTTGACTACGGATGACACAGGAGGAAGAAAGCGCAAAATGACTTGGTTTTGTTGTGAATAACAAAAAAATTATGAAATATCATGCTAGAAAACAAAACTAGAGGGTGAATACAGAAAAAATTATCCATTCATCCAACAAAACCAGATAAGGGAGCGTTGAAGAGGTCGAAGCATTACATCTTTTTGCTCTTAACCTACGGAAATGGGAACTTTGACTTGTTTTGTCCTTGTCAGGGAGAGAAAACGCGCGAATTGAAAAAGAAGGGCGCTGCGTATCGCCCTGCGAACTGCTGCGCTAGGGCTTTCGCCGCCTTCTCTGCCATACTCGCGTCCGCCGCAAGCTCCCGCGCGGGTTCTTGATCCGGCGCCGGTTCGAACGCCGCCTTCTTGCAGCCTGCTTTGCTGAAACAGGTACGAAAAAAAATCCTGTCACTGGCGTATTTCGACAGGAATCGCGGGTTATGTGCGTTATGATAAGCAGGTGAGGTTGAGATGATGGTGATTTATGGGGAATATCTGTTTTTGGAAAATTTTATAACGGGGATGCTGCTCTTGATTTTGACCGCAAAACTTTTGGGCGAAAAAATACGAAGGTGGAGAATCGCGGCAGCAGCGAGTCTATGCGGCGCCGGCGGTTTTTTAGTGTTTGTGCCGACAATCGGTACTGCCGGCACCGCTCCACCCAGCGAGGTCGCTGCCTCAGTGCCGGAAGCAGCGGCCTCAGGCACAGGCGCTGCCGCGCCTTGGCTGCCTGTGCTCGGAAATTCTGAAGCTGGCAGCCTGATTTTAGCATTGCTGCCGACAGTCAGCGGCGTCGCAATCAGAATTCTTATGGCGCTGTTGATTCCCTGCCTTGCCTTCGGAGCGGAGAATCTGCGAATCCTAATAAAAAAAGGTGTTATTTTTTTAGCGCTTACGTTATTGTCGGGCGGTGCCGCCATGGCATTTCTTTTGTGGCAGCAGATTCCGGCCATCAGCGGCAACGGTAGTATTTACATAGAGGCGGCGACCTATTTGCAGCTTTTATGCTGGGGAGTGATTGCCTTTGGATTGGTATGGTGGTTTGTCAGACTAGTGCGCCTGCTGCGGCTTTCGCGGTGGACAGAAGGTGAACTGCAAGTACAGATGCAGCAGGACGGGCCGCTTCATATTCTGCACGCGGCCATCGATACCGGGAACTGCTTGCGGGAACCTATCAGCGGAAGTCCGGTGATTTTGCTCGACCGCAAAGCTAAGCAGAAAATGGGGATCAAAACTTCCATCGCTGCGTCGCAGTACGCAAATCGATTTACAGCTGTTCCCTATCGAGCAATCGGTACGACGCTGGGTATGCTGGAGGGCTTGCGCGCAGATGAGATAACATTCCAAAATCGAACTTTGCGCGCAAGCGTGCTGGCCTTTTATGACGGAGATTTTGGCGATGTCGAGGCACTGGTAAACAGAGAGGTGATACATGATGAAATTCTTCAGACGCATACTGTGGGGATGTGAGTCTCTCACGCGTACATTCATGTGCAGAGAAGAGGCTGCCGCAAAAAAGCTTGCAGCAGGCGGGAGCATAGCAAAGAAGGCGGAGCATGAACCGGCGGCGGATCAAGAACCCGCGCGGGAAGTCGCGACAGACAGGAGTGCGGCAAAGAAGGCGGAGCATGAACCGGTGACGGATCAAGAACCCGCGCGGGAAGTCGCGACGGACAGGAGTGCGGCAAAGAAGGCGGAGCATGAACCGGCGGCGGATCAAGAACCCGCGCGGGAAGTCGCGACAGACAGAAGCGCGGCAGAGAAGGCGGAGAACAACCCCGAGGCGGATCAAGACGTGGCAGACGAAACACAAAAAAGCGCGCGGAAATTTTCACAGAAGCTGTGCGAAATTCGAGAGAGAGTGAGGCTGCTTGTAAATTTAAGCGAAATCCGAGGCGTGTTGAAGCTGCGCGTGGATTTACGCGAAATTCGAGAGAGTGTGAGGCTGCGCGGAATGCTGCGCAAAGCCAAAGGGATCTACTATATCGGCGGCAGCGATGTGCTGCCGGAACCGCTGGACAGCGAAGAGGAACGCAGATGTCTCGCAGCTTACGCGGCAGGCAGCGACGAGGCGCGGAGCATGCTGATTGAACACAATCTAAGGCTGGTCGTGTATATTGCCAAAAAATTTGAGAACTCGGGCGTCAATGTCGAGGATCTGATTTCAATTGGAACCATCGGCCTGATCAAAGCGGTCAATACCTTTAAGACCGACAAGAACATCAAGCTCGCCACCTACGCCTCACGCTGCATCGAAAACGAAATTTTGATGTATTTGCGGCGCAGCACAAAACTCAAGAGCGAGGTAAGCCTCGATGAGCCGCTGAATGTGGACTGGGACGGCAACGAGCTGCTGCTCAGCGATATTTTGGGAACCGAGCATGATACCGTTTCCCAGCATTTGGAGGAGGAAGTCAACCGCAGCCTTTTGTACAGCGCGATGGCAAAACTCACGCCGCGTGAACGGGAGCTGATGGAGATGCGCTTCGGTCTCAAAAATGGTAAGGAAATGACCCAAAAGGAGGTCGCCGACAAGCTGGGAATTTCACAATCCTATATTTCGAGGCTCGAAAAACGCATCATCACAAGGCTGCAGCGGGAAATGCGCAAACTCGGGTGAGGAAAGCCGATAATTGGCAGGTATGAACGACTGCACCATAGTACATAACAATCTTATACATTACATATGCAGGACAGACCTCGCACGCGGTATGCATATCGTGTGCAGGGCCTTCTTGCATCAAATTGCGAATGAGGATCGGTGTGACAATGGTGAACAAAGTGGAAATCTGCGGTGTGAATACCGCGAAACTGCCGCTCTACAAAGAAGCGGAAATGATGCAGATGATCGAAAAAATTCAGGCGGGAGATAAGCAGGCGCGCGACGAGTTTATTCAAGGCAATCTCAGATTGGTACTCAGCGTGATCCAGAGATTTTCCAACCGCGGAGAAAACCCGGATGATCTGTTTCAGGTTGGCTGTATCGGACTGATCAAGGCCCTCGACAATTTTGATTTGAGTCATGGCGTGAAGTTTTCGACTTACGCGGTACCGATGATCATCGGCGAGATTCGCCGCTATCTCAGAGACAACAATACGATTCGGGTTTCCCGCTCCATGCGGGATCTGGCGTACAAAGCATTGCAGACCAAGGAACAGCTTTCCGGCAGCCTGCAGAGAGAACCGAGCGTGGAGGAAATCGCGAAAGCTATGGATATCGACCGTGAGGACATCGTGCTGGCGCTGGAGTCGATTCAGGAGCCGGTTTCCCTGTTTGAACCGGTCTATCATGATGACGGTGACGCGCTGTATGTCATGGATCAGGTGCAGGACACCAAAAACACCGACGTGAACTGGATTGAGAACCTTTCGCTGTCGGAAGCCATGAAAAAACTGACGCCGCGCGAGCGTCACATCCTGAACATGCGCTTCTTTGAGGGCAAGACTCAGATGGAAGTCGCCAAAGAAATCTCCATCAGCCAGGCACAGGTCAGCCGTCTCGAAAAAAACGCGCTCAAATATATGCGAAAATATGTGTGATTGAGAACACTTCCATTGAAATCTTGTCGGAAACATGGTAACATAGGAATACACGCAATTTGTTATCAAATTCCGCGCGCCTGTGGACAAGCCGACACGCGACAGCGAGCGGCAGAACGCCGCGCGGGTTAACCTGACAGGAGGATATCATGATTTATACAAAAGAAGTGGAGCAGATGTGTCCGGTCAATAAGGGCGCTTATCATGGGCCGGCTCCGATCCCGCAGGAGGGAAAGTGGACACAGGTCAAGGAGATCAAGGACATTTCGGGACTGACGCATGGCATCGGCTGGTGCGCGCCGCAGCAGGGCGCCTGTAAGCTGACACTGAACGTCAAGGACGGCATCATCGAAGAAGCTCTGGTGGAGACGATCGGCTGCTCCGGCATGACGCATTCCGCGGCGATGGCCGGAGAAATCCTCATCGGCAAGACACTGCTCGAAGCGCTGAACACCGACCTCGTGTGCGACGCGATCAATACCGCAATGCGCGAGCTGTTTCTGCAGATCGTTTACGGCAGGAGTCAGTCCGCGTTCTCAGAGGGCGGTCTTGCGATCGGCGCCGGCCTGGAGGATCTCGGTAAGGGAACCAGGAGCCAGATCGGAACAATCTATTCCACCAAGGCCAAGGGACCTCGCTATCTGGAACTCGCGGAAGGCTACATCACCGAAGTCGGACTCGATGAAGAGGGAAACATCATCGGCTACAAATATGTCAACATGGGTAAAATGATGGATGCCATCAAAGCCGGCACTGACGCGCGCGAGGCCATCGAGAAGGCAAGCGGCAAATACGGCAGATTCGACGAGGCGGTCAAAAAGATCGACCCGAGACAGGAGTAGGAGGCGCGAGGATGATCACATTTGAAAATTACGACAGAAAGATAGAAAAAATCAACAAAGCCCTTGCGGCTTACGACATCGCTTCTCTTGAGGACGCGGAGAAAATCTGCAAGGATAAGGGGATCGACCCGTATCAAATCGCCAGGGGCATTCAGCCGATCTGCTTTGAGGATGTATGCTGGGCTTATGTCGCGGGTGCGGCGATCGCCATCCAAAAAGGATGCAGCAAGGCAAATGAGGCGGCGAAAGCCATCGGCGAGGGGCTGCAGGCGTTCTGCCTGCCGGGCTCTGTGGCTGAGGATCGCAAGGTCGGTCTCGGACATGGCAATCTGGCGGCGATGCTGCTCAGCGAGGAAACCGAATGCTTCGCGTTCCTGGCAGGTCATGAATCCTTCGCGGCCGCGGAGGGTGCGATCGGTATCGCCAAATCCGCGAACAAAGTACGGAAGAAACCTTTGCGTGTCATTCTGAACGGCTTAGGCAAGGATGCAGCGCAGATTATTTCCCGGATCAATGGTTTCACCTATGTGCAGACACAGTTCGATTACTATACCGGCGAACTCGCGACTGTGCGTGAGATTCCGTATTCCAGGGGCGAACGCGCGGAAGTGCGCTGCTACGGCGCGGACGACGTGCGCGAGGGCGTTGCCATCATGCACAAGGAAGGCGTGGATGTTTCCATTACCGGCAATTCCACGAACCCGACCCGTTTCCAGCATCCGGTCGCAGGCACATACAAAAAGGAATGTATCGAACAGGGCAAGAAATATTTCTCTGTGGCCAGCGGCGGCGGTACAGGCAGAACGCTGCATCCGGATAACATGGCGGCAGGACCTGCTTCCTACGGCATGACCGATACCATGGGCCGCATGCACTCCGACGCGCAGTTCGCGGGCTCATCCTCCGTACCTGCACACGTCGCCATGATGGGTTATGTCGGCATGGGCAACAACCCGATGGTCGGCGCGACCGTCGCGGTGGCAGTCGCGATCGAAGAAGCTATGAAACGTTGAAATTTCAATGATAATCGGACGCGAAAATAAAGAAATAAAACACATAAGAATGTAACATAATGTAAAAAAGTTTCATTTGTGTGCGATTTGTGTGCGGCGAAAAAACTTGCACACAAAAAACAGGCTGTTATTTCACAGCCTGTTTTTTGTTGAACATGATTTCGAGCGTCTCGCGAGTGTGCTCAAGCATCATGTCGGTTTCGTGAATATAGATGTTTAAAGTCGTCTCAACATTTTTGTGACCAAGCCGAAGCTGGATTTCTTTTACCGGCACCTTTGCTTCGGCAAGCTCCGTTCCATGTGTATGTCGCAGGGAATGAAAATCAAACTTCGAAAAAATCGGCGCTTCGGACGATTTCGTTCTTCCGTGGATAACTGCGGTTGTGTGCTGCATGATTCGCGGAGTCGTAAAGCTGCCGTTTTCCCTGCGGCAGATCAGGTCCATTTCTATGCCGCTGCCTTCGGCATTGAGCGTCTTTTCGAAGCTCATGTAATAACGGGTGAAATGCTGACCATAAAACATCCGGTTTTCAAGCTGCCGCTTTCGCTCCCGCCGGAGCAACGCGATAAGTTCGCTGTCGATTGGAAGCGTTCGTTCTGAGTCATACTTGCAGCCCTTGAAGTACCACTCGTTATTACCGGCCTTGCCGCGATTCTGGATCTGCCGCTGCACATGCAGTGTGCCGGAGGTGAAGTCGATATCCTCCCAGGTCAAAGCAAAAGCTTCGCCGAGCCGCAGGCCTGCCCGGTAACCGAGCATCATAGGAATATATGCGGAGGTCCCCTCCGGGAATCGCTTAAAAATTTGCTCAACGATACCTTTCGGGATGACAACCCGCTCTTTCCTTCTGGTGGCCGGGTTATTCTTCGCGGCCTTTTTGGACGGAAGCTTTACCTCATACATAGGGTTATACTTGATGTAGTTCATCTCTTTTGCATATTTCATTGACTGCGACATGACGTTTTTCATCGTTGACAATCGGTTCAGAGCATAACCTGCTTTAAATTTATCAGTCAGCACCTTTTGGAAGTCCGCGGTGTCGAGACTTGATAGGCGATAGCTGCCGATCAGCGGTTTCAAATGAACGCGAGCGATCTTCTCGTAATTGTCGATTGTAGTCTGATCATACACCAAAGGGCATTTGTCGCGCAGCCACATATCGAGAAGATCTGCGTAAGACATCTCTGACGGCTTGAACACCTTACCTGCGTTGATATATTCATTGTATGCTTGGTTCCCTGCGATTTCGGCTTCTTTCTTGGTCCGAAACCCACCTCTGGACGGCTGCACACGCTTGCCGCCGACGGACGCCGCTTCATATCGGTACGCCCAGCCTTTTCCGCGTTTAAAAACTCTAACTTCTGCCATGAATCATGCCTCCTTATTTTTGGGCGCAAAAATACCAGGGTATTGAAATTCCGGGAGAGCTGTGATACAATAAGAGTTGCGAATTCTGGGCTGCGTCACAGTTTGCCCGGTTATGAAATCCGTCTCGATGAAGAGGCGGTTTTCTTTTTATTCATCAAGAAGCTTTTTATCTGAAGCACTTGAAGAGGAAATCACGCTACGGCCGATTGCCTCCTCTAATTCTCTGCGTGCATTTCCGGCAATCCTGCCGGCGTGCGTGGCGATATCGCGGCTTTCATCAATTCCGCTGGGATCCTTCGCCCTAGATAACTCTGTGGCCGACACTTCTGCAAGAGAATTAAAAGCAAGCTCGGTCGTGGTCATGTTATCGCGGAGACTTTCTTTGTGCAGTCCTTTGAAAGTCTTATACTGTCCAACCGTCATACCGGACCATGCTTTTGTAAGAACATTTGTAAGCATGGCAAAGTCAGAACCTGCCTCTACGCCGGCGCGATGCCATTCAGCAGTAAGCTCGTTCCGAGCCTTGATTGAACCCATGCGTTCCTTGATCCACTTTTCGGAATAGCCTTGCCTGCGGTACGTTTCCACTGCACGTTCGATCGCAAGCTGCGGATCGGCCGTCTCGTCAAGGCGCTCCTTGCCGACTTTGGCAAGCCATAGCTTAAACGGCTCCGCGTTTGGAGATGGAATAGACTGAATGATACGCAGGAGCTGCTCGGTGCTGGCGACATCCGTCTTACGCATCTTGCCATCAGCGGCTCTTAGTTTCAACTGGTGACAATTTGTCACCAGTTCATTGCCTTCGTCTTTTAAACGCTGCTTCAGCTTGTTCCAATATTTTCTTCCATCCGCGCTGCCGGTGAGTGCGGATATGACATCCACAATCGAAAAATACCATTCCTGCTCTTCACGACTCCACGCATAGCGTATCTTGTCGTTAAAAAATTCAAATTCATCCGGAGTCATATCAAAAGGAACTTTATCTGTCGAAGCTTCTTGAAGCACTCCATCATTACCAAAGAAGAAGAAAAAGAATAACATATATTACCTCACATTCTATGATTTTTCCCTAAATATTTACTATGGAACACAAATGCTTAAACTTCTATAATAAACCCATGCGCCCCTCAAAATAAAGGAGAGCATATGACTCGAAAATACAAGTACATCAAAAACCCGCTAATTTACGCCATATACATCCATTCGTTACAGTTACTTATCATAACGACGAACGTAGACGGGCATAAAGGAATCATCCTGTATTACAGATAGTGTGTTTAATAGGGGCGCATTAATAGTCGCTTGAGTTGTGAAACGCAAATGCTATAATCAGTAATGGCAAACCTATGATAAGGCATACCTTAATAATGTCCAAGGTTTCGGCAATGTAATCCAAGAACCCCTCCCACAATTGAGATAAAGTATTATCCCGAAAAATTACTATAAAACATTTTGCTAAACTCCATACCAGCCAAAGAATAAATAACCCGGCTTCGATAAAGAGAAAAATACGACCGACAATCGAATCTTCAGGCAAGAGAAATGCTGGGATTAAAAGAAAACACCAAAGGATACATAAAGTTTGAATAATACCTTCCTTCTTCATCGGAAACCTCCATTACATTTTGCTACACATTTTTCTTTCGGTCTTATTTCGCGCCGGACTTTAACTTGACCGCCTTTTTGTATTCTTCTGCAATCTTCCTGCCTTCCTCCATCAACATGGCATTCAGATCATTAGCACCGGCAGCCGCGAGCCCTTCACCATAAGCAATAAGCTTCTCTTGATCGACATCGCTCAAACGTCGGAAAACGGCAATCACCTTTTCTTCCTGGGCAGTAAGCTGCATAGCACTAAATGGTGAAGAGGACCGGGTTCTGGAAACGTCGAAACCCATAAGCCAACCCTCCGAAACATTCAAGGCTAAACTAAGAACGAAGAGCTTGTCTTGGTTAGGCTCGACTTTTCCGGAAACGTATTGACTGATGTCAGACTTATTCATTTTAACGCCGTACGTGCGGCAAAAAGGGAGCGTGCGCTCAAGTATGTCAACCTGCCGCAGATCGTCTTCACTCATTATTTGCTTCAATCTGGCAGAGGTACTTTCTTTTTTCATGTCAATAGGTTCCTTTCTTTGTATGAACTCAATATAACATATCTTGAACAAAAGTTCAAGAAAAATAACAAAAAAAGTTAAAAAAATTGAATTTGAGTATTGACACAAAGCGGTCGATATGCTACCATGAAGAAAAGTTCAAAATATTGAACCGGAAAGGAGAAAAAATGTCATACGATTATAGCAAGCTGAAAGGAAAAATTGTTGAGAAGTACGGCAGCAATGCAAAGTTTGCAGAAGACATGGAGTGGTCGGAACGGACGCTATCTTTGAAACTGAACAATAAGGTTGCATGGAAACAACCGGAAATTGTAAAAGCCATCGAACTGCTGTCGTTAAACGAAGAAGATATTACAAGATATTTTTTTAAGTTGCAAGTTCAAAACATTGAACCAGCAGTTTAAGTAAAAGGTGAAGAGGAGGGAGAAAATGAAATGTCCACACTGCGGCAATGACCGCGTAACAGAAAAAGATAATTTCTGCGGATTCTGTGGGAAAAAACTCAAAAAAGTCTGCAACTGTTGGGTGAAAAAAGGCAGCTACGACTGCGAAGAAGATAGCTGCCCGGGTTATGAATTGATTGTCAAGGAGGTAAAGAACGCTTTGGAGAGGAGAAGAAAGATGGCGATAAAGCTAGACCCGTCAAGCATGATGGGAATTCGGGAAGAAGAAAAAAGGTTTGAAGTGATAGATGCAACGAACGAATTCATTGAAAAAATCAACAAGATAGACCTGACGGTGGAACAGATAAGGCGAGTTATTAAATTTTTAGAATTAGCGGTGTCGAAAAGTACAGACGAGAGTGGAATAAAGATTGATACGTTCGAGTACTGCGACCCCTTCGGACGCCCCAAAAAGCGTCCGTAAGAGTCAGTCTTCAGGCATCATGCGTTTAAGAGCTTCTTCGTAGTGGCTAACAAGCGCGTGGTATCTGCCGATAAGTTCTTCAAATTCATCAAAGCGAATTTCGGCAAGCCCGGGAAGCTTAACAAACCCACCTTCGATTTGGCGATGAAGTTGAACAGCAGCGAGAAGCCTTGCTTCGAGCTCAAGGTTACTCATAAAAAGCCCTCCTTTCTGATACTCGACCGCAGTAGCGGTCTGTAAGTAGATTATAAAACAGAAGGAGAGGGCAAGCAAGACGCAAAAGAAAAGATAGTTTGAAGGAGAACTAAGATGGAAGAAATTTTATACACAGCATCGGAAGTAGCAGAGCTGATTAAATGTAATGTAGGCTACGTACATAGATTGCGCAAAGCAGGCCTGATCAGATTCATGAAATTAGGCCAGTACAAAGTACGCAAACAGGAATTGGAACGATTCCTGAGAGACAGCGAGGGGCTGGATCTCACAGAACCGGAGCAGGTTCGACGGCTCGAACCTATACTGGACGAAAGATGAAGTACTATTTGCGCCCGGGAGAAGCGGAACAGCTGGAAATTGAGCGCCGGCAGGTGAAGAAAATCAGTAAAGCCATCACTGGAAAGAAAACGCCGCCGACATCGGCGGTCGTAAAGGAACTGAAGGAGAAAGCTATGAGTTATTACAACACCTGTGCCTTCCCAAAACCGCAGGACAAGAAGAAAAGGAAAAAGGTAAACGGCTACAAGGGCAAAACAGATCGCATTTGCGCCTATACAGGGCGGCCGTTTGCAGAGCGTCACGAGATCTTTTGCGGACGGAACCGGCAGATCAGCATAGATAACGAATTTCAGATCGACGTCTGCCCGGAGATTCACGCGGAGCTGCAGGCGAATGTCACCGAATGGGCGCAGGCAGAGAACCTACGCCTGCGGCAAAAGTGCCAGTCAGAGTACGAAGGCGCGCTGATTGATGCCGGCATCGCGCCGGACGAGGCGCGGGAGCGTTGGTTAAGATTAATTGGGAGGAGCTATCTATGAAAGAGAAAACTATCACAGGATATACGAAAATTGTCGTAGAAACAGACGAAGAAAACCCTGTAACCATAGCTACTGTGGATGCTGACGACATCGAAGTTGTAGATGGCTACAGGGTGAGACTTACACCGGAATACGATTAATGCTCCTTATCACGAGGAGGACAAGGATCGTTGCCGTAACTATCCTTAGACTGAATACGACCGTTTCGGCCTTGGATAATAAGTTCGCTTTTCTGATTCTTTGCAACGCCTTTTGCATATTCTACAGCATCGCACTTATTATCAAAGACTTTGGTTGCTCGACCGTTTCCTTCACCATGAACGGACCAGCTACCGCCTTTTGGAGAGACCCATTGATTTTTTCCCATGCTTTTCACCTCCTTTCGTACAATCTATATACAAACACAACCTATAGATGAAGAACACAAGTTCTTACAATATATAGTATACAAGTAAAAACGAAAGGAAACAAGGGTTAAATGAAAAAAAGTGAAGAAATCATAAAAAAAATTATTGAAGAGACAGAAACCCAAGGAATGAAACGAAGCGAATTGGCCAAGCAAAGCGGATGCACGAGAAGACAGATTGATTACATATTCAAAGGCGAAAGAGGAATATCAATTGACCTTGCCGACGCAGTGCTAAAAGTACTTGGAAAACAAATTAAAATCGTGTCCGATAAGAGAGCAAAAGAGTAATTAGGAAACAGGGAGGAGCTATTTATGAAAGATAAGGTCTACAAAGCGATACTCGGGAAAGGAGCGGACATTGAGAGCATATCAAGACATCTCGGGATCAATCGGGACACGCTAAGCCGGCATATTAAAAACCAAGCGACCAAGATGCCGGTAGGAGAAGCGCGGGAGATTGCAAAAAAACTTGGCCTAACAGATGAAGAAATACTGGAAACCTTCTTCAAATAAAAGAGCAACAGGAAGGAGTTATTTATGAAACCGGAACTATTCAAGGAAAAGAACGAGTTTATTGCTATGTTAGAGCTGGCGCTTCTGCGCGACGAGCGAAGCGGCGTCGAAGACATCGCGTACATCTACAAACCGGAATACGACGATGAATACATCAACGCACATTTCCGCGGCGGCGGGGTCAAGTGTATTCTAGCAACCGGAAACAGTAACGGCCAGAACGCCAAAGAGATCATCAAGGCGGTATACGGAGAATAGGAGGAAGACATGAACACGTTCGAGGGAGTCTGCCGGTACTGCGGCAGCATAGTATCTATCATGGCAGATAGCCAAGAAGAAGCGGATCAGTTGGTAACGGAGAAATGCACCTGCGAAGCCAGCGAGCTAGACAGAAAGCGCGATTGTTTGATGAAAAACATCGAGGACATCTGCGAAAACAGCCAAAGCATGCGCGCTATGGAGCGCGAAGAGATCGATGCGGTAATGCTAATCGGGGACCAGATGTTTAGGGCAGACATCAACAGTGCACAAATTGGCTTTGACCACAGCAGTATCCGCATTTGGAAAACAGGAGACAAAATCAAGGTAAAACGCACAGCCAAGGTCGAGCAGACCAGAGAGGCATGATATGCCCGATCTGCGGTCCGAAAGACTGCAAGGAATGGCATATCTGCGTATTGAATAACAGCCTGCCGGTCTGCGAGGACTGCTGCAGTGCCTGCCGGCACCGCAAGGGATACCGCTGCGGATACCGAAGCGAAGTGATCAACCACACAGAAGAGATATACAAACTAAGCCGAAAGATCACAGCACTAGAAGAAAAAGCAGATTACTACTACCGGCGCGGCTGGGCACGTTCAGCGGACAAGCTGATCGCAGAAGCCGGCAGGCTAAAAGCACAAAGGAGAGAATATGAAAAAATACAGAAAGACCGGCAGGGGAATGTTGGGGCTAATTGACCGGATAAAGAAGCCCATCGGCGGCGTGCTGGCGGTGGCGTTCATCATCACAACCTACGGCATGGCATCTGCCGACGACTACTACGAGGCGCAGCACCGCGTACGACCTGCCGCCGAAATACAGGCGGAAGAACCGGCAGAGCAAGAAGCACCAAAAGAACCGGAGCGTACATACTACGACGTGCCGCTAACCGAAGATCTGCAAGACATCATCATTGACATTTCGGAGGAACGCGGCGTGGATCCGGCGCTGGTGCTAGCGGTAATTGAAAAGGAATCCGGCTACAACCCGGACGCATCCGGTGACAACGGGCGCAGTCAAGGCCTGATGCAGATATGGAGATCCTTTCACGAAAAGAGAATGGAAAAACTCGGCGCTGTAAACCTCTACGATCCGAGAGATAACGTAATCGTCGGCATCGACATTCTTGCCGAGAAGCTGGACAAGTACGAAGATGCAGAAAAAGCCCTGATCGCCTATAACGCAGGAGACGCTGGCGCGAAGAAACATTATTTTTCGAAAGGCATCTATTCGAGCAGCTACTCTCGAGCAGTTCTCAAGATCGCCGAAGAAATCCGGACAAAATGAAAGACCGCCCGGAGGCGGCCAATCGAGTGATTTAACATGTTCAGTATAACATAAAAAACGAAAAAGAGCAAGGGAAACCGGTGACAAATTGTCACCGGTTGAGACAAGGAGGAAGAGATGAGTGATTTAACAGACCGCGCCATCGCGCGCATCACAGAGGAATGCCAGAAAAAAGAGTATCTAGTTCCGTTTGAAGAATATCTGACGTCGATTATGACAGACAAGATTGCGGAAAAGGTCCTAGATGAGAAGAAGAGTCTGCAGGGTTGTTTTGACAAAATGAAAGAGACCGCAGAAAAGCATATGATCCGAAACGGAAACGTCGGCACTGCATACATCCCGCCGGAAGAGGGGTTCGCCATCATCCGGGACTATTACGGCATCGACCTTGCGGAAAAATCAAGCCCCGGACCGGGCGTAATCGACATCACAGATTTTCTGTAGGGGGCGCGCCATGGAAAGACCGTATAAGATTAAACCACCCAAAGGCATGGCGGACTACATAACCAGAGATGTCGCAGATCATACCTATCTGATATTTAACCGCAAAGCGGACCGCTGCCGCTGCACCCGCTGCGGCGCGGAGCACAAGATTTCAGAAATGTATGACAGAGACTACTTGAAGCACAACGTGAAGCACTACTGCCATGATTGCCGCACAGAAGCAATCTGTAAAGAATCCCGCTACGGCAGAAAAAATATCACAGAATACGGCAGGATCCTTTGGTTCCGAAAACATGGACGCGTCACGTTCGCAGAATTAGACGAATATCAGATCAATTACACAGACTGGGAGCCGAAAGTTTCATTTTGGCCGTCCGCGCAGTATCGGTTCACAAAGGAATCGCAGGAATACTATAAGCACACCCCGGAAGGATATTGGAGTCCGGACCGATGGGAACGGCGAAAAAACGTCAAGCTGCCCTACGCGACCGGAGGCATGTGGAACTACTATTGCGTACCGCGATATCAAAAAACCGTCACGCACCCGTCCTTCCTGCGAGAAAAGGGAAGCGACTTAAAGTATGCGAATCTGGACATGCTGAGGCTGGGATTCAACGCGCCGGATAACCCGTATGCATTGATCGGATATATATATAACTTTTTGAAATATCCGAGCATTGAGATCCTGGAAAAAGCAGGATTTGAGAGGATTGTCGGACAACGTGCAAACGAAGAGAAAAGCCGCGCCGTCAACTGGCGCGCAAAGGATCTCCGGAAGATTCTAGGATTGAAGCCAAAGGAAATAAAAGAATTTCGGGATCTGGGCAGATATGCGAGGCTGTACGAGCTAGAGAAGTACAAAGACATAAAAAAGATGGGCTGCAAGGTTTCGTTTAATCAAATCGGCATGCTGCCAGATTACAATCTGAGTGAAAGAATCTCTTTAATAGAGAAGCACGTCAAACTGGAAAAAGCACTGGACTACCTCGATACGCAGGGGCGTGACTGCGGGATCTATCTCGACTACCTCAGAGAATGCAGCACACTAGGCTATGACATGAAAAACAAAAAAGTCCTATTCCCGGAGAACCTACAAGCGGCGCACGAAGAAACGTCGGAAAAGATCAGAATTCAGGCGGATAGTAAGAAAAAGGTAGAATTCAAGAAATCTACGCACAAGATCTATGGCAGGCCGGAGTACCGGGAAGAGAAGTTATTGATCCGGCCAGCGCAAAGTCCGGAGGAATTAAGCAAGGAGTCTGCCGCGCTGCACCACTGCGTCAGAACCTATGTAGACCGTGTGGCGCGAGGAGAATGCGTAATCCTGTTTGTGCGAAAAACGGCATCACCGGATGAGCCATATTTCACACTGGAATTATCGCCAAAGGGAGAAATCATCCAGTGCCGGGGCGACCATAACTGCGCATACCCGCAGGATGTTGCAGAGTTCCTGGAGCGCTGGAAGAAATGGATGAAGACGAAGAAGAAAGAGAGGAAAGCAGCATGATGGAAATTGTAAACGCGGAATACCGCGAGATTGAAGACCTAGGCGACAAGTCAACAGAGGAACTGACCGCCAAAACCAATATTCTGTATCAACAGATGCAGATGATCGGCGCGATGGGCATTCAGGTGGCAGCGGAAGCCGGACGGTGCCTGACGGTGATCAAAGAACGTGTCGGTCACGGAAACTGGGAAGACTGGTGCAAAATGAACCTGCAGTTTTCAGAACGAAAAGCTCGCAGAATGATGAAACTGGCGTCAGAAATGGAAAATCCGGAGAGCGTTTTTGCAAATCGGACAACGTTGTCCGATATTGAAATTTCAAAGGTTTACGCACTTCTCGCCGCGCCGGAAGAGGTGCAAAAAGCCGTTTTGGACGATCCAAAAATGGAAGAAATGAATGTCCGGGAATTCCAGGACGAGATCAAAAGGTTAAAAGCAGAACTCGCCGCCGAGCGCGCAAAAGAGCAGGTCGATACTTCGGCAGAGGAACTGGCAGCCGCAGAGCAAAAAATCGAAGAACTGACCGCGCTGGTAAAAATTTTACAAGAGGGCAAATCAAAAGCCGAGTGGGAACAAGAGGTCGAGGACCTGAAACAAAAGATCGATGCAGAAGCCCAGAAAGCGAAAGAAGCTGCGAAAAAGCTGAAAGAGGCGAAAGCCACAGCCGCCGCCGAAGCAGAAAAGGCCGCAGAGGTTGCCGCCGAAAAAGCGAAAGAGGACGCGAGAGCCGAGGCGAGAGCAGCGGTCGAAAAAGAGACCGCAAAGCTCGCCGGCGAAGTCTCAGCAGCACGTGCTGAAATCGAAAAATTGAACAAGAAACTGGAAAACAGCACCGCTGCCGAGATTGTGGAGTTCAAAGTAAAAGCAGACCAACTGCAGAAAGACTTCCAAGGATGTATGAAGTGCATAGAAGACATGTACGGAAAAGATCTTGGACAGGCATCCAAGATGGCAGCCGCCCTCAAGCAGGTCATGCAGGCGATGATAACGGAGGCGGAAAATGCAGAGAATTAAAACCTGCCCGGTCTGCGGCGGGCAGTTCGTCGCGAACAGAAACACGACCGTCTATTGTAGCAAAGTCTGCTATGGTGCAGACAGCAGCAGGAAAAAGATGAGAAGGACAAACATAGACGTTGGCTACAGGGAACTGGTCGCGCCGCCAAGAGAGGAGTTCGACCTGGAAGTGGGCGACCTGATTACCGGACCGGACAAGCAGCCTGATGGCGACAAAAACAAACGCCACGAGTTCCGCGTAACAAAAATGTACAAACATTTCTTCGAAGCTATTCGTCTCGACCGAGGCTGGGAGCGGAGCTTCACCAAAGCCGACTACATAACCGGCGTTGTCAGACGGGCTAAGGGAGGATAAAAAGGACTGTGAACCTGAACGAAATCTATAACCAAGATTGCATGGACGGAATGAAAGAAATTCCGGACAAATTTTTCGATCTGGCGATTGTAGATCCGCCATACTTCTCTGGCCCGGAGAGACGAGGGTTTTACGGCCGGCGCGTCAGTCCGATCGGCGTATGGCGTCATTATGAAAAATCTGAAAACTGGTCAGTCCCGACCGCGGAATATTTCGATGAGCTGATCCGCGTATCCAAAGAGCAGATCGTCTGGGGATGCAACTATTTCAACTATCCGCTTGGGCCCGGCCGCATTGTCTGGGACAAAGTCAATGGCGGAAGCAGCTTTTCGGACTGCGAGATCGCCTACTGCAGTTTGCACGATAGCGTGCGCCTATTCCGCTACATGTGGAACGGAATGATGCAGGGCGCATCCATGTTAAACGGTGCAGTTCAGCGCGGTGACAAGCGGCTGAATGAAAAACGGATCCATCCGACGCAGAAACCAGTGGAGCTGTACAAGTGGATCCTACACACCTACGCAAAACCCGGATTTAAAATACTGGACACACACGTTGGATCCGGAAGCAGCATCATCGCCTGTATCGACATGGGATTTGAATATCTGGGATTTGAAATTGACCCGCACTACCATAAACTGGCCGAGGAACGGATCAAGGAGTTTAATGCACAAATGAAAATGACCATTTAAGGAGGTGGAGAGGAATGAGTGAAAGAATGACCATGTTTACGCCGGCGCGGCGGTGCTTAGCTGGCCGCACCAAAAGGAGTGTGAGCAGGAATGAATCGTAAGAGCATCGCCAAAGCAGTGAGGGAAAAGGTACACCAAAAGTACGGCGGTCGCTGTGCATATTGCGGAAAAGAAATTGATTACAAAGATATGCAGGTAGACCACCTGATACCTTTAGAGGGGTACAGTCAAAAAGGAACGAACGATTTTGACAATTTAATGCCTGCATGCCGCAGATGCAATCATTACAAAAGGGCGAACAGCTTAGAGGGATGGCGGCAAATGTTGGAAAGCATTCCGCATCGCTTGGAGCGAGATAACTATATCTACAAAGTAGCACTGGACTATGGGCTGATTGAACCGAAGCCGCACAAAGTTCGGTTTTACTTCGAAAAGGCAGGTGATCAGGAATGACATACAAAGAAGTCATATCACATTTAAGAAATGAGATCGTAAATGCGACCGGAACTTTGGCCGCATTACCGCCAAAAGCGGCAGAGATAAGCAGCTTGAACTATCACATCAATGCGCTTGACATAGCAATCAAAGCGTTAAAAAAAGACCGATGGATTCCGGTAAGTGACCGGCTTCCGGAAAATGACGGAACGGAGTTTGAAACCTTGCTGATCAGCACAACCGAAGATGGCGTTCAGATGGGATTTTACGATGACGAAGACGGAACATGGAATCTCACTTGTAGCGATGGGTCTGCATGGCCGGTGATAGCTACAGCGTGGATGCCGCTACCGGAGCCGTATAGAGAGGAGAAGAAATGAACGAAGCTATCAGAAAAATCGCAGATCACTACGGACTGAACGCACAGCTGAATGTTGCAACCGAAGAACTGGCGGAGCTGATCCAAGCGATCGCAAGATTCCGGCGCGTTGATGAGAACGATATGCTTGAACTGGCAATTCGCAAAAACCTTGTTGCCGAAGAAATGGCCGACGTCGAGGTAATGCTCGCACAGATAAAGTATCTCATGGAAATAGACGAAAGAGTCGAGGCGGATGCAAAGTATAAAATCGACCGTCAGACCAAACGAATGAAAAAGGAGACAAAATGAAAAAGAACCCAGGAAGAAAAGCACTCAGAGACCGCCAGCGGAAAGAAAGAAAAGAAGCCGGCCGCAAAAAAATGAAGCTGCACAACGCGATGCAGCAGGAGCATAAGCTGCATTTATTATAACACAAAGCCGCGGACAAGCTCCGCGGCATAGCTATCGGCGGAAGGGAGCATCCCGGTCCGACTCCGGGACCGCCGGCCAAAACTTACATTATATATAGAAGGAAACACTGGCGCTCGGTATGAGCATTCAGCACTTGCTATTCTTATTATTATAGCGACGGAGAAAAAAGATGGCGAAGTTCGAACGAATTGTCTACATAGCAGGTAAGACCCTGATGATCAAAGAAAAAGCAAAGAGAATAAGAGCCAAAGGCGAAAAAAGAATGCCAAAGTCCTGCATCACCGCAGAAAAGGTATGGGAGTACAACCTCAGGCAGGCAATCTTCAACCTGGCGCTGCTGCTCAACGCAAACTTCAGGCCGGGAGACTGGAACCTGCAGTTGACATTCGCAGAAACCTTGACAATCGACGAAGTAAAGGAGGCCAGAGATAAGTGCATGCGAAAGCTCCGGGACTTATGCAAAAAAGAGGGCGTTGCGTTCAAGTGGATCCTCGTACCGCACGTCGCCGGAGACAAGTATCATTTCCACTTGATCTGCAATCAAGAGGTACCGTACGCACTGATCAAAAGGGCATGGGCCTATGGCGTCGCGTTTGAGAAAGCGCATCTGTGGGACAACCCGAACTATTATCAGCTGGCATTCTACCTGATGCACGAGGCGAGAGAGCTTCGTGACTTGAAGACAGGAGGCGAAGAAGAGATCCCATTCACAAAGAGATATTCGTGCAGCAGAAATCTCATCAAACCGGAACCGTACAAAGAAGACCTTGCAAGATGCGACATCGAGGCAGAACCAAAAGCCAGAAAAGGCTATATGATCGATGGTGAAGTTCAGCGCTACGAGAATCTAATCAACGGCATGCCGTGCAGAGAGTACATACAGGTCTCCATTGAAGAGGAACCGCGAATCAAGCGATGGAACAAAGGAACCATGGTCACGGGCGAGCGCATGCCGTTCGCAAAGCTTCTCCGTGAAGCTTACCGGGAATTCCAGGAGAATATGTTTGACAGCCTAGAAGAATAGGCTTTTTGTAATGCGAAAGGAGAGTTATGAAACGAAACGAAGTCATGCAGGCGTACTACATCCATAAAGAGATTGCCATGTGGGAGGAAAAGCTGGCACAGCTTAGAGAAAACTCGGAAGCAAAAGCGAGCCCGACCTACCTGCAAGGCGGCAGATCGGAAAACCTGATCTCCGATCCGACCGGAACCGCCGGCGCGAAATACACCGAAGTGGAAGCGATCATTGAGGGGCTGATGGCCGAAGCGAAGATCGCGGAGAAAAACATCGTGATTTTCATCAACACGCTGAAAGACTCCTTGTCGCGGCAGATTGTCTTTTATCGGTGCGTGGAGTTTTTACCGTGGAGAAAGGTGGCACAAAAGATCGGCGGCGGCAATACAGAAGACGGCGTGCGGAAACGGTTTGACCGGATGTTTCCGGCCGAAAAGTGAAAGTTGTCCGTTTTGTCCGGTGGGGGTGTGCTATGATGATAGCGTGAAGAAGTAGCAAAAATCATTACTTAACTCCTTAAAAATTGTTTCTGATCCAGAGGGTGCATGAAAATGCGCTTTCTGGATTTTTTGTGCAAAATTTGGCAGTTTGGCAGTATGCGCGCATCGCGCGCGATACATTATGTGAGGAAAGGAGACGGCCATGGGAATGTACGAAGAAAAAGTTCTCGCACGGCTCGAAGAGATCGGAGCTTGGGCGCGAGAAGGCTACACCGAAGAAGACATTGCAAAAGAACTCGGGATTTCCTATTCCGGATTCCGAAATTACAAGAAGCAGCACATGGAGCTGGTGGGCGTTCTGACAGAGAACAAGAAGATTGCGGATAACGCGGTACGGGCGGCGCTCTTCAGACGCGCAACTGGGTACACCTATACCAAAGAGCGAAAGGAACGCGGCGAAGATGGAAAACTTATGGTGGTCGAAAAAGCGACCGTCGAGGTGGCCGCTGACGTCTCTGCGGCGAAATTCTGGCTGACAAACCGCGATCCGGAAAACTGGAAAGACCGGCAGAGCAAAGACATCCATGCGCACGTGGATGCGAACATCGAGGATTTCCTGTAATGTACACTGCGGATTATCTGATCGAGCGGCGAAAGGCACTCTGGGCCGAAAAAGAGGACATCGAAGAGGACCGAAAATTCCGAGAAGCGGTCGCAAAAGAGATCCTGTGCGACGAAGACCTGCGAAACGAGGTAATTTCTCATCCGGAAAAACTGATCGAGCTGGAATTTGTGATCGTCGACAAGAAAAAACAGGTCGTTCCTTTTTTCCTGAACGAGGTGCAGGAAGACTTCATCGAGAGACTGAACACCGCGATCCGGGAGTTCAAAGAGGGAAAAAGGAACGAAATCCGGATCCTGATCTTAAAGGGCAGGCAGCAGGGCTTCACAAGCTTCATTACCGCCTATCAGCTGGCGGCGACGATCCTGCACCGAAACTTTGAGGGCTTTACCCTTGCGGACGTAGACCAGAACGCGCAGGCGATTTTTGAAAACAAGGCAAAATATCCATACAGCCAGCTGCCGGAGCGGCTGAAACCGACCGAAAAGTTCAACAACCGAAAGGAATTCCGCTTCGGAAAGATCAACAGCTCCTGGGAGGTCGCAACGGCCACAAAGAATGTCGGACGCTCGCGAACGATTAATTTCTTTCACGGATCCGAGGCGGCGTTCTGGCAGGTCTTGATGAGCCTGATGCAGGCGGCAATGACACCGGCGTTCACAAAAGACTGCATCATCATCTACGAGACGACTGCGAATGGCTTCAACGATTTTAAAAACATGTGGGATTCCGGGGCATACATCAACTGCTTCTACGAGTGGTGGCGGACCAGCGAATACCGGCACAATTTTGAAAACGCCGAGAAAGAAAAAGAGTTTGATGACCTTATCGAAAACGGCAAAGACTGGATCGCAGATCGCCTTCGGTGGCTGCAGGGAAAAGGTCTCGAAAAAACGCAGATGTACTGGTACTACAACACTTATCAAGGGATGACCGACAAAAACATGATCAAGCAGGAGTACCCCTGCACGCCGGAGGAAGCGTTCCTAATGTCCGGCCGCCCGGTATTCGACCTGGAAAAGATCATAAAGCGGATTGATATCCTGCGGGAAAAGTACAAGAAAAAGCCGTACAAGGAAGGTTACTTCCGGTTTGACTGGGAGAACCCGCGTGCGGAAGACAGCATTATAAGTTCCAGCGTTGAGTTTATCGAGTCGCGCGAGAAAAACTGGGTGCGAATTTATGAAGAACCGCAGGAAGGCGTGCCGTATGTCATCGGCGGCGACACGAAAGGCGAGGGAAGCGACTTTTACACAGCGACTGTAGTAAACAACATCACAGGAAACCGCGCGGCGACGTTCCATCTGAATATAAACCGCGCAAAACCATACACCCATCAGATCTACTGCATGGGCATTTTTTATAATCAGGCGTTAATCGGCGTCGAGATCAATTTCAACACTGCGCCGATCGAAGAGCTGCAGCGCCTGCACTATCCGAAACAGTTTGTCAGACGAAAGTTTGATGATTACACGAAGAAAATCGAGCCGCGATACGGATTCAAGACAGACGGCATATCCAGGCCGCTGATTATCGACAAGTACGCAAGCCTGATTTACGAGCACATAGAGCTGATCAACGACATTCCAACACTGGAAGAAGCGATGACATTTATCTACGACGAAAAAGGACGTCCGGACGCGATGGACGGAAAACACGACGATTTGCTTTTCTCGGACATGATCGCCGAGCAGATCAGAGAGCAGCAGAGGCGAAGAAACGCGAAGGACATGAAAAAGACCAGATATACCAAAGACATGTGGGAGGATTACAAAAACGCATCGGCAGAGGAAAGAAGACGCATGATTGAGCTCTGGGGAGAGCCGATATAAGGAGGAACTATGAATCAAAAGCTATCGATTTGGCAAGAGCGATATGACCGCGCGAAGAACGAGTTTGAAGAGGTCAGGGTGCAGATGGAGAAGAACCAGAAGCAGTACGAAGGCACGCTGCAGCCGGAGCGCGGAAAAGAAACCGTCACAATCTACAACTTTACGAAGGAGCTGATTGAGTCAGCAATCGATCCGGCTATCCCGTACCCAAAGGTAGAGCCGCAGGTCAAGACCGAAGAAAACATCCAGCT
>Ga0129310_1001008_pt1 | contig 27720 bp, 24 predicted proteins | sample Go1ome_2_FD_94433 | JGI IMG/M metagenome (GOLD analysis project Ga0129310, IMG submission 94433) | Western lowland gorrila individual fecal microbial communities from Wisconsin, USA - Go1022A metagenome | ecosystem: Host-associated > Mammals > Digestive system > Large intestine > Fecal | place... | reverse complement strand
TAGCACGAATTTAGCATCCGCTACTGGAGCAATTAAGTGCGAACGGCCCCGGCTTGGAACCAATTTTTCTAGGCCAATGCGTCCGTTAGACACTGGTGTCAAATCCTTACGCTGTAGAAGAGTATTTTTTGTATATATGATATACCGTGCAAGGACTTATGTGCAACAGGAAAACTTAGTAATTTTTTAAGAATTTGTATGGTTTTTATTCATAGTTTCATGCTATAATAGTTCTTGAGCGTAATAAAATAAATAACATACAAGGTGGGATGATCATGGATGGATACGATAACGAAGAATTAACAGAAGCCGAATTAGAGGATATTCGAAGAGAACGGGCTGCTGCCAGAAGAAGGAAGCTTGCCGCCAGGGAACGCCGCAGAAAGAAGCGTCGTCAACAGGCAATCATTCGATGCAGCATTTTATTAGTTGCTGTCATCTTAGTGATCTTTATTATAGTCAAGCTGATTACGGGTATTGTAGGTCTGTTCACCAAAGATAAGAAGAAAGCGACAACAACAGAAGCGCCAACGACACAACAGGTCACAACCGAAGCACCGGTTGCAGAGATTGATGAGAACATTCTTGCTAAAGACATGCCGGCTGACCGGGCAACGGCACTTGCCACTTTACAGACACTTGTCACAACTGACACCGATATCAAGAGCATTGTGGATAACGAAGCAGTCTACCCGGATGTTGTGATCCGCAACTTAGCTGCTAATACCGAATTGAAGCAATTTACCCTAGATTATGTTGCCAAGATCAATACGATCTACGATGGTAATTTCACTGTAGATGCCAACCAGACTGAAGTACCATTGTTCCTGCAATATGATGAGGAATGGGGTTATGCCGATTATGGTAATGACCTGGTGGCTTACAGCGGAAGTGCTCCGACCTGTCTTTCTATGGCGTATACTTATCTGAAGCAGGATGGCAGCATGAACCCGATCAAGGTTGCCGATTATTCAACGGAACACGGATATGTCGACGAGCAAGGTGCTACCAATTGGACACTTATGACAGATGGTGCTGCCGGATTAGGCTTAAGTGCCGAGACACTTAACGTCAACGAGGACGATATGAAAGCTGCATTAGAAGCCGACAAAGTTATCATTTGCGCTATGGCTCCTGGTGATTTTACAAGAAGCAGCAGTTACATTGTCATCAAAGACTACAAGGACGGATTATTCTATATCAATGATCCAACCAGTCAGGCACGTAGTGATGTCGGTTGGGACTTCAAGCGGTTAAGCGATCAGATTACCAACATGTGGGCATTCAGTGTAGGAACCGGGGACACTACAGCTGTAGATTCTTCAAATAGTACGGATAGTACCGATGCTACTGTCTCTGCAAACAGCACTGGAACCAGCGATACAACTACATCTAACGGAGGTTCTACGGATAATACAACAACCACAAACAATACAGCAGGCAGTGACTCAACCAATACGAACACGACTTCCAATACAACTACCGGTAATGATGATCCACAATCTGCTAACTAAAACAGAGCGCCCATTATATTATCAATAACACATAGAATTGCAAACGAGGCTGTCGCTTTAACGATTAAACAATCGTTGAGGCGAAGCCCCTTTTTATTATAGTACAGTTTTAATTATATCGTCTTGAACACTCCATTATCTCTTCCAAATTTAATTTATTAAAATTAGGGGTTGATTTTTCCAGAGAAGTTGCATATAATAACAACTCGGAACAAATTACATAGTGCAAATAAGAATTGGTATTTTATTGGAAACGACACAAGTGTATGCTTGATAACGAACAACACATGTGTCTTTTTTGCGCTCATTTTTAGGAGGAATATTATGCCGAAAAATTTATTTCAAAATGTTGTTTTTACGTTAATGATGTCATTTCTGATGGTCTATGTCATGATCTGCTATAACATTGCACTCAATATGGGTGGGATGAGCAATCCGGTATTCGGACTTGCATTCCATGAATTACTGATCATGTGGCCGGTTGCCTTTTTCTTAGAATTACTTGTAGTTGACAATCTTGCTCATAAATTAGCATTCCGGATTGTAACTCCACAGGATCGTCCAATTATGATTACTCTTGCAATCTCCATCATGATCATCTGCATTATGTGTCCGGTCATGAGTCTTATTGCAACCATTCTATTCAAGGATGCCGGCAACCAGATAATCGCCGTATGGGCACAGACTACTTTTATGAACTTCCCGGTTGCATTCTTCTGGCAGCTTATGTATTGTGGACCGATCATTCGTTTCCTGTTCGGTAAAATGTTCGCAGAACAGAATGTAAAGGAAACACATACACAGGAAGCATAGAATAATCATTTAGTACTCTTTTGTAATTGCAGACTGCTCTACTCCATACTGGGTACAGAATTGCTTAAGATCGGATGCATCCCGTATCAACATGATCTCGGAAAATCTGCCTGTCTGCAAATCCTTAAAACCTGCGACCTGTTCTCCCGTGCAGATACTTGCACGGATGACTGGTCGCATTTTTGTTGCATCATATGTACTTGTCTGTTTGTGTCTCTTTCTTCCAAACATGAATTCACCTTCTTATATAAATTAAGTACTAGCAGGAATACAAATCCGTACATATGCTCAATATTTCTAATCTTATCGTATCCATCCCCAGTAAACCAATAACGCTGCCTGTATTACAAAAATGAGTGGCACACCCACCACAAAATACCAATGCTTTGTCTTATGTCGAAACGTATACATTCCCGCAAATGCCCCGACGGAACCACCAATCACCGCCAGTCCCAATAACGTTGCTTCCCGTACACGCCATTTGTTGTGCTTCGCCTTCCACTTGTCAATGCCATAGACTGCAAATGTTATCAGATTGATGATGCATAAATATTCTATGAATATATTGCTGTGTAATATGTTTTGAATCATTTTAACGTTTTTCCTCTTTTCTGTTTGGGTGCGGACAACCCATCATGCATTGCACGGAAAAGTTCCATAAAAATTGTTCTTCTATTATTACAATAATATCTCCACAATAAATTCATGTTCTTTCACCTCAATATCCATATGATATCCATGTGCCCGCGCAATCTGATCCACGATGCACAATCCTAACCCATTACCATCTTCATTCGATCGCACATTGTCCCCTTTCACAAATGCTTCCTTCAACTGCTCAACTGGCACATTCAATTCTTTGTCAAACAGATTCTTAACAATAAATGATCTGTCACCCAAATGAATAAGGATTTCCGATTGATCCTTTGCATATTTCATGGCATTCGAAACCAGATTATTGACCAGATGTTCCATCCAGAACGCATCTGCCTGAATCGTCTTTTTTCCCTCTATACGCATTGTCAGATGTCTTTCAGACATTTGCTTTGCAAACAGCTCTTTTTGCTCTGCAAAAAGTCTATCCAGGGAAACTTCTGTCCGCTTTAACTCAATGCCTCCATCTTCTAATTTCGCAAGATTGAGTATATTGGCAATCATCTGATTCATATAACTAATTGTATCTAAGATATTATTGGCATATGATCTTTCCTCTTCATCCTTCTCTGCAATGATCTCTGCATATCCCGAAATAGCCATTAGCGGACTTTTCAGATCATGTGCCATTGCATTTGTCATTCTCCTGCGATACGCTTCCATCTGGTAGGCGGTCTCCTTCTCACTGAAACGGACCTTTGCCCATGCAAATGCGATTCCTGTTGCTAATATCAGTGTTAAGAAATAGAATCCGAACACAATCGGTGCAAAATCCCGAAAGAAATTCTGGTTCAAAACAACCACTTTATACAACGAATCTGTGCTATTTACCCGTTCAATCGTATACCCTTTCACACGAAAGATTGAATTATAATCCCGATAGTCTGACTTATTAATTCCTGCATCACCCGCCATATCCTGCACGCTCTCGACAATATTGCTCTGATATGTATTATGAAATGCCTGATAACCCGGGCTATCCTCGCTGCAATCCAGAACCAAAGGCCCCATTATCTTAATCTTATCCGATTCCTCTGCAACTGCTGCATACCCATTAAGATCCAGCTTATCCAGATCCCAGCTCTTTACCACATCCCCGGTTGCCGAATTGCGAAGTACGATCCTCTTTGCCAAAAAGGTATACCCATTCACACAGATATTCTCAAGTCCAATATTACAATCTTCTTGCCCCTTCTTTATCTTATTGTCCGCCTCAACTTTCACTGCATGATAAAGCCCCGGATAAGCCGCCTCTAACTCTTCCTCATTCAAACGGTAACATTTCAATGCCGTCTTATTGCCATCGGCATCTTTGTCCCCATCTGCCATTCCCATAAAAATATAAGTACCGCCATCTCCATTTGCAAGCTGCACTCCATCACTGTTAAAATACGCTATATAACATGCCGGATTACTTTCATACGTTAGTATTCCCTTCGCATGATCCATCAGAATTGTACATACATAAGCAAATACCGATTCTGAATTCAGCATCATATTCATGGAAGAATAGTAGTTTAACTTGGAAATAACATCATCACCGGCCACCTGCTCTTCTTCATTGCTTCCTATATACCGAATCATCCCATCCTGCATCTTAACCTTTGTCATATCCAGGTCATTCTGTACAATCGAGGTCACAATATTGCTATATATCTGATCTCCATTCCATTTGTTGATATAACCATTACTGGCAATCACTGATAATAACAGATCAAACAGAAATACAATACTTATTACAAATCCGAATGACTTTCTCCATTCTGCTTGAAATCTTGGTTTTCTTATTGCTTCTTTTGATCCGTTTCTGTTTTTCCTATTCATAAAAATCAACTCCTCATTTATTTGATAAATCAATCATACGGAGTTAATCTATCTTCTTTCTATCCTTGGTCTGTTCTTTCCGTAATTCTTTTCTATATATCATTATTCCACTAGTCGGTATCCCCTCCGGACCACAGTCTTAATTCTTGCCGCTTCATTTCCCAAAGCCTTTCTAAGCTTTTTCATATGATTATCTAATATACGTTCATCCCCATCATAATCATACCCCCAGATTCGAATAAGAAGAGAATCCCGGCTGACCACTGAACCCTTATTCTCCATAAGTACTTTGAGCATTAAATATTCCTTATGTGCAAGAACAATCTCCTCTCCATTCACTGTAACGACCATTGTTCTCGGATTCAGACTGATACTACCGGCTTTCATTTCCTCATTTACTATAGTTCCCTTCGTCCTTCGCAGCAGTACATTCACCTTGGCATAGAGTTGTGCTAATGAAAATGGCTTTACCATGTAATCATCACAACCCAAATCATAACCATACAAGATATCTTCCTCTAAGCCCCTTGCCGTCAGGAAAATAATAGGAGTATCATTTTTCTTACGGATCTCCTTGCAAATCTCGAAGCCATTTGCACCCGGCAGCATAATGTCTAATAATACCAGATCATATACATTCTCATATAAAAGACCCAGTGCCGTCTCCCCATCATTGATCACTGTCAACTGTATATCCGCTTCTTTTTTATCTGCAAAGTAACCCATAATTCCTTCGCATATTCTCAGATCATCTTCCACAAGCAATACCTGATTCATAACAATTCCTTTCGATTCTGAACGGAATCCTCTTCTGTGATTGGACGGATTACCCGACACGGATTCCCTGCTGCTAATGAGTTAGCCGGAATATCCTTCGTCACAACGCTTCCTGCTCCGATCACACAGCCTTCTCCAATAGTAACGCCTGCTGCGATCACAACATTACTGGCGATCCAGCAATTCGAACCAATTGTGACCGGCTTACCATACTCGTCATCATAAAATGTTCCATCCAGCTTACGTTTCAGATTGCGTTCCTGCCACCGGAACGGATGCATCGGTGTCGCAATCGTACAATTCGGTCCAAAGAATACATTATCTCCGATCGTTACCGGACAAGTATCTAATACTGTAAAGTTAAAGTTCGCATAACAACATTCTCCCATAGTCGTAAATTGACCATAGTCAAAATATATCGGTCCCTGCAAATAGGTTCCCTCACCTCGGTTCGGCATAAGTTCATCTAATATCTCTTTGCGTTTTTCTTCTTCCGTCTCAAAGGTGTCATTATACATCTTAGACAACTTATGTGCTAATACCCTTCTTGCTTCTAACTGCTTGTCGCTTGGATCATATATCTTTCCTGCTAACATTTTCTCTTGTTCTGTCATAATTATACTTTCCTTCTACTTTCCAAAAACTGCTTCGTAATCTGCCTTAAACTTCTGAATTCCCTGATCCGTCAGTGGATGCTTTGTCATCTGCTCAATTACTTTATATGGAACCGTTGCGATATCTGCCCCAGCCAATGCACAATCAATCACATGGATCGGGTTACGGACAGACGCACAGATGATCTCAGTATCCAGATCATAGTTATCAAAGATCTGTACAATCTCCTCAATCAAAGTAACACCCATAGAACTGATATCATCCAATCTTCCCAAAAACGGAGACACATAGGTAGCACCTGCTCTGGCAGCAAGAATTGCCTGTGCCGGAGTAAAGATCAGTGTTACATTCGTCTTAATACCTTCTGCAGCTAACACTTTAACCGCTTTCAACCCCTCAATCGTCATCGGAATCTTCACCACCATGTTAGGATGAATAGCCGCAATCTCTCTTCCCTCTGCAATCATCCCCTCTGCATCTGTTGTAGTAGCCTTCACTTCACCACTGATCGGACCGTCTACAATCGTTGTGATCTCCTTGATTACTTCGGTGAAATCCCTGCCCTCTTTCGCAATTAATGATGGATTCGTCGTAACACCACAGATCACACCCATATCATTTGCCTTCTTAATCTCCTCTACATTCGCTGTGTCAATGAAAAATCTCATAATACCTGCCTCCATTCTCTCACATAATACTGTAGTTTCTATTCTATGTACGGATGACATCCTGCATAATGGCAGGATGTCATCATCTTTATTATAACATATTATATTATTTAATTCATCCAGTGAATCTGCTCTTCTTTCACTATCGGATATCTTATAATCTCTGTTCCATCCAGATTCTCCCGGTGCATATCTACTCCTGTAATCTGGTGGTTATCATAAGATGTATAATAATAGATTCCTTTTGTTGCATTACAGCAGGACGTATAGATTGTAATCTCGTATTTTCCTTCACTGACCTCACAGCAGCCTCTCTGTTGATCTACCGAACCTAATATATGAAAGAACTGACTGACACTTGCTTTCTCTGAATTCTCCGATACTGCATGCATTCTTGTATAGGCAACCTTCGCAAATCTAGAGGTAGAAGACAGATCACCCGGAAGCCCGATTGCTCCCATTCCCCTGCTATAAGTCTGTAATGGCAATTCTTTTGAAAAATGATTCTCCGGCTGCTTCTCCGACAATCCCATATACTGATTAAGCAGAAACATCTGCATGTCAAACGGGGGATTATTCGTCATCACTCCCGTCGGATTATCGTGAATATGCATGCCATCTGCCATGCTCTCTACTACAATACATTCCTTCGCATCTGCTATCATCCAATGAAGCTGTGCTGCCGGCAATTGCTCATTATAAGGTGTACCCACCAGATTCATCTTAGCAAGTAGCGCTCTTGCCTCCTTCACACTTGCACATTGCGATAAGATCCATGGAATGAATTCAAACTGTGCAACATTGTCTTTATTATCCACTACTTCCGCATACGCTGCATTCCCCACGAAATTAAGACCAGCCATGCCGACACCCTTCTCATTGATTGCATCATAATAAAGAGGATAATCGTCTGCCACATATGCCATACCGATCATCGCATAATGCGACTTCACCACACCCATATGCCGAAATGCAATCTCATAATTACGCGGCATGATCGTCACTTCATCTCCATAGGAAAATTCATAATCCAATGTTCTTCCAAAGTAGAAATCCTTTGTCTGATAAGTTGCTGCTGTACACATATCCTACACCTCCTGATAATCATTCACTTACCCGTAAGGCAAACGATTACATACAATTAAAATCTCCGATTACCCATTCCACATGGATTACTCGGCTTGATATCCGGTGATTCTGCCACATAATTCGTACGAAATGCAGCATTTACCTCCGCAATCTCTTTCTTTCCGTCAATATAATCCCTAAAATACTCCATCAGATCCATTCCGGAATTCTCACAGCCTTCTTCCTCTTCCCACTGCTTGATCAATTCGATTCTCTCTGACTTCGTCGTATCCTTAATCAACGTACTCTTCATACTATTGTCTCCTTCTCTTCCAAATCTACTCTTGATAGAATATAACATATTATTCGCTCTTACTTTAAGTTAAACATGAGCATTACAACCAGAAATACCACATTTGCAATCGTAAAAGACAGAAAATATCTTCCACGAAGTGTAGCATTCTCTTTCGCAATATATTTGAAACTGATCAGACTCGCCATGGATGCGATCAGTGTTCCAAGACCTCCGAGGTTCGTTCCGATGATCAAAGCCTGAATATTCTCTGTGAAACCGGATAGCAGAATCGCTGCCGGCACATTACTCATCACCTGACTTGCCAACACCGACGTAATCACTTCACGTCCTGTAATGATGCGTTGCAGCCAGTCATGAAAGACACTGATTCTTCCTATATTGCCGATAAAGATAAATAAGGCTGCAAAAGTAGCGAGCAGAGAATAATCTACCTTTCCCAATATCCTGCGATCATACAGCACAAGATAGATCAAAACTACCCCGACCAGAATACCATATGGAATCATTCTGGAAACAACCAACAGACTAAATACAAACAACATGACATAACCGATCAGTTTCCAATTCAATTGAAAATTCTGTATGTCATTCCCTGTTATCTGTTTATTCCCTGCATCATTTTTGACCGCAGTTAATTTATCCCTCTGATTTTCCATTCTATCATCAGGATCAACTGCAGCCTGCCTTCTATCTCTCCACGCACATATGACAATCCATCCAAGAAGCAACACCAATGCAGCGACTGTATATGGCAACAGAAGCTTGATGAAATCTGCCACACTCATCTCTGTCTTTCCATACAGATACAAATTCTGCGGATTGCCAATCGGCGTCATCATGCTTCCAAGGTTTGCTGCAACTGTCTGCATTACCACGATACGCAGCAACCATTTTTCTGTAATGATTGTTGGCATCTTATGTGCTAATACAATCGTAAATGGTACAAATGTGATCAAAGACACATCATTCGTGATCAACATGGAAGAAAAGAAACAAAGCAGGACAAGTACCGTTGCGATTGCTCCGATTCCATGTACCCTTTGCAGTAATCTTCCTGCGAACCAGTCAAATAGACCAAGTTCCCGCAATCCTGCAACCACAGCCATCAAACTGAATAGAATTCCAAGTGTCCGGAAATCAATATAATCCAGATATTGACGATCCGGCAATACTAAAAATACAGAAATTACTGCCAATACTATTGCAATCGACAATACCGTTTCTTTTTTAATAAAATCCTTCATTCGCCTCATGCTACATACTTTTCTCCATCCTAAGATATTCTTCTGTACAAACATTTTCTTTCAGAATGCACACATACAATTATAATATCATAAGAATGTAAATTCTGCCAGATTATCAGCCTGCAATCGGGAATAATTCAATCAACACGACCCACACCAGACCATAATAAACGACGATTGCTACTAAGTCATTGATCGTTGTGATCAACGGACCGGATGCAACAGCCGGATCTACATGAATCTTCTTGAAAAAGATTGGAATCAATGTTCCCACCAGGCTTGATACCACCATTGCGCCAACCAAAGACACGCCCACACATCCGGATACCATAAATGCAGCACCAAGTGCATAATGTTTGAAGAAATATACATATAATCCAATAAAAAGCAGTGCCATAATACCAAGGAACAAACCATTCAACAGACCGACACGCATTTCCTTAATCACCAACGATATCTTCTGCTTCGTTGACAGATTCTCATCCATCAGAACACGGATTGTTACCGCAAGTGACTGTGTTCCTACATTACCTGCCATATCTAAGATCAAGGATTGGAAGCACATTACAATCGGTATAATGGCAACAACTGTCTCAAATGCACCAACTACACTCGATACACCCATGCCAAGAAACAGTAAAATAATCAGCCATGGCAGACGTTTCTTCATACTGTCTATCGTTGTCTCATTGAGATCTTCCTCTGCCGTCAAACCGGCTAACTTCGCATAATCCTCTCCCATCTCATCATCTACAACTTCTACGATGTCCTGTGCGGTAATAATTCCCACAATATGTCCATCATCCCGTAAGACCGGAATAGAATCCTCTGCATAGTCCTTGATCTGCTCAATACAATCACTGATCTGTTCATGATCTAACACATACGGGTAAGACCGGCTGACCAGATCTTCCAGATTCTCGTACTCTCTTGCTATGATCAGATCTTTCAGATCAATTGCCCCATAAAATGCATCTTTATCATCTACCACATAGATTGTCTGGATGTTATCATTTTCTCCTGCCTGCACTACCAATTCGCGCATCGCCTGACGGATGGTAAGCGTATTGTGAATAACAATATAATTCGTCGTCATACAACTGCCGATCTCATCCTCATCATAGGATAAAATCAACTTCACATCATCCATGGCATCCCGGTCTAACATGGTAACGATCTTCTGCCGTTTCTTCTCGTCCAACTCAGCCAGCAGATCTACCGCATCATCCGGCTCCATCTCCGATACAACCCTTGCCACCTTCTCAATTGGCAGTTCATTAAAATAAACCTCTGCATCTTCTATATAAGAAAAGATGTCCGCCACCCGCTCTACACCAAGAATCGGATACAGACGGTTCCGTTCTTCCGGCTTGATCTGTGTGATCGCCTCTGCAATATCGTTATCATGATAGTCGGAAATTCGATCAAGCAGCTCTTTTTCCGGTAAGCCACTTCGGATGATTGCAATTAATTCTTCTACATACTGATTTTCTCTTAATATTTCTTTTGCCATGTCTCGTCCTTTCTGCAAAAAAGTGTGAAACAAAGAGTCGCTTGCGACTCTTTTGCGCCCGAGCGGAATTGCGAAGCAATTATCTTCCTCTCCGCAAGGTGCGCATACTTAGCGCAGCGTTTTTGCTTTATAGGACAAACTTTCCTATAAAGCAAAATACACCGCCTAAATCCACGAGTTACTCTCTTACATGGACTCAGATTCTGATACGGTGTATCTATGACATGACATTCTATTCATCTAACCTGATAATTACAGGATCAAAATTTCTCTTGATCTTACTTCATACGATCTGTAATCATCCTCATCTATTGCACAGCAATTCTTACGGATGGTTGCAGCCACACGGATTCAATCATCCTGAAACCGATCATGCCTGATACATCGTACCAGTTACTTCGCCCGTGACTATCACAACTATCCATAAAAATCACCTCCATCTGTCTTAACATACGGTTGGAGTATAACACTCGTCCACCCATATGTCAAAACCGTTTTTGTTAAATTTCTGTTAAAATATCTGACCGAATCTATGGTTGTATATTCTGATATGCTTCATATATCTTCTCTACCACTTCTTCCCTGGAAAGCTTGTCATACAGATAATAGTCTGCATTCACCTTAAATACATCATATACGTCTTCATTCTCTAACATCGGCGACAACACTTTTAATTGTGTTGCATTCTGTTCGCGCATATCATCTGCCTGTTTCTCATAGCCCTCCAACATATGCTCTCTGGTCAGAATGTTCCGTGCGGAATCGCTGATCGGGATTCCTTTTTCTGTTCCCTGCAACAACGTCATCTCCTCACTGTTTAATAAATAATTCAGTAATTCACCAGCCTCTTTCGGATGTTCCGTGACTCCACTGATCGCATACATCGTCGCCGGCTTTACATACCAGCCAAATGCCTTTGCTCCTGATGCACATACATATTCTCCAACTGCTACTTCATTTCCCGATTCCTGTAGCAAATTACAATAATTACTGGCATCGCTGATCCAGGCAAGCGTTCCTGCCACCGTTCCGTTGGAAAATGTATTCCTCGTAAACTGATCAATCGGTATCAATACCTTCTCATCAATCAGACGCTTATAAAAATCCAATATATATCCAATGTCTTCCTTTCCTAACCGTACTGTTCCGTCTTCTCCAATTACTTCCTGCCCTGTCGTCTGTACATAATATGCCACCAACAAAAAAAACGCCTGCTTCTCCGATGCTCCCAAAGGGTAAACTCCGTCTTTTTTCATCACCTTTGCCGCCGCAAACAGATCTTCCCATGTCTTTGGAATCTGTAAGCCATATGCCTGATACAAAGACTTATTATAATAGAACATTGGTGTATTAAATGAAATGGGAATCGCCTGTAACTTTCCATTCACTTCACCAAAATGTAACTCATCCTCTGTATAATTATCCAGATCAACTACGTCTGACAAATCATACAGATTATAGAATCCTTCTCCCTGAGGAGAATACTGCTCAATCCAGGAATAATTGATCAGCATAACATCCGGTGTATTATGAGATTGCATATAGATACGCATATGATTCTCATAACCTCCCCAGTTGCCATAACTGCTGATTACCTGAATATGATCATCTGTCATATGCATAAACTGATCCAGACCTTCCAGCATATAATGATGTCTGTCATCATTACCCCACCAGGAGCATTTGATCGATACCTCCGCATCATACACAACTTTACTTTCTTTTGTCGTGCAACCGGTCTGTAATATCATGATTCCACACAACAGCAAACTGATGGTTCGTTTCCATTGCTTTCCTCTTCTCATAACTTCTCTCCATCCTCATACCAATTGTATTGATGCTTCCCGCTTCGCTTCGATACATACAAGGCTTTGTCTGCATTCTGATACATTTCCTCATAGGTAAGATCCGTTCTCTGCCATGTCTGATATCCACCCACAGATAACGCAAGCCGGCACTCCTCATACTGAGAAGATATATCGGTTGCAAATCGTTCAAAAAGCTGATCCAACTTACGCTCTACATCAGTCCTTGCTCTATCGTATGTCGTACCTGCATAGGATAGATAGATAGAAAATTCATCCCCGCCTACTCGTCCAAGTACTGCTTCTTTATCAAAAATATCCCGAAAGGCTTTCGCCACCTTATGCAATGCTTCATCTCCTGCCTGGTGCCCCAGACGGTCATTTACCAGTTTGAAATTGTCCATATCCAGCATTAGAAAAACATGCTGTACAGCCAACGTCTCCCTGGAAAGATGACTTTCTACCACCTCCTGGTATGATGCCTTATTCAACAGCCCCGTCAACTGGTCATAATCCGCACGTTTTGTGATAGAATGAAATACATGGCCTGCTCTTTTGGATGCCTGAAAAGATAAGAGCATTCCCAATAAAATGATCACACATATCATGGCAATCGCAACAACGGCGGACCGCCTTGCAAACTGGCTCTCCTCCGCAAATAAGACATCCGTTGGAATCGTACAGATCACACTCCAGTCATTCTTACACAACCCCTTGGTCACAACATTATCCTTACCAAGAATCTGATAATCCTCTGACTGCAGATCCAGTTCCGGTATCTGATCCTTCGCATCTTTTCCAACCAATGCCGTATCATCCGCATATAATATCGTACCCTTGTCATCTACCAGACAGATCTGTAACTGTTCCATTCCCTCCGGCACGTTGAAAATGGAAGCAAATTCTCTGCTATAAAATGCGGTTACCAGAATTGCATTCTCATTCAACCGTTTCACATAATAGACCCGGTCATAACATTTATTATAATCGAAAAACCATCCGGATTCTGTCTTATCATCCGTGATCCGGCTGCTCATATAATCATACAGCCCCCCTTTCGGGAACATCTGCACAATCGTATTTGATATCCAGCCAACTGTTATGTCATTCGAATAAACGACTCCAAAATCCGAAAAATTCTGTAATACACTCAGGTCTTCAATTCGTTTTTGCAACATCTTCTGCTGTTGAATCCGTTCAAATTCATCTGGTTTCTCTGCCGTTGCATCATATTCATAATAACTTTTGTCTGAAAAGAACAAAGCTGCTGTATCTTCCACCTTCTCCAGATACAGATTCACATTATCAATCTGCTGACAATTACTGGAATGAATTAATTTCACTACCTTATTCTGCATCTCATTTGCTGAATGCATTGTAATTACATAAGAAGTCAGCCCTGCCGCCACAATAAATGCAATTACAATAATAACCGCAATATGGATCACAAAAACCTGAATTGTCTTTTCCGTCCTGGTACGATTTGTAAATGCCATCTTATCCTACCTCTGTTTCTATCATTCTACCAGATTGGTGATCCAGATTCCCTTCCGCACAAGCACATAGCCTACTAATACCTTAATGAAATCCGCCGCCTGAATGATCGTATAAACCACCAATATCGGAAGTGCCGTATACTTGCACAGAACAAATGCCAGACTTACTGCTATCACCCAGGTAAACACACTGTCAAATAAGAATGTGATCATTGTCTTTCCACCGGAACGCAATGTGAAATACAACACATTCAGGAAACCCTGTACCGGGAAGAATAATGCCGTGATCACGATAAACCATTGTCCTAACTGCCGCACCTCTTCTGTAGTATCATAACACATCGGGAATACTTTCGAAAGCGAAACTAATATCACTGTTAAAATAACACAAAGCCCTGCCGTAAACCACATCAGCTTATGAGAACCTTTCTTTGCATCCTCAAAGCGGGATGCTCCCAGATACTGCCCGATCAGAATACCGACTGCATTTCCCATTGCTACAAATACTACATTCAACAAATTGCAGATTGCATTTGAGATATTAAGGCCAGCTACAATCTGAAGCCCCTTCATGGAATAACACTGCGTCAGAGCTGCAATTCCTCCTGACCACAGAAACTCATTAAAGAAGATCGGCAGACCCTTGCGTATAACAATCCACATCTCCTGCATCGGAAACACTAAAGTCCGATACACATTCTGAAGAAACGGATATTTTTCAATCCGGATGTGCGTCCAGGATACCACAACGGTCATCTCCACGATTCTTGCCAGTACGGTTGCAATAGCTGCTCCTTTTACTTCTAACCGCGGAAAGCCAAACTTACCATAGATCAACAGATAGTTAAATACAACATCCACTACCACCGAGCAGATTCCACCGATCATCGGCTTCACACTCTCTCCTAATTCCCTGAGGCTTCCTGCATATACCTGTGTAATGGAAAATGGAATCAATCCCCACAGCATAACATGCAGATAATCCAGTCCATGCTGCATCGTCTCCTGTGCATCAATATCTCCGCCATTACCATGCAGATACAGACCGATCATCCATCGACCTGCCACAATAAATGCTGCCAGACCAGCCAGGGTAATTGCTGCTGCAATCCACATCTTCAACCGGAATACATTCTGATATCCCTCTTTATTACCTCTTCCAAAATACTGTGCCCCATAGATACCAGGGCCTGACAAACCACCAAAAATGGCTAAGAAAAATACAAATAACAACTGACTGACAATGGAAACTCCGGTCATACTTTCCGTTCCGAGACTTCCCACCATCAGATTATCCACAAGGCTCACTGCATTGGTAATCCCGTTCTGAATCATCATCGGAACTGCCAGCATCAATGCCTTTTTATATATTGAATTCTCGTTCAAACACTATTACCTCCTAAGTTCTTCCTGTTCCATCCCCTTCATCATCTTTCGCTGTTCCTGTACGGCATGTTTGTGTAATACCACAAAGGACATCAAGCACATCGCTGCTACGATCATTTTCTCTCTCAAACAGAAAAAAGCTGCTACGCTGGATGCTATAAAAGCAAAAAATGTTCTCCTACTATGCGGGCGTATCCGAAGAATAGAAAACAAAATATAGAAAAAAGCCAGCAATAGCACCGGTACCATATTCGGAACCAGCCCAAGTAATACTCCAAAGCTGACTGCAATACATTTTCCACCATCAAAACGATGATAGAGAGAATACGCATGGCCAAGCACAGGTGCCATCATCACCAGCACAAGTCCCATTTCTAACTGGGAAGTCGGTTCCCTCACATAAAAATACACAGGTAGGAATCCTTTCCCCAGATCGCACACCAGCGATAATACACCACATACAAAGCCTCCCTGCATAAATGCGTTTGCCGTTCCCGGATTGCCATCCTTGCTGTCTTTGGTAAGATCAATTCCACGGATCCATTTTGTAAACAGGGATGCAAATAGTATACTTCCCACCAGATATCCAGCGACCACATATACAATTGTTATCCCGATTACATTCTGTCTCATTCCTCTATCTCTTTTCTTAAAAATTCACAGATACGCAACGCCGCATCTTTCGGTACATAAGTTCTCTGCTGTTCGATCATATGCTGCCTACGTTCCGGCTGTTCCATCAATCGTATTCCCTCTACTACCTGTGCAATACTTTCCGAACCACTCACACTCATACCTCTTCTTCGGAAATATCTCCGATTGACCGTCTCACATCCCGGAATCGGCGATGTGTGAACGATCGGAATCTCTGCCACAGCAGCTTCAGTCGAAGTCAATCCACCCGGTTTCGTAAAAATCACATCACATGCCCGCAGATAAAGCGGCATTTGATTCGTCTGCCCAACAATCGTGATTGTGGTCTCTTTTCCAAAGTGGCGTTCCATCTTCTTACGCACTCTCTGATTCGTTCCACATATGACAATAACCCGGTCCTCTGCTCTCTTCATCTTCACCAAAAGACGCACTAATGTCTGCATCTGTCCGGCACCCATACTGCCGCCAACTACAAGATAGATTGGCTGCGTATGTGTAATTCCAAGTTTTGTCCTTGCCTGCTCCCTACCGATTCCCCTGGTGATATCCGGTGAAACCGGGATTCCATATGGAAGCAGCTGCTCCTTGCGAATCCTTCCCCTTGTAAAATTCCGTTTATGTTTCTCCGACGGAATTACATAATAATCACACTCTGTCTCTCCCCAAAACGGAATACAGGTATAATCGGTTGCCACTGCAACTGTAAGCGGCAGCGACATCCCTTTTCGTTTCATATAGGTAATTGTCTCCGCAGGAAACAGATGCGGCATCACGATCGCATCAAAATGATTCTCCTGTAAATAGCGGTCTAAATAAGGTGCCATCAGACCATTCATATAATAGACCGGTGATTTTCGAACCAGACGGCTTACAATTGCTCCAATTCGGTATAATAATCCAAATACAAGCGACACCCGCTTTACCAGTCCAACATAGCTTCCCCCTACCCGGTCAGAAACCTTCTGCCCGGCTAATGTCAGATAATCAAATAAATATGCCTCTTCTCCAAGCTCCTGTAACTGCTGTACAACAGCCCTGCCGGCAGCATCATGACCGCCGCCAGTCTTACATGACAATACTAATACTTTCATCACACAATATCCTTTATTCTATGTTTACAAAAACATCCTGCCACACTTTTCTTATTCACTTTTCACTACATGGGCAGTTACAGTCGCAGAACGTGTAGTATCGGTAACAGATATCTGAAGCGTTGCCTGATAGGTTACTCCATCTATCTCCGAAGAACTCGTCAGTGTATACTTACCCACCGGAAGATAAAGATATTTTCCCGCACCTTGTACGACTCCATCTGCATCTTTCCATTTTCCCATTTTGTTAAGATCTGTAAACGCAGGATTATCCGATACAATCGTTTGCTGATACACTGGAAGAACAAACTGATATTCCTTCGTAGCCGCACTCACATGACAATCACTGGCATATGCGGCAACAGTGCCATTTCTGTTATCCTGGATTGCAATATCATAAATGCCTTCCGGCACATAACAAGACACTACTCCATCCTCTCTCCCAATCGCTCCAATCTCATATGAAATACTAACTTCACTATATGAGTTGTCCTCCCATTGGGACTGGATATTGCACGAATACGGTTTCTCACTTGTATACTTAATCTTGTTTCCATCCAGATCTACCGATGTAACCTGAAGCCGGATTCCCTGCTTTATCACAAACGTCACAGTAGTATATGTAAAGATTGTCGGATCATTACTGTCAGAAATCTTTATCTTCATTGTATAGTCGCCAACCTGATCTGTATTAATCGAGCAAAATCTTCGTCCATCCTTTGTCGCCAGCTTCATACAATCTGATTGAGATACAACTTCGTATGTATAAGAGCCGCTTCCTCCATAAGGATATAACTGTACATCATAAGTGGATGTATAGGTTCCATTGGGTTTGGATGAACTTGGAAACTTCAGGCATGCATATCTTGTAATATCCCGTGTCACAATCGTTTGCTCATCGTATATTTTCCACACGAGCGTATGGTGGATCTTATTCCCAAACTCGTCTATCACATCAATCTTTGTTTCCCAATTGCCTGTCTCCATGAAAACGCCGGAGAACAGCAGATAATTAGATTGATTGGTATCCTCCACCTCCTGATATGTAATTCCTTCCGGAAGATTACTTACCGTATAGACAGCAAATCCATTTATTTCCGGTTGGTAATACCGATACCCCTGAAAGGTACCATCATCTAAAGCAGTTCCCTTCTTAAGCAGTCGTTCTGCCTTTGTCGAAACCTCCGTTGGTTTTGTCTGGTATATCATATCTTTTGTACTATCAAGTTCCGGAACAGATACCCGGATCGTATTCCCGTTATAAAGAACATCCTGTTTATTCAGATAAATCTTATATGTGATATTATCTCCTGTTTCCAGCCTGTCAATCACACATTTTCTTACAAAACTTCCATATCCATATACTTTAGTGGACACTGCAAAATCAGAAACCTGCAACTCCTTGGCCTTATTTAACGTAACCTGAAGAACTGCTTTATTAAGAGCAGTCACACTCTGAATTCCAACCGGCACTTCCGGTGTTTCTGGAATACTCGGTGTCTCTGGAATACTTGGATTTTCCGGAACATTCGGAGTTATCGCCGCTGTTTTCACAGTGATCTTACAAGCTGCATTCTTACCGGATCCATCCCTGGCTGTTGCCGTGATCATAACCGTTCCCTCTTTTTGAGCCTGTACCACACCATCGTTGGTAACCGTTGCTACTCCTGTATCCGAACTGTTCCATACAATACCTGTATTGCTTGGTTTCTTTGGGGAAAGCGTTGTCATTAATGTCAGTGATTCCCCAACATTTAAGTTTGCCTCCGCCTTATCTAATGTAACCTTTGTCACCGGAGTTCCAACGGTCACCTTGATCTTACAGTTCTTTTTCTTATCCGCCCTTGCATATACAGTGATCGTAGTGGTTCCCTTTTTCTTCGCAGTAATCTTCCCTTTAGCATTGACCGTCACAACATTCTTATTACCGGACTTATAAGCAACTTTTTTCGAGATTTTCCCCGTAATCGTTACTTCGGACTTTAGGGTAAATGACTTACCTTTTTTCAAAGTTAGCTGATTGGCCGGTAAGTTCGTAACCTCCACACTCTTGACCTTGCCAACGGCTGCATAGCTCTCCATATAGGGAATAACCAGACCAGATACTGCAATCACCATTACGATTCCCCATGCCAGCATTCTTCTTACAGACAAATTCATTCTTTTCTCTTTCATCTACACTCTCCTTCTGTATCATTTCCATCTCTTATCACGGTTCTTCTGATATCTATTCTTTGACAGATACATATCCGGTTGTATTACCGCCATTCACCGTTACATCCATGAAGAAATGATAATTTACACCCTCTACTTCCTTGTCAAAAGTCAAATGATAAGTAGCATTTTCCAGATAAAGAGTTTGTCCAGTTCCATAATATTGTCCACTTGAAACATCACGCCATTCATCAAAACTGTAATAATCTTTGAATGCTTCCGGCACATCCTTAGCCATCCGTACATTAACCTTATATACCGGAAGTGTAATATCAAACGACTTAACCGGATACTCTCCATTTACAGCTTTCTGCGTTTGCAGACTATAGACCGTAGTACTTACCGTTTTGCTTTCATTCGATACTGTAACATCATACGTACCCACTTCCAGATCACTACATAATAATCTTCCATTCTGCTTACCACTCCATAAACTCTTAATCACATCCGAATACTCCGCATATTCATTATGATTCCTTATTATAAAGCTAAATGTATCCATCGGATCTCCATTTGCATCTCTTATGGTTCCCTGTAAATAACCGCCTTCTAAAATTCTTAATGTAAGTATTCCTTTACTTGTTAAAGACGCATCTTTCTTGTCCGTTGCACGAATACAAAGTTTATAAGTTCCCGGTGCTAATCTTTTGCTTCCCACATCTATCGTTCTTCCATCATTGGTGAGCTTACAAACCGCTACTGCTTCACTGTCACTTTCCTCTGGTACAATCTCATATATATAATCAGTGGAATCAGAACCGTTTCCACCATATACCCTCAATTGCGAAGTCTGAACCCCTGATGTATTGAGTAACACTTTCACAGAATCCTGTACACCTAATTTCCCTTCACCATAAATTATCCATGATACCGTCAGATTGAATTTATTACCAAGCTCATCTTCGTAGATTACTTTACTCGTATATCTTCCTGTTTTTGTTGCAGCACCTTTAAATGTAAGCGTGCGTTTTGAGGCATCTGTTATAATCTCGTATTGGATACCGGCAGGCAGCCCACTGACAGAACAATCTGAATATCCGTTACCAAGTACCTGACTTATACTGTAATCTACAGAAGATCCAACCTCATACATAAGCGTTTTCGATCTTTCTATCGTATAAGTATCCCCCAGATAAACACATTCTCCTGACAGATTCCATTTCGGAACCACTGCTTTTATATAGCTGCCTTTCTGAAATAACATCGTGCCTTTAATCTCGATCTTGTAAGTAATCGAATCCGTTGTTGTAACCTGAGCAATCGTATACTGCTTCAAATAATCTGCATTTTCATATTTTTTAGTCCATACCTGAAAATCTGCTGCTTTCAGTTCAATTGGTTTTGTAAATGTAACTTCCAATAGATTCTGCTGTGACACATTCATACTCTTTACAGAAACTGGTTCCGGAGTTGGTTCTGGCTCTGGTTTCGGTTCTGGTTTGGGTTCCTGAGTCGGGACCGGTGCATCTGCTTTCTTCACTGTCACCTTACAGACCGCTTCCTTTCCAGAACCGTCTTTTGCTGTTGCCGTGATCATAGCGGTGCCTTCTTTTATTGCCTGTACAACACCATTATCCGCAACCGTTGCAATCCCCGTATCCGAACTTTTCCATATAATTCCTGTATTGCTTGGTTTCTTGGGAAAAAGTATGGTCTTTAATGCCATTGATTCGCCAATATTCAGGCCTGCTTCTGTCTGATTCAATGTTATATTTGCAACCGGGGTTCCAACGGTCACCTTGATCTTACATTTCTTTTTCTTATCATTCTTAGCATACACCGTGATCGTAGCGGTTCCCTTTTTCTTCGCTGTGATCTTCCCCTTTGCATTTACCATTGCAACCTTCCTATTGTTTGACTTATATGCAACTTTTTTTGATATTTTACCTGTCACTGTCACTTTAGTCTTTAATGTAAATTTCTTTCCCCTTTTTATTGTTAACTGATCTGCCGGTAGATTAGATACTTCTACTTGTTTAATCTTTCCACTGGCTGCATTGATTTTCTGTACTGGCACTATAAAGATTGATGCCAATGCCACAAATGCAAAAACTACAGCAAATCTTCTTTTTGTCATTTGGATTCTTCCGTTACTCATTCATACCTCCCTGTAAAAATACCTTCTTTTTATAAATATTCTGCGTATGTATCTACTATTATATAGACATATATTCCCATTATATCTGATGACCTGCTTAAAAACAAGGTAACACATTCTATCTGAATGTAAAAAAATGCCGGATGACTTCCTATCACCCGGCATCTGCTATGCAATCTATATTGTTCTGATATCGCTTAGTATTTCTCTACAATAGCGGCTGCTCCCATTCCACCACCTACACACAAGGTTGCAAGACCTTTCTGCGCATTTCTCTTCTGCATCTCGTAAAGTAATGTAACGAGAATACGTGTTCCGGAACATCCCACCGGATGTCCAAGTGCAATGGCACCACCATTTACATTCAGCTTATCCATATCAAAACCAAGATCCTGTCCTACTGCAACCGACTGTGCGGCAAAGGCTTCATTTGCCTCGATCAGATCAAAATCTCCGATCTGATATCCGGTCTTCTCCATTACCTTACGTGTTGCAGCTACCGGTCCAATTCCCATAATACGAGGCTCTACACCTGCTAACTCTCCACCGATCCAGGTAGCCATTGGTGTAACCCCTAATTCTTTTGCTTTCTCTTCACTCATAACAATAATTGCCGCAGCAGCATCATTAATACCAGATGAATTGGCGGCTGTTACAACACCATCCTTCTTAAATGCAGGACGCAGTCCGGAAATACTCTCCTTCGTAACGCCGGCTCTTGGACCTTCATCTGTATCAAAGATAACCGTCTGCTTCTTCTGCTTCACCTCAACCGGTACGATCTCATCCTTAAACTTACCTTCCTCAATTGCTTTTTGTGCCTTCTGCTGGCTCCATGCAGCAAACTCATCTAACTGCTCTCTGGTAAGTCCCCAATCCTCTGCAATATTCTCTGCGGTAATACCCATATGATATCCGCCAAAAGCATCCGTAAGTGCATCCCGTATCATGGCATCCTCAATTGGTGCATTACCCATACGATATCCAAAACGGCCATCCTGTACCAGATAAGGTGCTCTTGACATATTCTCCATACCACCTGCAACAATAATATCTGCATCCCCTGCGCCGATCAGCTTCGCTGCCAGATTCACACAATGAAGACCGGAACCGCAAAGCACATTAATAGTGGTTGCCGGAACCTCTACCGGAATCCCTGCATTTACTGCTGCCTGTCTTGCCGGATTCTGTCCTAATCCTGCCTGGATAACACAACCCATATATACTTCATCTACCTGCTCCGGTTGCACGCCTGCACGCTTCAACGCTTCCTTCACCACGATCGTTCCAAGATCCGGAGCCGGAATAGAACTTAACATTCCTCCCATTGTTCCAATTGCTGTACGACATGCTCCTGCTAACACTACTTTCCTTGCCATTATATTATCCTCCTTATATGTGGAATTCTTGATAAACACCATATTGATTTTATTGTACTCCACATTTCTGCAAAAGAAAAATGCAAGTTATTCTCCTATACATGAATTTCATTCAACACACTTTTTCAGACTCCGGATTCCCTGATAACCCGAATCACCATAATTATTCTTTATGATCCTCCGCAAAAGAAAACAACCCATTCACAAGCTTATTCTTCGTCACATCAACTTCTAACAGGATCTTAATGAGCCAGAAAAAGAACACCAGCACAAGCATTGGGATTATACAGGAAGTAATGATCATTACTGCAACCGCTTCAATAAAGCGGTTCAATGTGTTCTCTACTTTTTTCACTAATTCTTCCGACGAAATAGCAACATTGCTGACGGCATCATTTACGCTGTCCTTTGCATTCGAGATTGCATCCTTTGCTTTGTCTAAGAATCCAAAAACTCCACTATCAGATGTTGTATCATTGTTGGCTGACTGCTCCTTCCTGTCGCTTTGTGTATCACTTGCCGCCTCTGTTGTACTTTCTCTATCACTGACATCTCCTACGATATCCTGCGTCTCTTTTGCTTCTTCCATAGCGCTTTCGATCTGCGCCCGGTAGGTATTCTCGATCAGATCTGACATCTTCACACTGGCAGGAACCACAACAAAGATTGCCAGTCCAAAGATCAGTAATTTACTTGCTAATTTTCTGATTGTCTCATTATTAACTGCAAGATTGATCAAAAACAAAACACATGCTGCCGGTATCAGATAACGAAATGCCGCATAACCGGTAATCGTAACCAGATATTTTTCCAGAAAGACAGCGCATAACACAACCAACAGATAAGTGCTTAAATCTGCCATCTTCTCGGCAATCGGAGTAGCCGTATCCCCCGGCAGTAATGTAATAAGTGCTGAGGTTGCCGTTGTTGCAGCAGTTAATTCTAATACCGTCTCTTTCTTATCATCCAAAGATTCGATCGTTGCCTTATGATTCTCCGGCTTTGAGGCATACTTTGACACAGATGCAAAAGATACTGCTCCAATAATAATAAGTAATATTGCAATAATGCATTTGGTTATATTGACTTTCATGATATCCTCCTGATCTTCGATTATTCTTTTATTTATATTCTTTCCTTATTATATTTTGCATATTTGTTATCGTCAAATATTTTATAAACCCTTTTCTGCCTTTCGCTGATTTTTTCTTCGTCTTTAGTAAATACTCCCGAAAACACTGCCCTATTTTCTCTACCGGCATTTCTTTACAACCATTTTTCGTAATGCTATACTTTGTGTGCTTGTTATAGTTCACATTTTATATAACAGACAAAATATATACAAAAGGGAGAACGATAAAATGAAAGAAATTCTAACTGATCTACTAGCCGTTATCGGTGTTATACTGAACGGTCTGCCACAAGGCTTATTGGCACTGACCTTTGGCTTTGCATCCATTCCAACCGCGATGGCATTCTTTGTTGGTGCCGTTGGTAATGCATTTACACAAAATGTAGCTCCGATTTCATTCCAGGCAGAGACCATCACTTATGCCGGAACTGCCGGAAAAGATCGCTCAGAGCGTTGTACCATGATATTCCTTGGTGGTGTATTAATGGCACTCATCGGAATCTTTGGTCTGTTAACCAAGATTGTCGACTTTATCGGTTCTGATATTGCCAACGGCATGATGGCCGGTGTCGGTATTATGTTATCAAAAGTTGCCATCGATATGGTGAAGAAAGAAAAGATTTCCGGTGGCGTATCTTTAGTTGCCGCATTAGTTACCTATTATGTAACAAGGAACAGCGCAAACACATTGGTATATACCATCGTGATCTCCGTTGTTGCTTCTTGTATCGTAAGTGCATTCGTAGAGAAAGACAAAGAAAATATTGTCGTTGTCGATGACAAATTCATTCGACAGAAATTCACATTCAATGCCAAGATCCTTATGGGTGCTTTGGGTATGGTATGTCTGAATATCGGATCTAACATTTCATTTGGTTCCATCACAGCCAGCATGGCTCCGGATGCCCATTATAATGTTGACCAGCTGACCGTAATCTCTTCTTTGGCAGATATGGGATCCTCTTTCTTTGGTGGTGCCCCGGTAGAATCAATTATTTCAGCTACTGCAAATGCTCCACACGCCGTGTGGGCCGGTGTTGCCATGATGGTCCTTATGGGTATCATTTTATTAACCGGTATTCTGCCTAAGATCTCAAAATATGTACCAACTTCATCTATTGCCGGATTCTTATTCGTATTAGGTGTATTCAAGACCGTTGCATTAGATGCTCCAGCCGCACTTGCCAGTGCCCCGGCTGTTGGCGGCGTTACTATGGTTGTTACCGCAATCACTAATCCATTCTTTGGAATGATCGCCGGTATTGTTGCACGATTACTTGGACTATAATAGGAAGGATTGTATTATGAAATATTATGATATTGAAGTTTGCAGCGTAAAGCGCCAATTACCGCTTATTAAGATTAATGATTCCCTTTCATTTGGTAGTTTTGTCATCATTGGTGACACCGAACTGATCTCTGCCTGTGCAGGTCCTTTAGCGGAAAAGATCGGTCCGGTAGATGCCATTGTCACTGCCGAAGCAAAAGGAATTGCCTTAGCCTATGAGGTATCTAAGCAGCTTGGATTGAAGGAATTCATTGTTGCACGGAAAAGTGTAAAGAATTATATGCAGGATGTCGTATCACACGAAGTGAATTCTATCACAACCTCCGGTACACAGAAATTATATCTTGACGGTGTCGACGCCGCTAAGATCAAAGGAAAAAATATCTGTATTTTAGATGATGTGATCTCAACCGGTGAATCCCTGAATGCGTTAGAAGCACTCGTTACTTCTGCAGGAGCAAATGTTGTAGCAAAAGCTGCTGTCTTAGCCGAAGGAGATGCCGCTAAGCGTTCCGACATCATTTTCTTAGAAGAGTTACCATTATTCCCAACTGCAGAATAGAAATAGAAACAGACATAAATCCTATGAAAACAATCTTGTCATTTCATAGGATTTACGTTATTATAGAGCTTGATATGTATATTTATTCACATCAGATGTATATCACGATGTAATATCAAAAGAAAAGAGGATAAAAAAGATGGACAAAGTTATTTTAGCCTATTCAGGCGGACTTGACACAACTGCTGTTATTCCATGGTTAAAAGAAACATACGGCTATGAAGTTGTATGCTGCTGTATCGACTGTGGTCAGGGCGAAGAGCTCGATGGATTAGAGGAACGTGCAAAGCTTTCCGGTGCGGCTAAGCTCTACATTGAGGATGTAGTTGATGATCTTTGTGAGAACTACATTATGCCTTGTGTACAGGCAGGTGCTGTCTACGAACATAAATATCTTATGGGAACTGCAATGGCAAGACCAACCATTGCCGCAAAGCTGGTTGAGATTGCACGGAAAGAGAATGCCGTTGCGATCTGTCACGGTGCAACCGGTAAGGGTAATGACCAGATCCGTTTTGAACTTGGAATCAAAGCATTGGCTCCAGACATCAAGGTCATCGCTCCATGGCGTGATGACAGATGGCAGATGGATTCCCGTGAAGCAGAGATTGAATATTGTAAGGCGCATGGCATTGATCTTCCATTTGGAACCGATCAATCCTATAGCCGTGACAGAAATATCTGGCATATCAGCCATGAGGGATTAGAGTTAGAAGATCCTTCTCAGGCACCTAATTACGATCATATGCTTGTTCTTGGTGTTACTCCTGAGAAAGCACCAGACGAAGATGTTGAATTATCTATCTCATTTGAAAAGGGAATGCCAGTTGCATTGAATGGCAAAAAGATGAAAGTTGCTGATATCATCCGTGAATTAAACACAATCGGCGGAAAACATGGTATCGGTATTGTTGATATCGTAGAGAACCGTGTAGTTGGTATGAAGAGCCGTGGTGTATACGAAACTCCGGGTGGAACTATCCTTATGGAAGCACACCAGCAGTTGGAAGAGCTTGTACTTGACCGTGATACCATTGCTCTTAAGAAAGATCTTGGAAGCAAACTTGCAAGCATCGTATACGAAGGTAAATGGTTTACTCCTGTTCGTGAAGCAATCTCTGCATTCGTAGACGTGACACAACAGTGTGTAACCGGTGAAGTAAAGCTTCGTCTTTATAAGGGTAACATTATTAAGAACGGAACAACTTCTCCATACTCACTCTACAGTGAGTCTTTGGCATCCTTCACAACTGGTGATATGTATGATCATCATGATGCAGAAGGTTTCATTACTTTGTGGGGACTTCCACTTAAGGTACGTGCTATGCGGATGAATGAGCTCAAGAAAGAAAACACAAAGTAAATTTCACCCTTGCACAGCGTAAGTGACGGTGGACGCACGAAATGTTAGGTTATGAATCGGTTGCAAGAATATAACATATCAACGCAGGCACGCTCTCGCTACTCATCACTCGCAGCAGTACTAGGCTCGAAAACACCTCGCCAAGTACCGGCGGTTCTGAAGTACCTGCTTATGATAAGTGTTATATCCTTGCAACCGATATTTACATTGTTGTGTTTCGTGCTGTTCACATCAAAATCTACTACG
>Ga0129310_1001004_pt1 | contig 27794 bp, 26 predicted proteins | sample Go1ome_2_FD_94433 | JGI IMG/M metagenome (GOLD analysis project Ga0129310, IMG submission 94433) | Western lowland gorrila individual fecal microbial communities from Wisconsin, USA - Go1022A metagenome | ecosystem: Host-associated > Mammals > Digestive system > Large intestine > Fecal | place... | reverse complement strand
TCCGAATATCCATGATTCATGGCCAAGGGGAATGACATAGACTTAGAAAATATCTCTATGAAGAAATGAAAATGTGAGAAAAAGCGAGTTAACAAGAGAAAAACAAAGATTATTATGGGAGGTGCAACATGGCAATATATAATGTTAATAAGGATGATATCGCAGTAAGGGTATTAGGAAAGATTGCAAAAGGACCACAAGGAATAGAAACAGGCTACAAAAGAATTGATGAAATTACAGGTGGTTTAATGGGTGGACAGCTATATGTGATAGGTAGCAGACCAGCAATGGGAAAGACAGCGCTTGCTCTTAATATTGCAGAACATTTAGCGATAAAACAGGATAAAAAGGTTGTTTTCTATAGCTTGGAAATGTCTGCTGAGAAATTGATAGAAAGATTGTTCCAGATTGTAGCAAAGATTACAACAGAAGAGTTCAAAAATCCTGATGAGGATACTTTTACAAGTCTGTATGAGGTGGCTGATAGAATATGTAAATCAAACCTTGTAATTGACGATACAATCTGTGTTGATTTTGAAGATAAATTCAAGAATCGAGACAAGAATGAACTAAAAGATGCAGATGTAATTATTGTGGATTACTTGCAGTTAATTACTACTTCTCATAATGAGGATTTCCAGACCAGACGAGAGGAAGTTGAGCATATTGTTAGACTTTTGAAATATATTGCAAGCGAATTGGATATAGCTGTTATTGTGTTATCTCAGTGTAGTAGAGCTGTTGAACAACGCCCAGATCATAGACCTATTTTAAGTGATTTGAGGGAAACAGGTATTATTGAGGAGTGTGCGGATGTGGTTATGTTCTTATATCGTGATGAATATTATAATAGAGATAGTGAATACGATGGAATTGCAGAAATAATCATAGCAAAAAACAACTCTGGATATACAGGTTTTGCTCCGTTGGCATTTATTAGAGAGTATTTGATATTTGCAAATATTGAAGATTGAAGATGCAAATGTGTAGAATCTGGTAAAGCTGGATGTACTGAAAAACGGACTTCTTCGTTGAAAAAATCTCCACTTTAAGGTAAACTGTTTCTATTAGGGAATCTTGGAGGTTATCATGGGAGAAGAAGAGAAGGTTGAGCGTGGTTCTCGCTGCAACCATAAGCTTAAAATTATGTATCTGATGAAGATACTTATGGAAAAGACAGATGAGACACACGATGTTACTCTTAGTGAAATAGCTGAAGATCTAAAGGCTTATGGCATTACTGCTGAAAGAAAAAGTCTTTATAGCGATATTGAAAATTTGCGTTTGTATGGTATGGATATTGTAGGTATGCAATATGACCGCACATATCATTACAAGGTTGTAAATAGGGAATTTGAGCTGGCAGAATTAAAGTTATTGGTTGATTCAGTCCAATCAGCAAGATTTATCACAGAGAAGAAGTCAAATGAGCTTATCAAGAAAATTGAGAGCTTTGCAAGTAAGTATGAAGCAGCACAGCTTCATAGACAGGTAAATGTAAATGGCAGGGTAAAAAGCCAGAATACAAAGATTTATTACAATGTAGATGCTATTCACGAAGCTATCAGTAAGAATAATCAGATTAAATTCCGTTATTTTGTCTGGACTGTAGATAAGAAAATGGAGCTTAAACATGATGGAGCCTTCTATAATGTCAGTCCTTGGGCATTGTGTTGGGATGATGAGAAATACTATCTGATTGGATATGATAATGATGCTGAGAAGATTAAGTATTTTCGTGTAGATAAAATGACAGATACAAGTGTTGTTGTTGCTACAAGACAAGGAAAGAAGGCATTTTCACAAATTGATATGGCTGAATATACAAATCGTCTATTTGGTATGTTTGAAGGCGAAGAGGAGACAGTGCAGCTATATTGTAAGAATGAAATGGCAAATGTAATAATAGACCGTTTCGGTAAAAATATACCAATATATAAAGCGGATGCGGAGCATTTTACTGTAACAGTAAAGGTTTCGGTTAGTCAGATGTTTCTTGGCTGGATAATGGCTCTTGACGGAGTGAAAATAATATCGCCAGATGCAGTTGTAGATAAGATGAAGGAGCGAATTTTGAAGCTATACGATACATATTTTGAAAAATAGAACAGAAGTTTTGTTGCGAGTCCGTTTTTATGCCATATAGATAATTCATAATGGAATCAGTACAAGGGAGTATTCTCTTGGCTGGGTCCATTTTTTATTGTCTAAATTTATTCAGGGGAGTATTTCAATGAAAAGAATATGGTTTTGGTTGCAGAAAAAGAAGCGAATGGAGAAGAGATTTTGCAGTAGTTGTTGTCTTAATTGCAAATTTTATAAGCAATGTGTCAGAGACGGAGCGTTCTAATAATTTGGAGTAGTATCGTATTAGAATATACTTTCGCAAATTTGAGATAACGATATCAGAGTTGTGTATAGATTTCACAAGAAGTTGAGAAAAAATAAATTGAGAAATGCACCTGATTATATTATAATATTATTGGCATTTTTTATGCCTGAATAGTGTTATAGTTTAGTTTTTTCGAGGTGCTATATGAAGATTAGTTATAACAAATTATGGAAATTATTGATTGATCGAAAAATGAGCAAGGCAACATTAAGAAAAGCTGTAGAAATGTCTCCTAATACCATGACAAAAATGCGTAGAGATGAAGAGGTTTCTATGGGTGTTCTTCTTAAAATCGCTAATTATCTGAATTGTGATATTAGCGATATGGTTGAATTTGTAAAAGATGATTCAAAAGAAATTATAGATGTGGAGGGCTAATTAAAATGGCTGATATGAACAAGATTGATGTGTTGTGGGATGATAACCCGGTTGATATTACACAGGAAGCAAACTTTATTTGGGGAATTGCTAATAAGCTTAGAGGTGTATATATGCCTGATAAGTATGGTGATGTAATTATTCCAATGACAATTATTAGAAGATTAGAGTGTGCTCTTGAGCCTACTAAGCAAGCTGTTGTAGATCAGTTTAAGAAGAATCCAAACTATCCTGAGAAAGCTATGTATAGACTCTCTGGTTTTCAGTTCTATAACACAAGTGAGTTTTCTCTTAAAGAACTTTGTAATGATGCAGATCACATTGAAGCAAACTTCAAGGCTTATGTAGAGTCGTTTTCTTCAAATGTTCAGAGCCTTTTGAATGATGAGGATACTCTTAACATTGGTTCTCATATTAAGACAATGAGTAAGGGTGGATGCCTTTATACAGTAGTTAAGGCTTTTTCGGAATTAGATTTATCTCCAGCAACCTATGACTCAATCAAAATGGGATATATATTTGAAAATTTGATTGGAAGATTTTTCCAGAATGTAGATGCCGGACAGTATTACACAGGTCGAGATATTATCAAGATGTGTGTATCACTACTTATTGCAGAAGGTTGTGATGATATTTTTGAAGATGGAAAGATTATAACAGTATGCGATCAGGCTTGTGGTACAGGTGGTATGTTATCAACTGCATATAGCTATTTAAGACATTACAATCCAACAGCGGATGTTCGTCTGTTTGGGCAGGAATATAATGGTGTTTCTCATGCTATTGGTCTTGCTGAAATGCTTATCAAAGGACAAAATGCAGAGAATTTCCGACATGCTGATACATTCAAGGAAGATTGTTTTAAGGGAACAAAGATGCGTTTCTTACTTGAGAATCCACCTTTTGGAACTCCTTGGGCAGGTAAGGATGCAAAAGAAGGTCAGGAGCAGGCTGTTAATGACGAGTATAAGAAAGGTTTTGACGGAAGATGGGGAGCTGGTCTGCCAAGTGGTGGCGATGCTCAGCTTATTTTTATTCAGTCTGCAATAGATAAGATGGATGATAACAATGGTAGAGCAGCCATTATTGAAAATGGTTCTCCATTATTCACAGGTGGTACAGCATCAGGAGAATCACAGGTAAGAAGATGGCTTCTTGAAAATGATTTGATTGAAGCTATTGTTCAGATGCCTACAGACTTATTTTACAATACCGGTATTTCGACTTATGTTTGGATTCTTTCTAAGAATAAAAGAGCAGAAAGAAAAGGTAAAATTCAGCTCATTGATGCTTCAGGTATATGCCATAAGCTTAGAAAACCTCTTGGAAATAAAAAGAACGAGTTTACTCCAGAAGATAGAGCAGAAATAACAAGACTTTATGCCGATTTCAAGGAAGGTGAACTTGTTAAAATTTATGATAATACAGAGTTTATTTATAAAGAATATGCAGTTATGCAGCCATTACAGAGAAGTTACAGTATTACAGAGGATAGCATACAGAGTATGCTTCAAAGTGGTGCGCTAAAAGGTCTTTGGGATGATGCAAAGGTAGCGGAATTAGAAGAACTTGGTACAACAATTACAGGTAAGGATCAAAAGAAGTTAGAGGAATTTTATAATAGTAAACCAACATATGATGCAATTTTGTCAGTACTTGAAGGTGTAAAAACTGATAAGAAATGGATGTCACCTGATGAATTTGAGCCATATATAAATGAATTATTAGAAAAAATTATTTCAGATAAAAAGCTTATTACAAAAATAGCAGAAGCTTTATCTGTTATGGATAAGGATGCGGTAGTTCAGAAAGATAAAAAGGGAAATATTATATATGATAAAGCAACTAAAGATTCAGAGATCGTTAAGTGGTCTGAAACTATAGAAGAGTATATGGAAAGAGAGGTTTTACCCCATGTTCCAGATGCGCAATGGTTTTGGGAAGAAGATTTGTCAAAAAAGAATCCTGTTATAAGAGTTGGAGCAGAAATACCTTTTACAAAGTATTTTTACAAATATCAACAGCCTACACCTTCAGAGGAAATAGAGGTAATGTTTGCTGAACTTGATTTAGCTGTGTGCAACAGAATTTCAAACTTGTTTAAGGAGGTGTAATGTTGTGTCGATAATGAAAGACAGCAGGCTGGAGTGGATAGAGCAAATTCCTGAAACATGGACAACAAACAAAATGAAGTATCTGTTTGATTTTGGCAAAGGTCTATCTATAACAAAAGAAAATTTGATAGAAAATGGTCTTCCCGTTATTAGTTATGGGCAAATTCATTCTAAAAATAATAGTGGTGTAGAAATAGATAAGGATTTGTTAAGATTTGTGTCATTTGATTATAAAAAAAATAATCCTTCTGCGGAAGTGAAACAATATGATTTTGTATTCGCTGATACATCAGAAGATTATGAAGGATGCGGTAATTGTGTTTATAAAAGAGATTCAGATGTTTTATATGGTGGCTACCATGTAGTTATTGCACATTCCAAGAAAAAAGATGATAAAAGATATTTTGCTTATTTGTTCAAGACGGATTGTTGGAGAATGCAATTAAGAGAGAAGGTTTCAGGTGTAAAAGTTTTCAGTATTACACAAAAGGCAATAAGTAATACATCAGTTATAGTGCCACCGCAAGATGAACAAATTAGAATTGCAGATTTTCTTGATGCAAAATGTAAAGAAATTGATTTTCTAATTACTGATATCTATAAGGAAATAGAGATTCTTGAATCATATAAAAAAAGTGTAATAACAGAGGTTGTTGTAGGTGGATTAAATAAAAGCGTTAGAAAAAAGGAAAGCGGAATTGAATGGGCACCTACAATTCCTGAACATTGGAGTGTTAAAAAAGGTAAATATATTTTTTCTCTTAGAAATCAAAAGGGAAACAAGATTTGTCTTCAGTTATTATCACCAACACAAAAGTTTGGTGTAATACCGCAATCTATGTATGAAGAACTTACAGGGATGGGGGCAGTAAAATTAAAAGAAGATACAAACTATGAGACATTAAAAACCATACATAAAGGAGACTTTTGTATTAGTTTGAGAAGTTTTCAAGGAGGTTTTGAATATTCGGAATATGAAGGGGTTGTTTCTCCGGCATACCAAGTGTTTTACCCAATGCTTAAAATTGCAGATGGATATTTTAAGTATATGTTCAAAGAAAGAGGATTTATTGAAAAAATGAATTCTTATACCTTAAGTCTAAGAGATGGTAAGAATATAGCTTTTTCGGACTTTGGTAATTCTTATTTGCCTATTCCACCATATGAGGAGCAGGTTAATATAGCAAACTTTCTTGATAAGACAAAATTTGAAATAGATCAGATTATAAATGAAAAACATAAGCAAATTTCTACATTAGAGGAATACAAAAAATCTGTTATATATGAGTATGTAACAGGAAAAAAGAGTGTTAACTAAGGTGAGTGATAATGAATTTTAAGCAAGTAATAGAGCTATTTATTGATGGTGCAAAAGAGGGAGTGTCGGCAGGGCAAGGCAATCTAAAAATAAAAGGTGATGTATTAGTACATTATTTAACTCCTATTTTGGAAAGATATGGAGAAAAATATATTCTTAACTATTCGAGGTATTCTATTGTAACAGGAAAATTACAAAAACAAATTAAGGAACTTGTACCAGAAGATAAAATAATACAAATCACCAAAGTTCCAGAAGGTTACAAAGGTTCGTTGAAGGATTTCTTGAAGGGGTGATATGGGTGAGAAAAGAAGAAAACATTGCTTGGACTTTCTATATAGCAGATGAAGTTTCATTCGTGAGTTCTAAGGTTGGAAAGTGGATGTATTTCTTTTCTGTAGATGATGATTTGGATAGAGTTGATAAATTGTGTTCTCAAGCTGTAGAGCTTGGAATTGTTCAAGAAAGTAAGCATACCCAATTTGATTTTATTGGTATGAATCCAATGGCAAAGGATGAGAATACAGGTGTTTGCTGTTTCTATCTAAATTGCGATGATATGGAAGGTCATAAGAGGATTATCAATTATTTCATCGAGAATAATATGATACCTAAGACCAAAGCAGGAAAGTATTATAACAATTCGTTTAAGCTTGATGATCAGACAAGAGCTGGAGAGTATGGTACAGATTTCAAAGGTACGATTAAGCTTGAGCAGTTCATAGATTTATATACGGGAGAGTGGAAGCATGAATAACATTTTATCCGAGAAAGAATATCAGAAGTTTATCATAGAGAGACTTTCTGAGTCAGGATATGAAGTCAGGATGGCTGCATATTTTGATAGATTATTTGCGGTTGATAGAGAAGTATTGTTCAGATTTTTGAATGATACACAGTCTGATGAGATGGAAGCACTTAGAAAGGTTTATAAAAGCGAGCTTGAGGAAACGATTGTTGCGACAATCAATACAGAGGAAACAAAGTCTAAAGGTAGCCGATTAGAGGTATTAAAGCATGGTATTGAGATTGGCAATCATAAGCTGGACCTTATGTACACAAAGCCGGCTACAACCTTTAATCCAGCTTTGAATAAGTTGTATGAGCAGAATATCTTTTCTGTAGCAGAAGAGGTATATGCCAACGATAAAGAGCGTATTGATCTTGTTATATTCCTTAATGGTCTTGCAATTATGACCTTTGAGCTTAAGTGTAATGATGCTGGACAGTCTTATCAGGATGCTATTTATCAGTATCGTATGGAAAGAGATCCTAAGAGCAGATTGTTTAGATGGAAAGCTGGTTCTCTTGTAAACTTTGCTATGGATTTAGAGCAAGTATATATGACAACTAAGCTGGACGGAGCTTCAACATTCTTCCTTCCTTTCAATATGGGAAAAGGAGAGGGCATAGACCAAGGTGCTGGTAATCCAATATTTGAAGATAAGTACAGTGTTTATTATATGTGGGAAGATATCTTGCAGAAAGATACTGTAATGGAAATAATCAGCAAGTTTATGTTCATTAAGGTAGAAGAGAAAAAGGATCCAATGACAGGAGCCTTAAAGAGAAAAGAATCGGTTGTATTTCCAAGATATCATCAGCTTGATGTTATCAGAAAGACACTTGCAGATGTAATTGATAATCGTTCAAGCCAGAATTATTTGATTCAGCATTCTGCTGGTTCTGGAAAGACTAATTCTATTGCTTGGTTAGCTCACAGATTAGCTTCATTACATGATAAGGATAATAAGATTATTTTTGACAATATAATCATTTGTACTGACCGAGTTGTAGTAGATAGACAGCTTCAGCAGGCTGTTATGGGTATCGAGCATAAGTCTGGAATGATTCGTGTAATGGATGAGAAGTGTGTTTCTCAGGACTTAGCCAATGCATTGTCTGGTAATACAAAGATTATTGCTACAACAATTCAGAAGTTCCCTTATATCGTAGATAGCGTTAAGGGACTTAAAGATAAGACTTTTGCTGTAATTATTGATGAAGCACATTCATCAACAGCAGGTAAGAATATGGCTGCGGTAACAATGACATTAAGCAATGGGGACGAGCTTGTTTATGATGCTGAAGATATGATTATAGATCAGATTTCAAAGCAAGGAAAACAGGCTAATGTTGCTATGTTTGCTTTTACAGCTACACCTAAGCCTACAACGCTACAGTTGTTTGGTAGAGATAAGGTAAAGGGACAGGCAAAATATAAAGAAGCATTCCATTTGTATTCAATGAAACAGGCTATTGAAGAAGGCTTCATTTTGGATGTTTTGCAGAACTATATTACTTACGATACATATTATCAGCTCAATAAGAAAATTGAAGAAGATCCTAAGCTTCAGACAGCAGATGCAAAGAGACAGATTGCAAGATTTATTCAGCTCCATGAGACAAATATTGCTCAGAGAGTAGAAGTTATCATTGAGCATTTTAGAACAACAGTAATGCAGGAATTAAATGGAACTGCAAAGGCTATGGTTGTCACAGAGTCAAGAGCTGGAGCTGTTAGGTATAGACAGGCTTTTGAGGACTATGTAACCAAGAAGGGTTACAAGGATATACATGCTTTAGTTGCCTTTTCTGGAAAAGTACCTTTAGACGGAACAGATTATACAGAAGTTGGAATGAATGGCTTTGCAGAGAAGAATTTGCCAGATGAGTTCGATAAGGACTGTTATCAGGTCCTTTTGGTAGCTGACAAGTATCAGACAGGTTTCGACCAGCCAAAGCTTTGTGCAATGTATATCTTGAAAAAGTTGCATGGTGTTACAGCAGTTCAGACATTGAGCAGACTTAATAGAATTTGCCCTCCATACGAGAAAAAGACCTTTGTACTTGATTTTGCTAACAAGTATGAGGATATCGTAGCTGCATTTTCTAAGTATTATACAGTTACAATGCTGGCAAATTCGGTTACACCACAGGCAATTTATGACATTGAAGCAAAGATTGATGGATATTTCTTCCTTGATCCAAGCGATGTTGAAGCATTTAGCAAGCTCTTATATGAATCAGAGCATACAGCTAAAGATAAAAAGCAGATGACCTTCTATCTTCAGAAAACAAAGAGAGTGGTAGATAACTACACTGATGAGCAGAAAGCACAGATTATCTTGGATGTGAGACATTTTATCCGTTTTTATGAGTTTTTATTACAGGCTTCTTGTTTCCAAGATACTGAGCTTCATAAAAAGTATGATTTCTTGTCATATTTTGTTTCTTATATTCGTATCAATCATCCGGGTGGAGGTTATAACTTGGATGGAAAGATAAAAGCTACAGGATTTATGCAGAAAAAGGGCGAAGAGCATAAGAATGACAAAATGACTGCAAGCCCCGTTATGAAGTTACCTACTGCTTATGATATTATTCTCACTCCGGCAAAGGAAGAGAGATTATCACAGATTATTATTGAGATAAATAATCGTACAGGTAGAAATTACGATAATGATGTAGCTATTAAAGCTGCATTGCAGATTAGAGACATCATGAAGAAGTCTGAGGAACTAAAGACAAGTGCTAAGAATAATACAGAGCAGGATTTTGAGTTTGCTTATTACGATCATGTTGATGATGCATTGATTGAAGGCTTGGAACAAAATCAGGATTTCTTCACATTGCTCTTACAGAATGACGAGATTAAGAGAGAAGTGCTTGGCTTATTTGTAAGTGATACTTATGAGAGTTTAAGAACAGTAACAGCTTAAGGTGGTGGTTCAATGGCAAAGTATAAAGCTGGAGACACAGCCTATTTGCTGGAGTCTAATAGATTTATTCGCAAGGTAACAGTTGCTCGTTTCTCTGGTGGAATGTATTTGATTAAGTTTGAAAATGGTGGTGGTATTCAGGTTAAAGAACATAGATTGTTTGATACCGAAGAAGATGCAAAAGCAGCTATGCCGAATAAACCAGAAGAGAAGCCGAAGCGTAGTAGGACACCATATGATTATATGTGATAGGAGAATGTATTATGGCAATACCTAAGATTGATGAACAAAGTATAACAGAAGCAATGAAATATATTGATGAGCATGGTGTACCAGACAGAAATAAAAGTACACAGTATGTTTTGGTTGCAGAGAATGGGAAACAGTATCCTCCAAAGTATGTTATTGCTGTTGCTAATCATCTTGCAAATGGAGGAGAGATTGTAACTGATGGCTATAATGCTGTTGAAGCAAAGAATTACTTTGAAACCAGAGGTTATAACATTGAATCAAAGCAGGAGAAGTTTGAGATAACAATTACTGCAAAAGAGGTAATATCAACTGATGAAAGATTTACTATGGATAACCTTGATTTAGGAGATAACTATAGACCTATTGATGCATATTATGTACCAGCAAACGGGGATATTGTTCGTAGAAAATATAATAAAGGTGAGAGAAGAAATACCAATCAGACCTTACCAAGATTAGCTTGTCAGATTTATGAAAGTAGCATTATAAGCCTTTCTGATTATGATAAGCAAAATTTCCCTATCTGCAAATATACTCCTGATCGTGAAACTATATGTGGTATATTCTCAACTGTAGAAGAGTTCTTAAAATACAAAAATTCAATGGAGCATTTAACATACCAGAGAGAAGATGGACCTCAGTTTGTTATTTATTCATGGAATGTGTTTTCTACTCTATTATTCGTTCAAGAGTGCTTAAGACGATTTGGAAACGAAGGGGATAAATTTATCCTGGTATATCGTGAAAAGACAGAGCAAGAAACTTCACAGGCAAAAACTGATGCGATTGTAGTAGAAGAAGAGAAAAAATCTGCCGAAGGGTGCAAAAATCCTTATTCAAAAATTTTATTAGAATCAAAGAATATTATTTTTAGAGGTGCACCGGGTACAGGTAAATCCTACTTAGCAAAAGAAATTGCTGCTGACATTATTAGTGACGGATATACGGATAAATATACAGATTTATCAGACGAACAGAAGAAACAAGTTGAATTTGTGCAGTTTCATCCAAGCTATGACTATTCAGATTTCGTAGAGGGACTTCGTCCAAGAATGAATGAAGATGGTTCAATGGGATTTGAATTGCAGGATGGTATCTTTAAGAGATTTGTAGATAAAGCGAGAAGAAACTTTGAAGATTCCCAAAAATCAAGGGAAGTTGTCGAGCAAGAAATATCTGCAAAGGCAGCCATGACAGAGTTCTTCGCTAATATAGAATTTGGTGAAGATAAGTTCAAAACAATCAAGGGTAATGAATTTACAATAACAAATGTTGATGACAGACATATTGAGCTTTCAATTCCGGGCAATGCTACGATTGATAGATTGAGCCTTAACATTGAAGAAATTCAAAAGATGCTGGAGTCAGATGTAGTTTTTGAAAAAATAAGCGATATTACTAATTTCTTTGGAAAACAGTTTGCTACACAAGGGTATTCTTATGACTTTGTTATTTATAAGGCTATAAAGGAATACAGTAAGTCAAGTCATAAGGTTTCGGCTGCTCCAGAGGTTCAGAAGAAATATATCTTTATTATTGATGAGATTAACCGAGGAGAGATTTCTAAAATATTAGGTGAATTGTTCTTTTCAATAGATCCGGGATATAGAGGAAAAGCTGGAGAAGTTGCAACACAATATTCTAATATGCACACCAATCCAAATGAAAAATTTTATATTCCAGAAAATGTTTATATCATTGGAACAATGAATGATATAGACCGTTCTGTGGACAGCTTTGACTTTGCTATGCGTAGAAGATTTAGATTTGTAGAAGTAAGAGCAGAAGATACACAGGATATGCTGGAGTCTTTGGAAAATGAAGAATTAAAGAGCGAAGCAATAGCTCGAATGGATAAACTGAACGCTGAAATTATTAAGGTACCTGATTTGAATGAAAATTATCAAATTGGAGCTTCATATTTCTTGAAATTAAAGAACATAGGCTTTGATGAATTATGGACAGATTACTTACAGCCATTATTACAGGATTATGTGCGTGGTCTGAACGATGAAGAAGAATGTATGAAGAGATTTGCAAGAGCGTATGGAATTAAGAAGATAAGCGAAGGTGATGCCGATGAAGCAGCTCAAGATTAAGGATAATCAGTATAGAGCTAAAGAAGATTTCTTTGAAGTTAAAGCTGTAATCAATCGTGTTGCTGATAAAACATTAGCTCAATTAGAGCATGAGGGTGTGTTTGTCTTTCCAGAGGGTGTTGCTGATGCTGAGGATTTAGCAAAGGATCAGATGATTATTCAAAGCTATAACGATTCGTATGTTTCAGGAAATGTTATGGGTTTTCTTGGAGTTGAGGATGAGCGAATTGTTATAGAGTCCAGATTTAGTAAGGGAGAAAATGATTATTTCTTTCAATATTTGCTTGAAAAAGTTTTGGATTTTCCTAATTTTATCAATTTCGAAACAAATGTGAACCAAGATGATAAGTTATTCAACTTATTGTTGTTTTTGTTTCCAAGGTATCTAAGGCAGGCAACACGAAAAGGTCTTTTTAAGACATACATAAGAAAGAATTATAACGATGGAAATGTAAGAGGAACAATAAATGTTGCGGAGCATATTAGAAAGAATACTCCGTTTATTGGCAATATCTCTTATTCTCAGCGAGAGTATTCATATGATAACTACTTAATAGAGCTGATTAGACATACGATTGAATATATCAAGGGAAAGAATTATGGAAGAATGCTTCTTAACTCTGTAAAAGATGAAGTTAAATTGATTACAGAAGCAACGCCAAATTATAAGGCTGGAGATAGAAGGAAGATAATTGAAGCAAATCGCAAGAATGTTGTTAGACATGCATATTATCACGAATATCGAGCTTTACAGCTGTTATGTATTCTTATATTGAAAAATGAGCAACATCAATATGGTAATGGCGCTCGCAAGGTATATGGAATACTTTTTGATGGTGCTTGGCTATGGGAAGAGTATGTTAATTCATTGATAGGAGAAATATTCTATCATCCAATGAATAAAGCTGGTTCTGGTGCTCAAAGGTTATTCTCTGGTAATTATGGATTGATTTATCCAGACTTTATTAGTAAGAGCGAAAGTAATCGTGTAATCGCAGATGCTAAGTATAAGCCTATAGACAATATTGGAAATAAGGATTATTTGCAGGTTTTGGCTTATATGTTCAGATTTGATGCAAAAAAGGGGTTTTTCTTGTATCCAGAGTCGGGGGATATTCAAGACTTATTATTATCTCTTAATAAGGGTACAACTTATGAGAATAATGTTGTAGCAAGAGATGATATTGCTGTAATAAAACATGGACTAAAAATTCCTTTTGATGCAAGTGATTATGCTGAGTTTTCAGAAAATATGAAAGCTGAAGAAGAAAGATTTATGACAATATTTAGCTGATATTTGTATAAATTGCAAAGCAATTAGAAAAAAATGCGGGAGATTACTTTTTTTAGTTCTGAAGGAAAATAAATATGGGGTTTGACTTTAACAAAAATGGAATAGAGGACGAAGAGGATCTTCTGATATATGAAGATATCAACAATGAAAAGCAAAGTGGAGATACTACAGCTCCAGCAATAGTTGTAGGGATAATTATTTTTGCTACTATTCTTTACTTTGTATTTATGTAGAGAGGTGTTATATGGCTTTTAAGCACAGCAATTGTATTGTTGTTTTTAATAAAGATAAATCTGAGGTGCTGTTTTGTAAAAGGGCAAAGGAGCCTTTCAAGGGGCAGTATAACTTTGTCGGTGGTAAGGTTGAGAAGGATGAAAGTCCAATAAATGCAGCGTATCGTGAGTTGGAGGAAGAGACAGGTATTTCAGCCAAGGATATTAAACTTTATAGAATGATGGATATTACATATTATCATTTGAATTTTGTTCTGGAGCTGTATGTGGGTACTCTTCAAGAGGAAATGGAACTTGTTGAAGAAGTTAATCCGTTGGAGTGGCTATCAATAGAAGAGAATTTTGCTGATCCTGATAGGTTTGCTGGAAAGCAAGATATAGCTCATATCATTAATGTGGCTATGGAATTTGAAGCTCCTGAAAACAAGCTCGCAACAACAGGAATGTATATTGGTGTAGATGGCTGTAAAGGTGGTTGGATTGCATCTGTTTATGATAGAGGAAGTTTTGAGATAAAGAAATATTTTTCTATTGAGGAGCTTGTAGAAGCAAATAAAAATTATAATGAGTTGTTAATTGATATGGTTATCGGCTTGCAGAGTAACAAGGATGAAGTAAGACCAGATAATGCTGCTCGTGCATTGATACCGGGAAGAACATCTACTATTTTTGCGGTTCCAGCAAGACAGGCTGTATATGCTGATACAAGAGAGAAAATTAGGGAAGCTAATAAAAATGCTCTTGGTAAAGATTTGCCAGCACAGGCTATTGCAATCATTCCAAAGATGAGAGAATTAGATGAATTTTTACAGGAGAACCCGACTCATAAAAATAGATTAAAAGAGAGTCATCCAGAAGTGTGCTTTTCAAGGTTAAATGGTTCAGTTGTTATGAGCCGAAAAGCAGATGGAGAGGGTATTACTGAAAGGGTTGGAATAATCAAGCAGTATATGCCAGAAATTACAGAGGAATATATATATCAGGAAGCAAAGCGATTTAAGTGCAATGCAGATGATATTGTTGATTCTATCGTGTTGTGTATTACAGCAAATTTAACGGCACAGGGAAAAACAGATGTGATTCCAGAGACAGTGCAGGAAGATGTTACCGGATTAAAAATGCAAATGACTATACCAAATATTTATATTGGTGACGATATAGAGATTTTATCAAATGAGAGGATATAAATAAAAATTATATACATCAGATTTTTACTTATAGGAAAGGAAGGTGGGACATGAACAAATATATGCATAGTGACTTATATCCAGATTTTCATGTGAATTTTATTAAAAAAGGTTCAGTAAATAGTGTACCACCTGTATCTCTCAAAGATTTAGGTTTTCCTGATGATGTTGATTATAGAGATCAGCCTTTATCAGAAATAACTAATGATAAACAAAAGGCAATAGTAAATGAATTTGTGTTCCTGATTGAAAGAGTATTGCCAAGAAATATTCAGGACTTGTTTTACAGAATTGCATTAGATCCAAGACCAGCATATTGGAAATTCTTTGATATGGCTGCTGATTTGATGCAGTTGGAAAGATATACAGACCATAGCAAAAGAAATTATGGGCATTTTGTAGATCATGTTCAAAAGGGCATCGAGGATATGATAGAAGCTGGAATGACTCTGGCAGAAATTTATGATAGTACATGTGTTACACAGGCTATGATTGAAGGTGTTGCTGATAGCGGATTTACAAAAGGTTTTGAGCCTGTAAATGCTAAAAGATGGCGAAATATGGCTATTGAAGCACAGCTATTCAAAATTCAAGGACTTGAATACAAAGCATTGGATAATATCCGAGACTTGGAATTTGATTTTATTGCATATAAAGATGGAGAGCCGGTTCTGGCAATCGTTTATGTTGATTATGACTATTATATTGGAAAAGCAACAGAGGAAGTAGAAGAACTTAGAGATAAGGTAGATAGGCAGATTAAGGCTTGTAGAGGAGAGCATCTTCCGTTGCTCATAATTGATCCAGATGAAGTTGATGATTTTGTGGAGAATCCGAAAGCTCACATGCTATTTAGAAATTCATTAGCTAATCTGGTCTATGCAAAGGAACATAATGAAAAAAGAGCAAAACAATGGATGTTATCAGATGTTGATTTTACACAGGATTTAATTGATGACAAGGACGATGATGAATATATAGTGCCGGAAGGTCAGATATTAAAGATTAAGCTTGTGTCAAATAATCTTTGCATGGGACCAATGCCAGAAGCAGATGAAGAGATAGAGCAGCATTTAACTCTGTTTGCAGACGGAAGAGTTTACTTTTCTGGTTATAATTTCGGCGAATACGGTGGAATGAGTCCAAGCAAAAGGACCAGAAGCAGTCAGTTTAAGATTGATGCTGTAAAAGCAGGATATATTTTGTCGAATATTGCGATGTATTTTGTAACTAACCATGAAACTATTTTTGCTACAGATGTTGGCTATTGGGACTTAGAGATTACAAATACTGAGAATAAGACCTTCACAGCAGGTGGTTCATTGTTTACTGACTTGGTATTCAATGGCGTTCATATTTCTTCGACAATGAGGAAATACATAGGAATGCCAGAATTGTTCTGTTTTGACGGAGACGCAAGGATTCCGATTGAAAAAGAGGATGATGAGTACATTTTTGTTAATGTATTTTTCGGTAATAACGGACGAACATATTGCTATCTTTGTGATGATTGTAATGTTGCAGAAGGCGATAATGTACTTGTTCCTGTAGGTAATTCAGGAGATACGAAGATGGCAATTGTTGAGAGTATAAATGTTGTTACTGCTGATAAAGCACCATTTCCGGTAGATAAGTGTAAGAGAGTAATCAAGATTGTTGAGGAAGATTAAATGGTTGGATATGAATTAGTTGAAGTAAGCGTTGATGGGGTGGCATATCTGGCTGTCAGATAAGGAGGATTTGAGTACAGGCTAAAGCTTGTATTTGAAGTATTTTATGAATGATATTGAAATTAGAGATTATCAGTCAGATCAATTCTTTGTTAGGGAAGTTGTTGAATCTGACAGGGAATATATGAAGGCGGTAGCGGCTGCTGAGTATTTATTTGGTCGATTATATGTTGTTGAGCCTGAAATCGGTATTAAGGTTTATTGGGACGAAATGATAAAGGTTAAAGGAGATTTGAATTATCTTGCGTTCCTAAACAATGGAGACTTGCTTGGGCGTTTAGCACTTCAAGGAATTAACGAAGATTATCCCGAACTTGCAATAGTAATTGTAAAGGAATATCAGAGTAAAGGTTATGGATATTTGCTCTTAAAACAATGGCTAAATTGGGTGTATTCAGAAGGTGTTTGTAATCGAATAAATGTGAAGATTGATTGTGATAATAAAAAAAGTGTAGGTTTATTCAAGAAATTAGGGGCGATTGTTGATGATGAAGATGATATTATTCGCTGCCATATCAATTTGCCTACAAGAACTATTAGTTGAATGTGACATGAGCATAGTTACAGCAGGCTGTAGGGAATGTATTAATCATATTGCTGTTTCTAATGATTTGCTGAATAAAAATGCAGCTACAATTTATGAATGGAATCAGGATAAGAATTTATCAGACATAAAGGGATAATGATAACGATTTGATTTGAAAGGGGAATGTGGGATTGAAGATTCTAAAAAAGATTTTTGATAGGATCATTGTGGAAATAAGGTGCTATAGAGCTGATAATACACCTTTCCGTCAGCTAAATTGTGTTACCTGTTTTGAAGAGTATCCACCGAGCTTCTATATAAGGTATTCTCCAGAAGAACAGAAAGCAATTAAGGAAAGGGACAGAAAAGAAATAAAAAAGCTGATAGATGAGTTGAATGATTGATGTGCAAAATAATGTACATATAAACATGGTAAAATTTCATTGTGATAGATAAGGATTGTCTGCATTTAATGAGAGGATGTGTGTTTTATGAGTAGAGTAGATTTGATTGCAGCTGCAAAAGAAACAATGAAGTTTACTGAGGATTTTATCCGAGAAACAGGTAATGATGATGTGGCAAAGGTGGAAGTTTATTCGCCTAAGATGCTACAGGATATTGAAGATGATGTTGATGAGTTCTTTGAGCGTTCTTTTTATGGAACGGAAGGCTCTGCGTTTTATGTAGTTAATTCTGACTCTTTTGAAGCAGCGTGTGGCTTGGAAAGACCTTTGGTTATGAATTTTGCAAATGCGCATAGACCGGGTGGAGGCTTTTTGAATGGTGCAAGGGCACAAGAAGAATCATTGTGTAGATGCAGCACCCTTTACAAGTCGATATCAAATGAAAAAGCCAAAGAAATGTATGATTATAACAATAAGTTAAAGGATCCTTGTGATTCAGATTATATGTTATTAAGTCCTGATGTTTATGTTTATAGGTTGCACACAGGAGAATTACTTGATTTTCCATTTTGGACTTCGGTTGTTACAGTTCCAGCGCCTAATAAGTGTGGTGCAGCTTCAAGTGTTCCACAGGATGAGTTGGATGAAGCAATGATGGAGAGACTCCGTAAAATGCTTTATCTTGCGGCAAGAAAAGGTTACAGAAACCTTGTTTTAGGTGCATGGGGATGTGGAGCGTTTGGGAATGATACAAGGCGTGTGGCTGAATATTTCCATGAGTTGTTCTTTGGTCCTGATGGTTTTACAGAGTTCTTTGATAATATTGTATTTGCCATTTTAGGTGATGAGGATAAGATTGACATTTTCAAAGATGTATTCGGAGACAAGATTAGTGACGGAAAAGCAGATGAAGGCTTTGTGATTTCTCCTGATATGGAGGATGAGCCTGTAGGTTATTACCAGAGCAAATACGAATATCCTGTATGCAATCATACCGAAGGCATTACAGAAAAGAATATAGGTTATACGAGAGGGATAACAGCAAGTGGTGTTCCATTTGAAGCAGAGCTTTTTGAGGAAGATGATGTTTTGACAATGGCTGTTGTTATGCCAGCTATTTATAATGATGCCTATGAAGGTCATGAAGATGATGAATTATCAGATGAGAATATAAACATAACAGCTATGCATTATGATGTAGAGTCGTTAGATTATTCAGCACTTGATTATGGAATGGTTGATGATGCAATGGAAGAGAATACAGATGTTGTTAATGATTATGTGCAATTTCTTGTGAGAAACGGTCTTGTTACCTATGCATCAAATCTAATAAATGGAGCAGTTTTGTATCGAGTAGATGTTTTAGGAAATGACCTTGCCAAGGTGCTTATCACGATGAAAGAGGGCGAAACATTCTGGGCATATACTGATTTAGATTTCAATGAGTTTCCAACAATAAGAAGAAGCAATAAAAAGCCTGTATTTAAGGTGGTTAAAAACGATTAGGAGTGACGCTTATGAGAAATAATATATTTGAATTTGCCACCGGTGAGCTGTCACAGGATGCCTTTATTTGCTGGTGTGCAAATTGGTTTAATGATGATTCAAAGCCAAAATTGAAAGAAATGTCTGTAGAGCTTATGCGTAAGTTTACAGGCATTGAAGATATTAAGTCTGTTATGGTATGCAGACAGTTTAGCCAAGATGTCTATATTGATGAAAAGAAGCTGGCATTAAAGATTGATGTGCTCCTTGTGGTTAATGACAAGATTGCTGTAATTGTGGAAGATAAGACTTATACAAGCGAGCATGATAATCAGATACAAAGATATGTTGATGGTATCAAATATTTAGTTGCCAATGCTAAAGAAGGTCAGAATTTCTATGGAGTTGATACCATTAGAACTGTATTTTTGAAAACGGGCTTTATGTATGATGAAGATAAGCGTGTGAAGTCAGATGTGGTTATATCTGGTCCTGATTTCCTTGATCTATTATCTAAGTATTCTGGTAATAGTGAGATTTTAGATTCATATATAGCAAATCTTGAAAACATTCTTCAATGGTATGTTGATTTTGGTAAGTATGATGGCAATTCAGGTTCTTTCTGGGATTGGAACATAGCATGTTATCAGATTGCGCAGTATAAGCTTATGAGAGATATATTCCCAGAAACATTGTGGACAGATAAAGAAAGCTGGCAGTATATGGTCTATCATGGTTCAAGTTTTGGCAGACCTTGGACTGAAATGCAGATTTGTGAAAGATATTATGCTGGCTCATCAGATTATTATTCTGTGTTCTGGAGAATAGATACTGATGATAATGGACCATATATTTCGTTGAGATTATATGAGGATTTTGATAAGAGCAACGAAGAGAAAAAGAGTCGCCATAGAAGTCTTTATGATGCAATGTCAGAGACGATTAGAAAAGTAATTGAACAAGGTTCTGAATTTAAGTGGAATGAAGTTTATCCGGGATATCGTGGTAATTATAAAGAGTCTTCTTTAATACATATTAGATTAAAGGATAAGCTATTGGATTGGCAGAATGAGAAAGAAAAATTTATTAGCTGCCTTAATGAATTAACCAAATTTTTTGTAGAGGAAAGTTCTAAGATTGAATATTGAAAATTTTAGGTGAAATTGCATTTATATAATTCTTTTGGAGATGTACTTATGTGCCTTCCGTTTGTGTTCTATAGATTGCAAATGGAAGGTATTTATTTTTGGAGGTGTGTTTGTGAGTGTTACAAAGGAAGATATAAAAAATGTCAAATATAGAGAATATATTTTAGAAGATAATTCGATGAGATTATCGAATAGTGATATAGCAAGATTTACTGATAAAGAAAAGAAATTAGCCAAGAAAATAAGTGCTATAAAATTAAAATTTGAGATGGAACATGACTATAGTTCTAATAAGGCTTACGAGGAGTTAGCTGATTTATGTCAGATCAGTGTAACATCGTTCAAGTATGCAGTCTCTTGTAAAAAAGGAAATACAGCAAACCGACATTTTTTGTATAAGTTGGCTGTTGGATTAAAGATGAGTATAGAAGAAGCAAATGAATTATTTGAACTTGAAAAAGGTCCATTGTCAGACGAGTGTTTAGAAGATGTGATTTGTTATTGCGCTCTTAGAGATAAAGATACGATTTATGATTTTATAGATGAATTTGAAAAAGAAACAAATTATAAAATTGGTATGAGAGATCGAACTGCTAAAAAGTAGGTCATAACTTATGACGGACGCATGAAAAATTATTTGTTATTCTATATTCAGTTCAAGTGAACACAATATGTCATGGCAGATAATTAACATACGAAAAGTTTAGGAGGGATTTTATGAGACCTATTATTTTTGCAAGAGTTGCAGATATGAAATATTACAAAGGGATTACTGAGAAAGATGCCCCAGAAAATGGTGGTAGTTATGTATGTGATACAGGGTTAGCGCATGAATGTTATAATTTTGCTCCAATTATTCAAACTGGTGAAGCTTACGAAAAATGTATAGGCTTTTGCATGATGTCAGGGGGGAAAAATGGTGTTGGTCAATTACATATTGAGAAGATTGTTGGCTGTGAAGGATGTAAAAAAGAAGATTTCTGTGAAGGTGTTACTGTAGTATTCGTTTCAAAATCGAGTAGAGCTAAGTCGATGAGGGTTGTTGGCTTTTATAAAAACGCTATCGTATATCGTTATCCTCATTATATGGATTTTGAAAATGGATATGAGCAGATGTATTGGTTTGAAGCTAAAAAGGAAGATTGTGTTATCTTACCATATTCAACACGATTTAGTTCTAATGCATGGTATGTACCTAATAGTACAGCAAAGGATGATTTTGGATTTGGAAGGTCACAAATCTGGTATGCAGGTGGTAAAGGTGCTCAAAAAAGCGAGTTAGATTATGTTGAGAAAATGATTAAGTCCATAGATGAATATCAGGGCGAAAATTGGATGGAAAAGGAGGAATGTTAATATGCAATTTAATTGGGAAACATTTGATATTACTTTTTTGAAGTCTATTATAGAAGCCGCTGACGATGTGGAATATAAAGAGTTATATTTGAGGACAGATGATAAAGATTCAATTGTAGGGTGTGTTAAAAGTATATGTGAATACCCTAACAAAAGGTTTATATATGATTACAGAACTATTATTGATAATGAATTGCTGCCTAAATATGAGAATCAGGTTGCGGAGATTTGTAGAGCATTAAAAATTGTCGAGAGAAGTAAGAATGGACGCTTAATTGCTCTAAGTAAGAAGAAAACAACGGATTCATTGGCTAATGCGTATGAAGCTGCACTATTATCAATTAGTGGTCTATCTATTCAGCCACAAGAATACAGCAATTTTCGTTATACAAAATCATTGGATATGATGGCGACAAAAACTGAAGAGGTTTCGTTATATGATTTTCAAGAGGAAGCTGTAAAAGCATTAAAAGAATTCTATATAGAAAAGGATATGTCGGAAGGAATGCTTGTGATGCCAACAGGTTCAGGCAAATCAAGAACTTCTACATATTTTTTGATAAAAGAAATGATTAGTAGAGGTTATCAAGTCATTTGGCTGGCACATAGGCATATGCTGATAGATCAAGCAGCGGACTGCTTTTATCGCTTTGCGGGACTTGCAAAAATTGAAAATCCTGAAATTAAGAACTATAGGTTAAGCTGTGTTTCTGGGGAGCATCTTAGAATGTCGCAAATTGATAAGCATGAGGTAATTGTTGCAAGCGTTAGTTCTGTTTATCGTAATAAGAAACATTTGAGAAGAGTGCTGGGGGATAATGTAATGGTTGTTGTGGATGAATGTCACCACACATTAGCTCCTTCATATCAAGAAACCATTAGTCTTATAAAAAAATATAGAAAAAATGTAAAGCTGCTTGGTATTACAGCAACACCTGTACGAGCAAATGATTCAGATAGTATGGCTCTAATGAATCTATTTGGAAATCACATAATATATGATGTTTCTCTTAGTAAGTTGATAAAAAAAGGAATTTTGGCGGATCCTAAATTTGAGCGTATAGAAACGAATGAGGATATTGAACCAATTATAAGCATTGATGAAGAGAAAATGATTCGTAGGTATGGTGAGCTGCCAGAAACCTTAGTTAGTAAAATAGCGGATTCCGCATCCAGAAATAAAATTATCATAGAACAATATATGAGTAATAAGGACAGATATGGTAAGACTCTTATTTTTGCATTGAATGTAGTTCATTGTAGATTTATTTATGATGAATTAAAGAAAAGAGGAATTCGAGTAGGATATATTCATTCTGGCAAGGAAGATAATACATCTGTTATCAATGAGTTCAAAAATGGTAATTTGGATGTTTTGGTAAATGTGAATATTATGACCGAAGGAACAGATGTACCAGATATACAAACGGTAATGCTAACAAGACCTACGCAAAGTGAAGGATTGTTAATGCAGTGTATTGGAAGGGGAATGCGAGGTCCTAAAGCAGAGAATGGAACAGAAACAGTAAATATCATTGATTTTCATGATAAATGGACTATTTTCAAAAAATGGTTAAATCCTGAATGGCTGATTGAAGAAGAACGAGAGGATTATGAAATTCCAGAAAGTAGAAAATATAAAAGAAATACTTATCGTGAATATGAATGGAAAATGTGTCAGGAGATATACAACAGTGTCATTGTCAAAAGTCAGATTATGCACGAAGAAATTATGGTTCCGGCTGGTTGGTTTTCTCTCTGCGATGATGAAGGCATAGATGTATGTATGCTTGTTTTTGAAAATCAGCTTGAAGGCTTTTTGAAAATGAGGAAGGATAAAGATTATTGGATAAGTGATAAAAGCATTACGGCAGAACAGGTTATAAATAAATATTTCTGTGGTTTTTGTGATAAACCAATGGTCTCTGAAATGAGAATTTTAATTGACAACTTTAGATATAATGAAGCACCACCGACATTACATGCATTAGAACATAGAAAAATGATTGATCCGTTTTATGTTGCAATAAGAGCTGAAGAAGAGAAAAGAGATGTCGTAGATTTAGCTGGCGAGATTTATGATGAATATGATGTGGCAAGGGATCTGTATCCTTCTAAAGAAATTTATCAAGAAAAGGTATCAAAAGCTAAAATTTACAAAAATAAGAAGATTATCATAGGGCAAAAAGTTGAGGAATTACCGATTGAATGGATTGATTTTGATAGGACACCTTGCTATGACTTGAGAAAATTGGCTGATGAGGTTGTGCAAGAAATGTTTGAAGGAGTATATCCCGATATAGATGAGATTTCATGGACTGATAAACCATATAAAGGATTTTATGGCAGATTTTGGAGACAGTCTCATAATATTGAAATTAACTGTGTACTTAATTCCAAAGATGTTAAGCCAGAAGTGATTAAATTCTTGCTATACCACGAAATGCTTCATCGAGAGAATTGGCATCATGATAAAGCATTTTACGAAGAAGAACATAAATATCCAAATTGGGAAGAATATGATAATTTTCTTAATGATAAGATGTATAAGTTTGACATTAAAGAGTGGTGACGAATTGAAATGACTATGTACAAAATAATGTACCTTGCTTCTGATATTCTATTGATTGAAGTAGGAAGGAGGAATTGCAAATGAAGGTTTTTGTATATGGTTGTAGGATTCTTGATATGGATGCTATAAGGTGGCATTTTGGAAAGAATGATTATATTGATGTTACAAATCAGTATCAGGATATTTTAGCTCTTAATGCCGATATGGTTCTTGTTAATGTCGAAAATTGTAATAAAAAGGTTCTTGATGTAATTAAATCTTATGAAGCAGAGACAAAGGATGTAGAGGAAAGAGAGTATATTTATCTAACAGATGATATGCTGATGGAATGGTATCAGGATATGTATGAAAAGTTTCATGATGCAGTGAAAGAAGTGTCGAAAACTGCAACGATGGAGCAGAAGAAAGCGTTATCATTGTTTTATATTCACTCTAATGATGAGGGTTACATATCAGATATAAGTTCTGATGAAGCCAGAAATGTATTTTTTATAGATTTTTACAGAAAAAGCTCACAAACAACAGAACTGATAATTTTATCTTGTGGGGATGATTCTATATCAAAGGCAGAATATGACAAGTATGTTGCACTTGGTAAATACGATAGAGTTTCGGTTGATTGGCACAAGGAAGCAACTAAGGATTTGTGTCTTGAAGAATTGTTTTATAACAGAACAGATATAGACGAACTGCCACCAATATTGAAACCGCTTAAAGAATTGTTAGATACGCATACAGAACCATTTAAGTATGCATGGTTCGGAGAGGATTGAGTTATGTACGCAACAGGTAATAAGAAAATGCTTAATATGCTTATCTTGGATATCCTGAAGGAGTATTCAGATCAAGACCATAGACTTACACAGCAGGAGATTATTCGTCTCTTGAAAGCAAATTATGATATGGATTGTGACAGGCGTTCTGTAAAGAACAATATTCTATGTCTCAAAGAACTTGGTTATGAGATTTCAATGGAAGATGGATATTATCTTATGGAGCGAGAATTTGATGATGCAGAGCTTCGTATGCTTATAGATAGTGTTTTGTTTTCTAAGAATCTTACTCAGAAGCAAGCTAAATCTTTAATTGAAAAACTAAAGGGAATGGGCAACAGGTATTTTCCTGTTAAAGTAAATCATGTTAGTAATCTTCCTGAGCTTCATCATGGAGATAATAAGCAGCTTATGTATGTTCTGGATATCATCAATGATGCTATTTCACAGAAAAAGAAAATAAGCTTTATTTACAATGTTTATGGAGTAGATTTTAAGCTTCATCCAAAGAGAGAAGAAAGATATATAGTCAATCCTTATCAGATGGTTGCCAACAATGGTTTTTATTATCTAATTGGCAATTATGATAAGTATAATGATATTTCTCATTATAGATTGGATCGTATGACCTGTGTTGAGATGCTACCTGATAAGGTTAAGCCACAGGATCAGATAGAAGGTCTTGAAAGAGGGTTGAATCTGCCTAAACATATGGCAGAGCATATTTATATGTTTAGTGGCGATAGTGTTTCAATAAAAATGCTTGCTGATGAAAGTCTTATAAATGAGTTGGTCGATTGGTTTGGAAAAGACTTTCACATATATAAAGGAAATACCGGTGAGCAAGTGACAGTAAGCTTAAAATGTAATGAACATGCTTTTTTCTATTGGGCATTACAATATGGTCCTTATGTAGAGGTGTTGGAGCCTGTATCACTTAGAAATAAAATTGCAGATGCAATAAGTGAAATGAATGATAAATACCGCAGAAATGAGGGTGTAAATGAGTAACATAGATTTTCAAAAGATGAATGAAAAGAAAAGAAGCTTGTATGAAGGAATGTGGGGAAGCTCTGATTTTGATTACCCTGTAGAAAAGACTATCTATAGAGGTGCGCCTACAGCTAATTCATATACTTTTGCAGGAGCTTATATCAAGGATAAGGATGCTGGTGAGGATATCCAAGAGGATTATTGCAGAGATAGATTAGCAGACATATTTGGTATTGTAGATACCGTATTGTTTAGAGATAAGTTCCATATGAGCATTGGTGGAAGTGGTCAGGAATTAAAGAGAATTGCGACTGTTCACTCATCGTCCTTATGCGCTTTATTGTTCTTTTATGGTGTTTCGGAAAACAATCCATACGAGCTGAATATAGCTGGAAAAGATTATGTGTTTACAGAGTCTTATTTTGAATATCAGAACACAGTAATAGAGGGTAGAAATCCGTCTAATATGGATGTTGTTCTTGTCGGAAATGAGAAGGAAACAGGCATAAAGACTGTATTTTTTATTGAATCTAAGTTTTCTGAGTATTATGAAAGACCAGGGAAACAGCTTAGCATTGCGACAGAATATCTTAATGATAAATATGGCAAAGCGGTGTATAGAAGTGGTTGTTTTGAAAAAATGGGAATTAGAATTGAAGAGAAAGCTGGAGAACCAGAGTTTTCTATTGAGACAGATAATAGCTGCTATCTGGAAGGAATTAAGCAGATGATTTCTCATTTTATCGGTGTTGTGAAGTTATGTGAAAATCCAACATCAAAGGATGATGCAATCGCAAATGCTGTTGCTTCTGGAGCAAAGGTTATTCTTGGAGAAATATTGTTTACAGATAGGATTGGAGACTTGCCGGTAAATAGGAATGAGAAATGTTTTGCTTCGTATAGGGGAAAATATCAGATACTTTCTGAAGAACTAAACAAACAGGTCGAAAAGGTCAATATGAATGACAGAGTGGAAGTATTATCAGATATTTTATCTTATGACATTTTCAAGGATGCAAAATGTATTAAGGAAGATAGAATTAAGAGATTTTACTTTGAAATGGGGAAGTAGTATGAAAGTAATACTTAGTAGAAAAGGGTTTGATAGTGCTAATGGTGGTATCGTAAGTCCTGTTTTTCCAGATGGAAGGATGCTAACATTTCCAATTCCAAGTAAAGATATTGAGAAAGATTCTATTAAATATAGCGATTTGTGCTTTGGCGATATAGAGGTATATGATCTTCTCAAAAACCTTGGATATAACTTTGAAAAGAACTCTGAATACTGTCATCTTGATCCTGATTTGGACAAGAGCAGAAGAAAGGATGAAATTAAAGAGTGGAGAGCCGCTTTTGGACAGATAAATCAAGCAGCGGGATATTTGAATAATCAGGATGTTAAAGAGGATGATTTATTTTTATTCTTTGGGAACTTTAGACACATAAAAATGATAAATGGTGTGTATCGTTTTGCAAGAAGAAGCAAAGATGCCACTACAGATTATTATGGTAAGCCTTTTCAAGCTATCTGGGGTTATATGCAGGTAGGAAAGAAAATCACAGATCCTAATGAAATTATGGAATATAAATGGCATCCTCACGCTTGTAAAAAAAGAAATGAAGCCAATGGATTAGATAAGAATAATACCCTTTATGTTCCAAGAGAAAAGCTGTCTTTTAGATCAGATTTGCCGGGGTATGGCTTGTTTGTTTGAGTTTGACGAGAGAAGAGTTCTTACAATGAAAGGTAAGAATAAGGCTACATGGAAATATAACTCAGCTTATGATGTTGCTACAAGAAAGAATTGTGCTAAAGAT
>Ga0129310_1001003_pt1 | contig 27806 bp, 20 predicted proteins | sample Go1ome_2_FD_94433 | JGI IMG/M metagenome (GOLD analysis project Ga0129310, IMG submission 94433) | Western lowland gorrila individual fecal microbial communities from Wisconsin, USA - Go1022A metagenome | ecosystem: Host-associated > Mammals > Digestive system > Large intestine > Fecal | place... | reverse complement strand
TTGATTCTTAAGTTTCGGTTGGCAGACCTACTCTTATTTTATCATAGGAGGTTCTTTTTTTCTACCCATAGCTAAAGCTTTTTGGAACCCCCGGCAGAGCCGGGGGTTTTCGTTATACAACAACGACACCCCTGCTTTAAGACGGCAGGGGTGTTTTATGTTTCTCACAATTTTGGTATGTCGGCGCGGAAAGCAATACACGACCAAATCGGGACTTATGTTTTACACACAATAAAAGGCGCTTCCCTTTTGCGGGGAAGCGCCTTGTTGTTATATTTTATTCAACAGTTACACTCTTTGCGAGGTTTCTGGGCTTGTCAACGTCAAGACCCTTAGCCACCGAGATGTAGTAACCCAACAGCTGTAACGGTACGACCGCAAGGCTTGCCGCGAACAGCGGGTCGGTCTTGGGAACGTATGCGGTGAAGTCTGCGGTATCCTCAACGCTGTAGTTGCCGTATGAAGTCAGACCCATTATGTAAGCACCGCGCGACTTGCACTCGACCATGTTTGAAACTGTCTTTTCAAACAAAGCCTGCTGTGTCAGCACGCTTATTACCAGTGTGCCGTTCTCGATAAGCGAGATAGGACCGTGTTTCAGTTCGCCTGCGGCATAAGCCTCCGAATGGATATAGCTTATCTCCTTCATTTTCAGCGAACCCTCAAGGCTGACTGCGTAGTCAACACCTCTGCCGATAAAGAAAGCATCGCGTATATTCGAGAACTTAGAAGCGAACCACTGTATGCGCTCTTTATCCTCCAGTATCTTTGCCACCTTGTCGGGAATGGTGTTCAGTTCTTTCAGCAGTTCGGCAAATCTCTCTTCTGTTATCTCTTCGCGCACTTTTGCGAACTGCATAGCCAGCAGATAAGCGGCGATAAGCTGTGTGCTGTACGCCTTTGTTGTAGCAACAGATATTTCGGGACCTGCGAGTGTGTAGAACACGCTGTCAGCCTCTCTTGCTATGTTGGAACCTACCACATTGACTATGCCGAGAGTTTTTATGCCGCGCTCTTTAGCAAGTGTGAGAGCGGCGCGGCTGTCGGCAGTTTCGCCCGACTGGCTGATTATCACCACAAGGCTGTTCTTGCTGAGGGGCATCTTCCTGTATCTGAATTCGCTGGCAAGTTCTACCCTGACAGGTATAGAAGTCAGTTCTTCAAACACATACTGTGCCGCAACGCCCACATGGTAAGCCGAACCGCAGGCAACTATGTATATCTGGCTCAGCGCCTTTACCTCTTCATCAGTCAGCCCGAATTCGTCAAGCACGATACTGCCGTCCTTGACAACAGAGTTTATGGTATCCCTGATGACCTTGGGCTGTTCGTGTATCTCCTTGAGCATGAAGTGCTCATAGCCGCCCTTTTCTGCGGCTTCGGCGTTCCACTTTATCTCGGTGAGTTCCTTTGTGATCTCCTCACGCTCGATATTATAGAACTTTACTTCGCCCTTAGACAGCTTTGCTATCTCCAGATTGCCGATATAATAAACGTTCCTTGTATATTTGAGTATGGCAGGCACATCGGAAGCCACATAAGTTTCGCCGTCAGCGATACCTATTATCATGGGGCTGTCCTTGCGGGCTGTGTATATCTCTTCGGGATATTCCTTGAACATAACGCACAGCGCATAACTGCCGCGTATACGTATCATAGCCCTCGCGATGGAGTCAACAGGACCCTCGCCGTACTTGCGGTAGTAGTAGTCTATCAGCTTAACAGCGACTTCGGTATCAGTCTGCGACCTGAAAATGTAGCCCGCCTTTACCAGCTTCTCTTTAAGTTCCTGATAGTTCTCTATGATGCCGTTGTGTACCGCGATGACATTTTCATCGTCAGTGGCATGCGGGTGAGCGTTCAGCGCAGATGGTTCACCATGAGTCGCCCATCTTGTATGACCTATACCGCAGCAGCCTTTTACAGCCTTGCCGCCATCGGTCATATTGACCAGCACAGCCAGCTTGCCTTTTTCCTTGATTATCTCGGTATCTCTGTCACCGTCACGCACAGCGATGCCAGCCGAGTCATAACCTCTGTATTCCAGTTTGGACAGACCGTCCAGCAGCACAGGTGCCGCCTGACGCATACCTGTAAATCCAACTATTCCGCACATGTTTATATACCTCCAAGTATTCAGCGATATACCGCCGCGAACTGTATTGCATATCATCAAAAAAAGCAACAAAAAACTATTTTAATTATAACAGAATAACGCCCGACTGTCAATAGTTATGTTAACTTTTTGGCAGTTTGACACATAACGGTCACATATTCATCCGCTGTGGTTTGCCGAGAAAACATCTGCCACATCTGATATTGTAATATATGCGGCGGGGGCGGTATCATGCACGATATTTCTCATGCGGGTCACCTGAAAACGGTTGACCACGAAATAGATGAAAGTCTTTTCGGCGTTGGAATAGCCGCCTTTTGCGTTTATCATGCCCGCCAGTGTCAGCATAAGGATATTTATAGCAATCCGCCTTAAAATTCAGACAAAATCCAGTCACAAAATCCATAGATCCGAGCTTTTGCGACCGGATTTTGTGAATTTAAATAGTTGGATTGCTATAATGGTTTCAGTTTTGACAGTATCTTCTTCAAATCATTCCTCCTTGATAACTTCGTAGCCCTTTTTGGTGACAGCATCTTCCATCGCCGCAAGGTCACGTATGGGCGAATAAAGTGTCAGTACGGCTGTGCCCGCCTTAAAGTCGCAGACCGCTTCTGCGACCTCATCAAAGGCTTCAAGGGCTTTTCTGACAGTTGCTTCGCAGTGGGGGCACATCATGCCGTTTATGCGCATGGTGTAAGTTTCAGACTTCTGTTCGGGCGCGAGGTCATCGGGCAGTACCACACAGTTTCGTGCCTTGTCGCGGGCGTGCGAAAAGATGTCTTTCAGATTTAGCCGCAGTGCATTCGTCACCACCGTGAAGCTGGACAAACTCATTGCCGCCGCCCCGAACATCGGCTGTAACTCCCAGCCGAACAGCTTTATGAATGCGCCCGCCGCCAGCGGAATGCCGATGACATTGTAAATAAACGCCCAGAAAAGGTTCTGGTGTATGCTTCTCAGCGTCATGCGGCTGAGTCGTATGGCGGCGGGGACATCGGTAAGGCGGCTGTTCACCAGCACCACATCTGCGGCATCGACTGCCACATCTGCCCCCGCACCGATAGCTATGCCCATATCAGCGCGGGTGAGGGCTGGTGCATCGTTGATGCCGTCACCCACCATAGCCACTCTGCCGACTGCCTGCAACTTGCGTATGACGCTTTCCTTGCCGTTAGGCAGAACGCCCGCTATCACGCGGTCAACTCCCGCCTGCCTGCCGATCGCTTCGGCGGTGCGGGCGTTGTCGCCTGTCAGCATCACCACCGACAGACCCATATTTTTCAGCTGTTTTATGGCTTCTGCGCTCTCCTCTTTCAGCTGGTCGGCGGCGGCTATCATGCCCAGCATTTTCCCGCCTTTTGCAAAGAACAGCGGTGTCTTGCCCTCGCCTGCCAGTGCTTCCGCCTTTGACTTCAACTCACCGCTGACGGTGCAGTACTTCTCTATCAGCGCAAGGTTGCCGCCGTAAAGTTCAGCGCCGCCGAACCTGCCGCGCAGTCCGCTTCCTGAAAGCGCTTTGAAATCGCTGACAGTTTCGGCTTTTACGGAATTTTCCTCACAGTACCGCATAACAGCGCCCGCAAGAGGGTGTTCGCTCATGGCTTCAAGTGACGCGGCGGCAATCAGCAATTCGCTCTCCGAAATGCCGTCTGCGGGTATCACATCGGTCACAGCGGGTTCGCCTTTTGTGACTGTGCCGGTCTTGTCCAGCGCGACTATCTGCACCCTGCCCGTTTCTTCCAGCGAAACAGCTGTCTTGAACAGCACGCCGTTTTTAGCGCCCATGCCACTGCCCACCATTATCGCAACAGGCGTTGCAAGTCCCAGCGCACAGGGACAGCTTATCACCAGCACCGAGATAGCACGCGCCAGCGCATAGCCCGCAGTCTGCCCCACTGCCAGCCATATCACCAGTGTAAGCGCCGCTATGCCGATAACGGTCGGGACGAAAATGCCCGAAACACGGTCGGCTATCTTGGCGATCGGTGCTTTGGTGGCGGCGGCATCGCTTACCATCTTTATTATCTGCGCGAGGGTGGTATCCTCGCCCACCCGCTGTGCCCTGCACCGCAGGAAACCCGTCTGGTTGATAGTTGCGGCTGAAACATGACTGCCCGCCTGCTTATCGGCAGGTATCGACTCGCCTGTGAGTGCGGCTTCGTTTACAGCGCTCTCGCCCTCTATGACCACACCATCAACAGGTACGCTCTCACCTGGTCGCACAACGAAGATGTCACCCACCTGCACATTCTCTATGGGCATCACGACTTCTTTGCCGTCACGCTCGACTGCGGCAGTTTGGGGTGTCAGTTTCATAAGACCTTTCAGCGCATCAGTGGTCTTGCCCTTTGAACGTGCCTCCAGCAGTTTGCCGACCGTTATAAGTGTCAGTATCATGGCGGCAGATTCAAAGTAGAAATTCATCATAAGTTCTTCTGTTTTGGCGGTGTCGCCGTCAGTGACAGCGCGTGTCATGGCAAAAAGCACGAAAACGCTCCACAAAAACGATACCCCCGAACCCATCGCCACAAGGGTGTCCATATTGGGCGAGCGGTGTACCAGCCCCTTAAAGCCGCTCACAAAGAATTTCTGATTTATGACCATCACAGCGGCGGCGAATATCATCTCAAACAGCCCCATCGCCAGATGATTTCCCTCAAAAAACGCAGGCAGAGGAAAGCCCCACATCATGTGACCCATAGAAACATACATAAGCGGTATGAGCAGGCAAAGCGAAGCTGTCAGCCGCTTTTTCAGCTTCGGCGTTTCGCGGTCAGCAAGGGTGTCTTCTTCGGCAGGGGCAGACTTTGCGCCCTTTCGCGATGCTCCGTAGCCCGCATCTTCCACCGCTTTTATTATGCTTTCGGGCGAAGCACTGCCATCAACGCCCATCGAATTTGTCAGCAGGCTCACCGAGCAGGCAGTCACGCCGTCAACAGCGGCAACGGCTTTTTCCACCCTTGCACTGCACGCCGCACAACTCATGCCCGTAACGTTATACTGTTCCATCTTGTACCCCCTTACTTCATCAGCTTTTGCAGAGTTGCCGCCAGTTCATCTATGGTTTCGTCCCTGCCCGCACGAATGTCATCAGCCACACAGGTGCGTATATGGTTTGTCAGCAGTTCCCGCGAAAAAGCGTTCATCGCGGCATTCACGGCGGCGCACTGCGTAAGTATATCGGGGCAGTAGGCGCTGTCCTCCACCATAGCCTTTATGCCGCGCACCTGCCCCTCGATACGGCTCAGGCGGTTCAGCAGGCGCTTGTATTCTTCCTCACTGCGGACTTTTTTTCGCCCACAGCACTCGCATTTATGTTCACTCACAGTATCCCCTCCTCTACGTAACATTATATACCCCCAGGGGGTATTTTGTCAAGTGCAAAAACGGCGGAAGAAATATCTTCCGCCGAAAATTAACAATTTATATCATTTACTATGTATACCACTCCACCACATCGAAAGACGACTCAGCCGCCTCGACAATGATGCCCTCAAATCTCTCGGTGAGGGCTTTTTTCATGTAGTCACAGAAGATATTCTCGGTGTAGTAGTGCCCCGCATCGAACACGGTCAGACCTGCGTTATAGGCATCAACGAAGACATCGTGCTTGACATCACCCGTGATGAAAGCATCACAGCCTTTCGCGATAACATCGCCCATAAAACTTCCGCCGCTTCCCGAACACACCGCTATCTTTCTGAGGGGGGTATTTTTTGCGCGGTCATACCTGACAGTAGGCGTGCCCAGCTTTTCTTTGCAGAGCGCGGCAAGGTCTGCCGCCATAATGCCCTGATGCCCGCATATACAGCCCATCTCAGCGCCATGCTCGACAGTTATGCAGTCATCGGGTATCAGCCCCAGCTTTTCACAGAGTATCTTGTTCATCACAGTGCTGTCAAAATTCGTGTGCGCCGAAAGCACCGCAACATTTCCCCTTACCAGCTGACCCACCACGCTTTCGGGGTCAAGCTGTTTTATGCCGCGAAAAATTACAGGGTGATGTGTCAGCACCAGCTGAAAGCCCTTTTCGGCGGCTTCCCTTGCCACATCTTTCGTGCAGTCCAGCGAAAGCATCACCTTGTCGGCAGGCATCGACATATTGCCCACGCACAGCCCGCTGTTATCGTAGCCCTCTTGCAGTGAAAAGGGCGCAAGTTCTTCGATAAAACCGTAAATATCGCTTATAGTATACATATCATACACCTCTCATATCTAAAATAAAAGGGCGGTAAGACCACCGCCCTTATGATTATTTACTTTTTTTGCCAAAAAGTCCGTTCTTTTTCTGAGGCTTTTTGCCGATGTTCTCGGTGGGGTCACCGAAACGCTCTTTGTTCTTTTCTATATCCATCGTGACATCATGGACACTTGCAGACATCAGACCTGTCATCTGCTGCATCAGCAGACTTTGCTCAAATATCTCGACAGCTTCTTCGCATGTTTCAGCCTCGCCGTTCACAAGGAATTCCTTTATCTGACCGATGTTCGTCATGTAGTCCATGTCCAGTTCCATGAAATCGATCTTCTTCCTCAGTGCCGCAAGGTAATCATCGCGCTGTTTTTCAAGCTGTTTTATCCTGCCTTCAAGAAGTTCTATCTGCTCGGTTATACCCTCATTGACCTCTATCTGATGGTTTTTGACTTCGGTGAGTTTCTGGGAGTAGTAATTATTTGCCAGCTTGTAGCCGAATGCTGTCACCGCCGCAAAGCCTATTAAAGGCACTATCCACAGAAGACCATCATGGAATGCCGCAGCAAGTATCGCCAAAAAGATAGTCGCGCCTATCAGCACATATATCATGGTCTTGTTGCGCTTGCCCTTGAAATCGAATTCTTTCTCTGCCTCGCTGACATCTCTGATGTATATTTTAAGGTACTCCTTGTTCTCCTTGCTGACTTCTACGCCTTCGGCAAACTCAAAGTATCTGTTTATATAGCATTCCGCCAGATCCATCTTTTCCAGCTCAGTCATACACTCACCCTCTGACTCCCTCTTATCCTTTTTACCATGTAGGAATATAGATGCGTAAAGTAAAAGTTTACATAGATAAAGTATAGCATACGTTCACGTTTTTGTCAACATTATTATTAATTTTTTATATAATAAAATCAAATTGACAAATTGCCGATCCGCTATTCATCATCGCTGTTATCATCATGTCCCGCGCCCCCGTTGTCATCGGTCTTATCACCGAAACTCTCGTCAACAGCGCGGTCGATATCCTTTTCAGCGCGGCGCATCATTGCGCTGAAAGTGTTGAAACCTTCTGCGGCATTCTCAAAAGTGCTCTTTAACATATCCGTAAAATAGTAACCGCTGCTCTCCTTTTTGGGAGCTGCTTTTTCAGCAGTTGCTTCATTCTTCGGCTCTGTCTTGGGCATTTCCGCCTTTGGTGCTTCTTCCGAAGTATCCGCCTGCTTTTCGGGGATATCTGCCGTTTCCTTCACCTCAGCCTTTTCTTCTGCGGGCTGTGTGAAAGTCGCAGAGATATTCTCAGCCGTGATAGTACTGCCGTTTTTCACCTTGGAGTATATCAGGTCGAGCACCTGTTTCGGCAGTGTAACGCCTCTGAGCCTGAACTGTGTGCCGCCGCATTCGCTGTCAGCATCTATCATCATGCCGACACCCTCATCAGTCACAGTGACATTCTCAAGCACCACATTACAGCCGCCGCCGACCTTAGCCAGCACCACCGACAGCGCATAAGCCGTCATTGTAGTATCGCTGAAAACAAAACTGCTGCCCGCCGATGTATTGCCTATCATCATAAAACTCCTGTCAGCGGCAGGGGTAACAGTGCTGTTCCTCACATTCAGACAGCACCCGCTGCCTATCTGCAACAGCTTTTCAGCCAGTTCGCTCTCGGTCAGCTTTTCACCGTCAGCAGTTATCGTCTGACCGTCCTGCCCCGCACCGAAGCCTTTTGCAGGTTCCTCACCGTTATCGACATAATCGGGCTTGCTGTTATCACCGAACATTGTGCCGTCAGGGTCGATGCCGCGCTTCACCTGGTCGATGACGCTGTCTATATCAAATCCCTGCTTTGCCTTGTCGATGACCTTATCCACATCAAAGCCCTGCTTAGCCATATCTATCAGCTTTTTAAAAGTCCTGCCGCCGATTTTCAGGTCGGGGAACTCAGGCATCGGGAAGAACGGGTCCTTACTGCCGTTATCTCTCCCGAAGATACCCTTGCGCTTGCCGTTTTCAGCCAGCCATTGTTCATATGTCATGTTGCCCAGCGCAGCATATGCACCCTCAGCCAGCGGCGCTAAGAACCTTGCAGGCGCACGCTCCTGCGTGATGATTATGCTCCAGTCCTCAGCCACACCTGTATTGAACGGAAGTTCAAACACCCTCAGCAGACCTGTTTTGTCGCGCTTGCTTATGACAGGTTCATACCTGCTCTTTTCCAGCGCAAAAGTCAGGCGGTCGTCCCAGCGGTTCTCAGGGAAGATGTTCACCTGCGATATCTCGGTGCCCTCTTCATTCTGACCGCCTATCATGGCAAATCTGAAAGTATAGTCGGTATACCTTTGCAGCTTCATCTTGCTGATTATCTGCGAGCGATGCTTATCGTGGTCACCTATCTCCCACACCTCAGCATTGCCGAGCGTTGTGGTCATGAATGCGCGCTGACCCGCATTGCTGCGGCAGCTTTTATCGAACCCGAATTTTCTTGGGTCAAATCCTATTATTTTACTCATTTGCTGTTCCTCCGTGTTTATACCGTCCGACATAGAGTGAGCAGCATTCAATTTTATAACACAGTCGCTCACATACTCTGCCCGACCGTTTTTTACCAGCCCCTTAGCCCGTTTAGGGTAAGTCGAGCCGATGACGTTTCCGTTTTCGTCAATAATGACTATCTCTTTTGACATTATATACTCCCTCACAAGTTTTTTATCATGGGTGTCTTCCCCTGAAAGAAGCATTGTACTGCGGCAGCTGTTTTTTGTTATGGGTGTCATCCCCGTACCGTAACTTTAATTATAGCAAATTTACTCCCTTCTGTCAATCGGGATTTGGGGTTTTACATGAAAAATTTTTGTTTATTGGATTATTTTTGTACACAGGTTCAGTATTTGGTTCAGCCGATGGAAGGTTATTATTCACTCTACACTATTTAAATCAAAAAAATGCCTGAGAATATCACATTATGAAATATTTGCCATCACAAACACATCGAAAATGTGTATAATTTATAACCATTCTCCGCATAACACACCACCGTTTTGCCGCCTGAAGCCCCCATATGATCTATAGCAAGCCCCCGCCCTGCATATGACATATATCACAGCTTTCTGTACGTTGGTTTGGGCTGTTTGCACCAATAACTTTTAACCTTGACTAACCGAATTTGTACCAATGTCCAAAAATCAAAAATCCACTTGACAAACGGGTGGGATTGGTGTATACTCATACTCGTAAACAGCAACGGCGCTGTGGACTCGATGTTGAGTCCACAGCGCTTTTATTTTTTGGAGGGATAATTATGGTTAATGTACCCGAGATCTTCGGCTCTGATGTTTTCAATGAGTCGGTAATGAGAGAAAAGCTGCCTAAAGCTACGTTCAAGGCGCTGAAAAAGACCATCGACAACGGCGACCCGCTTGCCGCTGATGTGGCAAACATCGTGGCTAATGCCATGAAAGACTGGGCTGTTGAAAAGGGCTGTACACACTACACCCACTGGTTCCAGCCGATGACAGGTCTTACCGCTGAAAAGCTGGACAGCTTCATTCAGCCCGCTGACGGCGGTCATGTTATCATGGAATTCTCGGGCAAAGAGTTGGTAAAGGGTGAACCCGATGCTTCCAGCTTCCCCTCAGGCGGACTGAGAGCCACTTTTGAAGCAAGGGGCTACACCGCATGGGATCCGACTTCTTACGCATTCATCAAGGAGAAGACCCTCTGCATACCTACTGCTTTCTGCTCTTACAATGGCGAAGCACTGGATAAGAAGACCCCTCTGCTGAGGTCTATGGAAGCGGTAAACCGCTCGGCACTGAGAGTGCTTAAGCTGTTCGGTTCAGATGCCACAAGAGTTATCTCAAATGTCGGTCCCGAACAGGAGTATTTTCTGGTGGACAGAGAGATGTACTCCCACAGAAAAGACCTTATCTTCACAGGCAGGACACTGTTCGGCGCACCCGCACCAAAGGGTCAGGAGATGGAAGATCACTATTTCGGCACCATCAAGACAAGAGTTGCGGCTTACATGAAGGATCTCGATGAACAGCTGTGGAAGCTGGGCATCTATGCAAAGACCAAGCATAACGAGGTCGCACCTGCACAGCACGAACTCGCACCTATCTACGGCACTACCAACATCGCCACTGACCACAACCAGCTGACGATGGAGATAATGAAGAGAACTGCAAGAAAACACGGTTTCAAGTGTCTTCTGCACGAAAAGCCTTTTGCAGGCATCAACGGTTCGGGCAAGCACAATAACTGGTCACTTGCCACCAACACAGGCGTGAACCTCCTTGAACCCGGCAAGACCCCTGCCGAGAACGCACAGTTCTTACTGTTCCTGACTGCTGTTATCAAGGCTGTTTACGATTATCAGGATGTTCTCAGGGCTTGCGTGGCTACTGCGGGCAACGACCACAGACTGGGCGCTAACGAAGCACCTCCCGCTATCATCTCTATTTTCTTAGGTGATGAGCTGACAGGCGTGCTTGATGCCATCGTCAACGGCTACAAGTACGAGGGCGAACACGTTGAAATGGAGATAGGCGTTGATGTTCTGCCGCATTTCGCAAAGGATACCACCGACAGAAACAGAACTTCGCCTTTCGCTTTCACAGGCAATAAGTTCGAGTTCAGAAGTCCCGGTTCAAAACTCTCCTGCGCAGGTCCCAACACTGTCCTCAACACCATAGTTGCTAAGGTGCTGGACGATTTCGCTGACGTTCTCGAAAAGGCTGACAACTTCCAGGACGCACTGGACGACCTTATCAAGAACACCATCAAGGAGAGCAAGGCTATCATCTTCAACGGCGACGGCTATTCTGAGGACTGGGTGAACGAAGCTGAGAAGAGAGGTCTGCTGAACCTTAAGAGCACACCTGAAGCTGTTCCCACCTACCTTGCGCCCAAGAACGTTGAGCTGTTCTCAAAGTACAATGTCTACAGCGAGACCGAACTGAGGTCGCGTGTTGATATCCTGCTGGATGAATACTGCAAGACCATCAACATAGAAGCACTGACCATGATAGACATGGCAAAGAAAGATATCCTGCCTGCGGCGGCTACATATATCAAGGAACTGGCACAGACCTCAAAGCTGGCTAAGGACTGCGGCGCTGACACAAGTTTCGAGGACGATCTTGTGAAAAGACTTTCTTCTCTGGCGGCACAGACCTACAATAAACTCTCCGCACTGGAAGAAGCTGAGGTCAAGGCAAGAGATATCGATGATATCGAAACTCTGGCTAACTACTACCACGACACAGTTTTCGTGGCTATGGGCGAACTGAGAGCGGCGGCAGACGAGATAGAAACTCTGGTGGGCGAAAAGTACTGGCCTTATCCCACATACGGTCAGCTGCTGTTCTACGTAAAGTAACGGCATACCCATATTAAAATTTCCCCGCTTAAGGGGATACCATAAACAAGTAACACGAGGAAGTGTATGCAGACGGTCCGTCCGTCGGTGTACACTTCCTTTTTATTTAGGAGGAATTTTTATGTCAAGTACGGTAACTCCACTGGCTGCCGAATTCAGTGCGGTCAGCACCATATGGGTGCTGGTCGGCGCGGCGCTGGTGTTCTTCATGCAGGCGGGCTTCGCAATGGTAGAAGCGGGATTCACGCGGGCGAAAAACGCGGGCAACATCATTATGAAGAACCTTATGGACTTCTGCATCGGCACACCGCTGTTCTGGCTGTTCGGATTCGGCATCATGTTCGGTGCAGGCAAATTCATCGGCGCTTATCATGGCATAGCCGATGAAACTTACGCATCGGTATCACCCGATGGCGTACCATTCTTCGCTTATTTCATCTTCCAGACCGTTTTCTGTGCAACGGCGGCGACCATCGTTTCGGGCGCTATGGCTGAGAGGACAAAGTTCATATCCTACTGCATCTACTCTGCCTGCATCAGCCTGATAGTATACCCCATCGAAGCACATTGGATATGGGGCGGCGGCTGGCTTTCGGAACTTGGCTTCCACGATTTTGCAGGCTCTACCTGCGTACACATGGCAGGCGGCGTTGCAGCATTTGTGGGCGCAAAGATACTCGGACCCCGCATCGGCAAGTATGACAAGAACGGCAAGCCGAAAGCTATCCCCGGTCACAACCTGACCATCGGCGCACTGGGTTGTTTCATACTCTGGTTCTGCTGGTTCGGATTTAACGGCGCTTCCACCGTTTCGATGGAGGGCGAAAACATCGCACTGGCAAGCAAGGTCTTCACCACCACCAACCTTGCGGCGGCGGTCGCCACCATCGTCACCATGATATTCACATGGATAAAGTACAAGAAACCCGATGTTTCCATGACCCTCAACGCATCGCTTGCAGGTCTGGTAGCGATAACAGCAGGCTGTGACACGGTATCGCCTGTATCGGCGGCGATCATCGGCGCAGTTTCGGGCATACTGGTAGTAGTTGCAGTAGAGTTCATCGACTCAAAGCTGAAAGTTGATGACCCTGTAGGCGCATGCGGCGTACACCTCTGCAACGGACTCTGGGGCACTATCGCAGTAGGTCTGTTCTCTGACGGCACTATCGGTGAAAAAGGTCTGTTCACAGGCGGCGGAGCACATCTGCTGGGCATACAGGCACTCGGCGCAGGCGCAGTCATCGTATGGGTGGCAGGCACAATGTTCGTGGTATTTGAAGTCATCAAGCACACCATCGGTCTGAGGGCTTCCGAACAGGAAGAGATAATCGGTCTGGATATAACCGAACATGGTCTGGTGTCCTCTTATGCAGACTTCGCACCCACTATGGCACAGGCATCACTTTCATACACAAAGGACGATGCAAAGAGCGTAACAAAGATAGCACAGACCGCAAAGCCTGCCGTACCTGTTGAAAAGGCAGTCGAGGTCGAAAGCTACACTACAGGCAAAGACAAGCTGACAAAAATAGTCATCATCTGCAACCAGCAGAAACTCAACACGCTGATAGATGCCCTTGAAGATATCGATATCACAGGCGTTACCGTTACAAATGTTCTGGGCTGCGGCACACAGAAAGGTCAGCCCGAATACTATCGCGGCGCTGTTATAGAAGCCAGCCTTATACCAAAGGTCAAGGTAGAAGTCGTTGTAGGCAATGTTGCTCCACGCGCTGTCATCGACACCGCAAGAAACGTGCTTTACACAGGTCACATCGGTGACGGCAAGATATTCGTTTACGGTATCGACAATGTCATCAAGGTGCGCACAGGCGAAGAGGGGCGCGATGCTTTGCTGGACAGCCCCGCATAACACAAGCGTTTCACCTACCCCATCTTATATAGCAAAAGTACCGACCTGCGCAAATGCGGGTCGGTACTTTTTATACTGATATATTTGGGTGATGAAACTTCTTTATATTGCCAAACCCAACTTAGTAATGGGCATATATTCAAACATTACATCACTAATCACTTGTCAAAAAGCATTTTCTCTGCCGAGTATCACACTCATAAGAATTGCACCGACACTCGGCAGAGAGAAAATATCATTTACGGTTCATAAACATTGATTGCCCAGTAACTGTCTTTCTTAGTTATTATCACACCATCAGATGTATCTGTAGCTGCTAATCTTCCTTCAAAGTCATAATAATTATTGTTATTGCCCTTGATAACATAATAAGCACCATTTACATCTTCTGTAACGGTAGGCATCATCGTAGGGTCACCAATTCCTTCTACATTCGCACGAAGCACTGTATACGGAGCATTCCATGCCTTAAGGCTGTAACCATCGTCACGGAAATCGTATCCACCGGAAGCAACCTCTAATGTATCACCTACTCTAAGAATATCGCCATCGCTCAGGGAGGTGAATGTTTGAGGTACATATTCCGCACTCTCCACACTAGCCGTAAAGGTAACAGTATCGGTATAACTGCCTGCGGGCTTGCCGCTGTAATCTTCAACATTTATGCCGATGGACTGCGATGCAGGGAGGTCGGTGAACTCCCATGAAGTTGCAGGGGCGCTGTCATCTTCGTAGTTCATCATTTCATAGCGTACTTCATTTTCGCCCGATCTGAGCGCCCAGTCGTTTGCCGATGTTGCTGTGACTACCAGCTTTTTGCCCTCTTCGAGAGTGCCGCCTGCCTTTATCTCGCCTATCTCGTTCCAGCCGCTGTTTTTGATGTCGAATGTGGCGGGTATAGTGATGGTGTAGTCTGATGAAGTTACAGGCTGGTCAGTGTCACCGCCGCTGATGCTGCTGCCCGATTCATTAGATATAACAACAGAATCATTGAACTTAACACCGCTTGTTGTTGGATCAGGAATACTCGCATACACGCTCAGCGCCATCGGCACTGCCATGACAGCCGCGCACAGCATGGTCGTCGTTCTTCTTAAAATTGCTTTCATTTTTATACCTCCCCGATATGGAATTTTTTTATTTAAAAGCGCCGAATATAGTGCGCTTTTTTCTGCATAGTCTGCCAAAGCCGCAATTATTGTCAGCGGGATAAGCATATCCACCTTTTACATAACTGCGACAAAATATTGAACAGTTTTAAGTTTGCTAACATTATAACACATTTTTACACAAATTGCAAGCGATTTGATTAATTTTTCTTGATGTTTTTGGATAAAATACTTAACTGAATATCTTCGTGAATATCCCCGAACTTTTGCGCCATAATATTTTCAGATAAAAAAGCGGTCATCGGTCAGCAAAGCGATGACCGCATTAAAAAGGACTGATGATATGACATTGACAAAACGCGGGCTGATGCGGCTGTGTACGCTGTCACTGGCGGCTGTGACCGCACTCTCGGTGAAGAGTTACAAGCTGATGAAAAAAGCCGATGCCGCCGAACGTTCGGTAAACAACAACTACACCGCCGCCGTCGAAGAACTGGCGCACAGCTGTGACAGCCTTTCCAACGTGCTTGAAAAACAGCTGTATGCAGGTTCGGGGCAGGTACAGCAGACCCTTGCTGTTGACCTCTACCGCGAAGCCGCCACCGCAAAAGCGGCGCTGGCGCGTCTGCCTGTGGCAAAACTGGGGCTTGAAAACACAAATAAGTTCCTCTCACAGGTGGGCAACTACTCGCTGGCGCTGTCAAAAAAACTGGAGAACGGCGAAGAACTCACAAACGAAGAGTACTCGAACATCGCAAGGCTCAGCGAATTTTCGCAGACGCTGAGTGACAGATTATGGGAGTTAGAGGGCGAAGTGGCAGGCGGCGAACTGACTTTTCAGCAGAGCGAAAGCATGATGACCGATAAAGAACCGCCCCATGTAACAGAGGGTTTCACCGATTTTGAAGGCGGCTTTGATGACTACCCCAAGCTCATCTATGACGGACCGTTCTCCGACAATATCATGGAACAGACCCCGAAAATGACCGAAAACGCCGATGAAGTCAGCCGCGACTTCGCCTTGCAGAGGGCTTCTATGGCGCTGGATATCAACCCCTCCGACCTTTCGGAAGTGTCGGAAGTCGGGGGCAAAATGGCAGGCTGGCGCTTCTCCGACAAAGAGGGCGGGGTGTTCTGCGAGGTCACAAAGCAAGGCGGGTATATCTCGTATTTCCTCAACATGCGCGATGCGGGCAAGCCGATGATAGGCAAAAATGCGGCGCTCGACTACGCCAAAGAATACCTCGACTATCTGGGCATTCTCTCAATGGACGTGACCTACTACGAGATACAAAACGGCGTGATGACCGTGAATTTCTGCTATGATGACTTGGGCAGACGCATCTACCCCGACCTTGTAAAAGTGACCGTTGCGATGGATAACGGCGATATTCTGGGGTACGATGCGCGGGGCTTTCTGGTGAACCACCACAACCGCCGCTACGAAAAGAAGCTGTGTTCGGTGCTTCGTGCAAAAGAGGAAGTTTCGCCGCGCCTTACAGTCCTCAGTGACCGCATGGCAGTCATACCCACCGACGGCGGAAACGAAGTCCTCTGCTATGAATACACCTGCCGCGCAGGCAACGGACGCAAGGTGCTGGTCTATATAAACGCATACAACGCCAAAGAAGAACAGGTGCTTCTGCTGGAAGAAAACGAAAACGGCACGCTGACTGTTTAAATTATGTGGTTATCCCGCTGACACACCACAAAAACAGCGGCTATACAGAACTTAAGGTTCTTGGCGTATGGCGCTCAATTATCCTTTTGTTTACCGCATTTTTAGCTGGTGTGCTAAAGGGATAGTCATATTAAATTATTCAGACGACGAAAGGAGATCATCACATGGAATTTGCAAATTCAAAGACTAAGGAAAACCTTATGAGGGCATACGCGGGGGAAACTCAGGCAAGGACGAGGTACAATTTCGCGCAGGAAAAGCTGAAACAACAGCACTATGCAGTTTCGGAACTTTTCAGATTTACCGCCGACCAGGAAAAGGAACACGCGGAAGTTTTTTATAACCACCTGAAAGAATTTTCGGGTCAGCAGGTGAAAGTCTGCGCCGACTACCCTGTTGACCTCAGCACCGATGCCTGCGAACTTCTGAAACTGGCAGTACAGCATGAAACAAACGAGGCAGAAGACCTCTACCCCGAATTTGCCCGCACCGCAAGAGAAGAGGGCTTCGCTGATATAGCCCGCGACTTTGAGAACATCTCGAAGATAGAGAACACTCACGGCAGGCGCTTTGAGAGTTTCGCAAAGCTGCTGCGGGAAGGCAGGCTGTACAAGTCTGACAAAAGCGAAGTGTGGGTCTGCCTGAACTGCGGCTTTATAGTCGAAAGTGACAGCGCACCCGAAAATTGCCCTGTATGCGGTGCAGATCAGGGGTATTATATCAGGCTGTGCATGGCTGAATGGGGCGCACGCGGCGGCTGTCAGTGACAGAAAAATGAAAATTTTAAACTACACCAAAAATATCTCCTTTACCTCTTGCAATTTCTGACAAAAGAGGTTATAATAGTAGAAAAGGCGCGGCAGATAGTCTGCGTACCAAAAAGGAGGAAATTGAAATGGCATATTCTGTAACTAAGGACACCGTTATCGGTGATATCCTCGACGTTGATTTTGACGTTGCTCCCCTGTTTCTGGAGATAGGCATGCACTGTCTGGGCTGCCCTGCATCGAGAGGCGAAACTATCGAGGAGGCTTGTGCTGTTCACGGCACCGATCCTGAAGCGCTGGTAGCTAAGCTGAACGCTCACTTCGCTTCAAAGCAGTAATAGGATAACAGAGTTTTCTTAAGGCACTTCTGCACCATGCAGGGGTGCTTTTTTTGCCTGCCGAAAGGGCTGTTGCAGTCTTTAAAATACGCTTTTTTGGGGGACTGATGGTTGATTTTTTTGCTGTGATGTGTTATAATTATCAAAAAGTTTAAATGAGGTCACATCGGATCAAACATCAACTCAGTTTTTCCTCATTGATAAAGGTATTTTGCAGTGGTGTGCTAAAGAGATAGTCATAATCGCAAATGCAATCACACGTTGCGCAATTGCAAAGTTTGATTGGTTGAAAATCGCCGTTTCAAGTGGTATCATTATTTCATAAGATAAATACATGACGGAGGTCAGCAAAATGAGAACGTACACAAGCAGGCACGCCTATATGGGTCGCGGTGCTGTGAGGAATGTTTCACCGATAAAGGTGATGGCGCTGGTGACATCGATAATGGTCATCATCGGCATGGTATTCCTTGCGGTAGGCTTCGGCGTGAACAAAGGTCATCAGCACACCAAAGCAGTCTGTACTGAGGAAGTAAATGCACTGGTAGTTGATATAAAATATGATTCAAGCGGTCTTGGGTCGCCTGTTTACAGATACGATTTCGGCGGAAAAGAGTATAAGACAAATACGAACACCTATTCAAATCACCCGCCATACGATAAAGGCGACACCGCAAAGATAATGATATCCCCCGATGACCCCGAAAAGATATATGTACCGACCGATAACACGGCGGGAATGCTCAGCAAGATATTTATGATCCTGGGCAGTTCGCTGGCAGGTATCGGCGTGCTGGTATTCATACTGGCAAGTGCGGTGATAAAGTCGGGCAGAAGACAACAGATGCAGAATAACGAACCTTGGGAAATGTAAAAAGATATTTTTTCGCGAAAGCGATATCGGTAAAATTATTTTAAAACTATGTTATCAAAGGAACATAACGGAGGTAAAGAAAAATGGCAAGGGTCAGAAAAAACAGTCCTGCGGGCATGATAATAGGCGGTATATGTTTCATGCTGGTCGCAGCGATTGTATTTACAATGGGACAGAGAGAAAAAGCGATGCAGAAACGCTGCACAGAAGAAACTTCTGCAACGATAACCTCTGTTGACAGGCAGACAAGAAGCAAAAAATCGGGCAAACACAGACATTACTACTATGTTTACAAATCAGGCTACATTTTCGATGTGGGTTCAACTTCATACAGCGGCAGCACCACGCTTAAGTCAAGCCCGACTATCGGTGAGTCGATAGCAGTCTACTACAACCCAAACGACCCTGACGAGAATTACACTGACAATGACAAAGTTGATTATGCTGCATTTTTTGTACCGATACTCTTCGGCGTTCTTGGCTTGATGTTCTTTATAACGGGCATAAAAGAAGGAAAGGAAGAACGCTCATACGGCGGAAATTACCGCAATTCGGGCATCGGCGGTGCGATAGTCGGTGCGGCACTCAGCGACAGCAGCAACAATTACAACAGCTACAACAATAACAACTACTACGGCAGAGTCAACAGCTATAACAGCTACGACCAGAACGGTTTCAACGGTAACAACGGCTATAACGGTTACAATAACCAGAACGGTTTCAACAGTAACAACGGCTATAGCAGTTACAACAACCAGAACGGTTTCGGCGGTAACAACGGCTATAACGGTTACAACAACCAGAACGGTTTCGGCGGTAACAACGGCTATAACAGTTACAACAACCAGAACGGTTTCGGCGGTAACAACGGCTATAACAGTTACAACAACCATAACGGTTTTGATGGAAGTAACGGCTATAACAACGGTTACAACAATAACTACAACGGCGGTTATAACGACAGCGACTTCAATCAGCTGAACTGATATCGTGTGGTTTGAACAGAACAGGAAAAAGATTTCCCCTGTCCCGTATTTTCGGGTCAGGGGCGGTCTGCATTATTGCGGCTTCGCTATAAGTTAAGACAGGAGGATAAATATGGCATCTATACTTGACGGCAACAGACAATTTCATATACAGACATTACCCGAAGAAGTCGGGAGATATGTGGTACTGCCGGGCGACCCGGGTCGTGTACCGAAAATAGCGGCTCTGCTGGACGATGCGAAACAGGTGGCTTACAACAGGGAGTTCAATGTGTACACGGGGTATCTCGACGGTGAGATGGTGACAGTCTGCTCAACAGGTATCGGCGGACCTTCTGCGGCTATCGCGGTGGAAGAACTGGTAAAGTGCGGCGCTGATACTTTCATAAGGGTGGGAACATGCGGCGGCATGCACCTTAAGGTCTGGGGCGGCGACCTGATAATCGCGGGCAGTGCCATTCGGTGCGAGGGCACTACTAAGGATTATCTGCCCGACGGCTATCCTGCGGCGGCGGATTACACGGTCATAAAGGCGCTGGCTGAGTCGGCTGAGGAATTATCGGCTGATGAAAACGGCAAGCGTTACCATGTGGGCGTGGTACATTCAAAGGACAGCTTTTACGGTCAGGTCGAACCTGAGAGGTCGGGCGTGGCATCTTATCTTCTGCCGAGATGGGAGAGTTTTGAGAAGTGCGGGTGTCTGGCTTCGGAGATGGAGTGCGCGGCAGTCTTCGCAGTGGGACAGGTGCTTGACGTAAGGTGCGGCGCGGTGCTGACCGCTATCTGGAACATGCAGCGTTCTCAGCTTGATCTGCCCGACACGATGACGAATGACTCTTCGCGTGCAATAAAGTGCGCGGTTGAAGCTATCCGCAAAATGATAGCGGCTGACAAGAAAAAGAAAAGCAAGCGCGGTGACAAGTAATGTCGGCGGCGCAGTGACGGTCGATACGGAGGTGCTGTAATGGGGCTTAATATCAGAAAGAGCTTTAAGATAGGCAATTTATTTAAGATAAACAAGACCAAAAAAGGTGTCAGCGTTTCGGTGGGCAACAAGAACCTCAAACTGACGGTAAATGACAAAAAGAAAGTGACTTTCGGTCTGCCGGGTACGGGTATATCTTATGACACCACGCTTGGCGGCGGTAAAAAGACTTCAGGCAAAACTTCGGCAAAAAAGCCTGCGGCTAAGAAGTGAGCCGATGTTTTGCAGGCTTTACATACACGGAAATTCGGTGAAGAGCGCTGCCGCGCTGTTTGAGAAGAGGTTTGGCAGGGCGGTGAAGATCGGGAGAGATCACCGTTTCACAGCTTTTGAGATGACGCTGAAAGAGAACAATGAACATGACCGAAACAAACTGCGCACTTATCCCGATGGTTTTCTGTACTACGAGATAACAGCTGAACTTGAGATATACGAAGATCATATCCGCGTGACGGACGAGATACTGAAAATGCTTTGGGATAATGGTCTGCCTGCTGTGGTTTCCTGTGAATATGAAGAAGAACTGAACCGTTACATTTTCAGCAAATAAGTGCTGAAAGTTCGTATAATCGGCAGATAAAACGTTTGAGCAAAAGTGTTTTTCCGACAAATCACACAATGATACAGTGTTCGGTACCGGCGTCGGCGCTGAGCATCATCAAGTTATGACATAAGCATATCCCCCCTGCTGTTTTATTGCAGGGGGGATATTTTTCACTTATGGTGATCTTTGTAAGGAATACGCCATCAATTGCCTGTCAGGAAATCGTGGTTTACTTTGGCGTTGGTATATATCAAATAATCATCTGCATAACTTCCGCCAACATCTGTATTACTGCCATCAAGCAATCTCATTGAAAGATTTACCCTGTAGTTAGCGTATTCTGTGAAGTTTTCACCTGTCTTTGCACTAAATCCGATATTGATGTTGATGTAGCCATTTTCATCAATTATAAAACCTGCTGTGCCGACCGCATCTTTCGGTATCTCAAAACTTAGTGTCTTGGCATTTGATGGTACAGGCACGATATTTTCATAGTTACCGCACTTTATGTACAGATCGGTCTTGCCTGCATCCGTTACAGGTTTACCCGCTTCATCAGGTTCAACTTCGTGTGTCTGTGCATCACGCTTAACAGCGCCCCAGTATTTGTCTATGCTTGTTACATCGGCATAATTCACGGCTGTGTACGTTCCTTCTGTCGGTGTATCAGTCTTTTTCTGCAAAGACAAGGTCACACTTAGTTTTTCAGCACTCTCAGCGGCACTTTCAATATTTGAGATATTGTACTGCGCAGTCGTGTTGACAGGCATATACTCGTTCATAGAATATTTGCCGCTTATACCCAGCCTTGATAAGTTTTCACTGGGCGCTCCGTCCAGATCGAAACAGTCAGATTCAGGTTCAGCAAAATAGTTAAGGCTTGCAGAATCCATCGACTGGCGATAGAATATGTGCTTTGTAGCCGAAGGTTCTTCTGCCGATTCTGACATGCTTGAAAATGCAAGACTTGCCGCATCATACGCAAGAGTTGAAGCCGCCCTCACACTCACGCCCGTATCACTCATAACCTTCTGCGGGAATTGCTGTTTAAGATATAGCAGATATTTCACGTCTTGTGGTAGGCATGATGTAGGCATAAAGTAGGCAAAAAAGTGAGTGCGGTTATAGCCGCTGCCTGTATATGCGAAAAATCGCCCTCGGAGTATTGAACTCTGAGGGCGATTAAATGGATGATGGCAGGGCAACTTTGAACCCACTGGAGTCAAAGTTGCCAAAAAAGAGCCGAGACAAATATTTATGTCTCGGCTTTGCAGATTAATACTTATCAAATAAGTTTATTATGGTGTAACCTTTTCTTCTATATAGATTCTTGCATTGGTGAATTTGACATAGTCAGTTCTACTTAAAACAGCATTATCCTGATCATCGATTAAAGAAACTGTAAGGAAAATTCCATAATTGGCATACTTCAAACCAGCTGTTTCAAAGTCGCTACCTGACAAGACTTTAAAGGTGATTGGAATTTGATATGCCTTATCTTGATAATAGGCTGAAAGATCAGATTTATTATACGTATAAATCAAGACACTATCTGTAGTTTCATCGTCATCTGGTGTAATTCCATTAAATACTGAAAAAGAATCCTCATCAATATAATCGAATATTTTTTTATCAGTACTGTAATTATCATCTATGGTTTTAAGTTCAATCTTACACCTTACCTTTGTTGCTGAAGCCCATGCACTCTGACACTTCTCTACGTCATAAGAGCCGTTTGTCTTTATTTCCGCAGGAAGTTTTTTAATATCAGCTTCGTCATTCGCATTTATTCCTAGCTGTGGAATCTGCCCTTCATTATAAATTTCAAGTGCATCATATGTCAATTCAGCAGTCTCAGAATCATTGGTATAATACCGGTTTGTTGTGCCTGGTGCAGATGATTGATCTGATAGTTCATCTGTTTTATCCAGAACTTTACTATAAGCGGTGGCACTTTGATTTGACGACATTTTAGAAAGTGCAATTACTTTTGTTCCGTTTGTCGCTGGATTTTCCGGATAGAACTGAGCAGGAATACCTCCATTTTCAGTATCAAAACTTACGGTTACAGAGGCTTCAACTACAACTGTACCTTCAACAAGGAACGATGCCAACGGGACATTGTTCCGCATCTCAATATACGTTGAATTTGTTGTGGTATCGTTTACAGAATTCCATCTGGAATTATATTTTGTTACTGGATCATTATTGATTTTATAGCTTGTTACATCAACATTGTTGACACCCTTTATTCCTATATCACTATCAGAACCACGGTATTTATCAAACTGAACTGAAAGACTTTCATAAATTGTTGGAGGATTAGTACTGCCTAAATAAGTTAAAATACCATTTTTTCCGGCACCTTCTGTGATAGAAATAGTTGACCGCAAATCAGCACTTAGTTCATTATTCTCAGCATCAACACAATATCTCATCTCAGAATCGTTAACGCTCAGCTTATCAATGTATACTGTCTGATCATAGATGTCTCCTAAGAAAAGGTTTGCAGCATTATTCTCGCTTACAGTTGTTATTCTGGAAGGATAAGGATCGATACCTAAGTCTTTGGCTACTCCAATAGAATAATGATAAACCGTATCATTAGATATATATTGGGTATAGATAGTTAAGAAATAATGTTCCTCAAGCCTCTCGGCTGGATGATCAGCATCTTTTCCTAAAATGATACTATCCACGCTATACCTATCTGCATCAGGGATATCTGTTTCACCTTCGGCAATTGGACGGTATTCTACTCGTGTAGAGGTGCTGTTATCAGCAACCGTTGCGGTTCCAGAATGCTCAGATGTTTTAACTAGTGTTCCACTGGTATCAGGTTTAACTGTGACGATCATCATATCGTTGAAGTCTATGGGTGAAAATGCACCTCCATTTGAAAAATCTGAGAAATTCAATGTTGCAGTATTACTTGAACCAATATAGGAGTCCAAGTAATATGCTTTTGAGTTGTTCTGGGTATCTATCAAGACCATCTTTGTTGTACTCGGAAGGTAAGGTCTTGCTCCATTGACCTCTGGTGTCGAGTTATCAAACAACAGTGACTTCGGATAATTCGACAACAATGAATCTCCCGCATTAGCTGCCTTTACCCATTCATCTGCTGTTCTCTTATAGGTGAACGCAAACTCAAACGTAATAGGAACACCGATATTTTCAATCAGTGTATTCTCTACAAGGTTGGCGGCAGGATTGATCTTGTAAGAAGAACCCGACTCAACGTGAATATCAAAATCATATTCCAGAACTTTTCTGACGTAGATCGGTATATATAGATGATATGCGATCTTAGCACTTGCCACATTAGGAGTAGAACCGCTCCATGTTACTGTAGAAGGATCAAAATACTGAATATCTAACAATGTAAACTGGGCTGTATCAGCTGCTGTATCCGTGTCCTTGGCGACCATGCTAAACTGTGTTCCGCTTCGCTTCAAGCAGGGAACATTGTTATCTGTGGATGATAATGAAGTCTTTGCTACTGCTCCTGTCTGACCGGTTTTGATATTCAAAACTGTTCCAGCTTCATTAAATGTACATTTATGGATAACTGTTTTAGAAACGCCGTTATCTGTTGTTGAAGCATAGTTATAACCTATACCGGTGGTTGAATTATAGGGATCTGTATTTGTCAGCAAGGCGATATAATTGTTGATGAGTGCAGTCGTGTTTACATCATTAATGTCATCTACGATTAGAACAGGGAAATCTTTACCAGTTTCAAGCTTCTTAGAACCCATTTCTGATTTAAATGATGCAGAGTATTTTGACTTTGTACCTGATGCAGCAGAACTTGCAATAGAATAATACCCCGGAGCTTCCTCTTCGATTGCCTTATAAATTGCATTGATCGCTGCTGTATTTGCTCCGTCACCTGTCAGGAATTTTGTAGCATCAAGCTCGGTTTTAGGATTGATCGTAATGTACGGTTCAAGGAAAGAAACATTTGATTTATCAGTAGCAATGTCAACGGAGGACGTTGCTACTTCATTTGAAGCCACTCCTTGATTGTCTGCGAAGATAACATAGCCACCAGTGCCGCAGCTTCCGCTTCCGACAAGATCCTGTACCATTGTCGAAGTCTCTCCTTCAGCAAGAGTTTCCTGACGGGAGAAGCCGACGAGTTTGATGATGTTATTATCTGTATCATAAGTTCCGCCGCAAACGCAGCCCTTATTGGCTCCTCTCACTTTCACATTCTCTTCAAGAATATTATAACCATAACACTCCTTTTTTGTGTTTTTAAGGGATTCTCCAGATCCAGTTGCGTTGCTTTCATCTCGGTTAAGATACCCAACAATACCACCTGAATAAGTATCAGAAGAAATCGTACAATTAGATATCTTAAAATTATTAATAATCAATCTGCTATTCTTATTCTGACTGTTACCAGCATGGTGTCCCCATAAGCCGGATACACCACCGGCATAGTCTTTTCCTGTTATAGTATAGCCGCTTATGCTACTATTTTCAATTGTAACATTGTTAACATCTCGCTTTGCAGCACCTATGAATCCACCGGCAAAATTGTTGCTGCTCGTTATCTCACAATTTAGCTCTTTTCTGCAATAAATCAATACATTTGATATTGTTGAATTGCCGCTTGGTGTTGCATTGTAGCCAATTAGTCCTCCTGCCGTGTATTGAGATATTACAGACTGATTATAGATTTTGCAGTTAGAGATAGTATATATTGGTCTATTGAGAATACCGACCATACCCCCGGCATTAATCTCGGCATTTTCACATTTAACAAATGTTTCATCCTGATTTTCTGTTCCAACTATAACATCTTGGATAGTTACCGGACCAGTACGACTAACCCCGATGAACCCACCTACACCATAGTTATAGTCATCAGTTCCATCTCTACGTGAACATTCACTGACCACTTTAACAATACTGTAAGTTGCTTTATTATTAGAGATACTTATTTTTCCTTTTTTATTTCCATGTGATCTTCCTATCATTCCTCCTGTAGTTCCTGCTCCGTAAACAATAATTCCATTAGATTCTATAGAATTATTGTTAGTCATAGTAATGTTTGAGGAATTCAAATACCCCATCAATCCGCCTGTATATCTAATTCCTTTAACAGTTATTCCCTGTAGTGCAACACTATCCAAGGTTGGATCTGCGTTATCTTTTACAACCGCAAACAACATAGCAGCACTTAGTTGTCTACCAGTATTTGTATTAGCAGTCGTATAGTCTACATGTTTTCCGGCTGGTTGTGTTTTACCTTTTACATCAGTATAACTGTCCTTACTAATGCAATCACACTTTACACTTCCGGTTAAAATGAAATTAGAAAAATTGCAAGATACATCTTGGCAATTGAAAAGTCCTAAAACCGAATTAATATTATCAGCAGGTCTATAAGCATTGTTACAATCAGTGCTATAATAATAGTATTTTGTATTTTGATTGATCGTTGATCCATTGCCATTAAATGTGGAAACATTCAATCTTAAACTATCATTGTCATTGAAAAAGTTTCCTATACCTCTGAATCCATCAGACAAGTCATAATTCCCATTTGTCGCAAGATTAACAGTCCAGTTGCTGCTGCATATAGGCGCACTTCCTCCTGCATACTTGTAGATCAAATATGGAACGTATGTAGATGAAATGGTGTCCTTACTTGCATGGCTGTTATAATCATCACAGGAAGTATATGATGCAGCAGTTGAGCCAACAGCGCTATATGCAGCGTGCCTTCTCATGAAATAATCGGTATTGCTCGTTGCACTATAACCAAGAAGATTTGATGCCATGCCGCTGTTAACGATAAACGACATTAGAACAAATGCCTGTGAGTCGGGAACAGTGATTATTTTATCGGTGTCATTTACAGCCAAAGTGCTACCTGATGTTGCAATATCTGTAATAGAATAGTGCTTTACAATGGTATGATTGCCTGTGCTGTTTTTCATGGTGACATTTGCTTCTCGAGGCTTATAGCCCGAGCTTGACTCGGTGACAGCATATCCATTGATAACTCTGCCAATGATAGGGTTAACAAACATCCAGACGTTATTATCTGAATTAATCATATTATTATCTGGATTTTTCGCCGTCAGGCTAGTAGTGATTTTAGCATTATCAGTCAAACCGCTGATGCCACTACTGGGCATTCTTCTGAATACAAGTCCACCATCAATAACAACTCCAACATAACCTCCAACGGGAATATTCTGCGAATTATTACCATTCAAATAGAACTTTGCATTACTTAAATCGACCTGCACATTATCAATTATATTATCTCCACCAACAATTGTGCCAATTACAGATCCATAGACATTTGGTTGGTTAGAATTAGTATTATTCCAGCTTGTATACACTCCTGATTGAGCATTACAATTAATTGCACCTTCATAAGTCTTTTTCTTATTCAAGTTTCTAGAATCAATAATAATATTGAGATCTTTAATTACGCAGCCTTCGCTGTAGGTGATAAATGGATAAGGCGTTTGATTAGTGATTGAATTATTGTTGCCAACAATAACGCCACGGAAAGAGGTTCCTTTATCTTTAGCACCTAGACCCTTGAAATCAGTGCTGGTGGATTGGATAGTTATATTTGTACCTTCCAGAGGTTCGATAGAATAATAAGCCTCACAAAGATACTCGCGCATTTTATCAGACCCTTTGGTTACAGAAGAATCTGAGCTGTTAAAGTTATCTCCGTCAAACGAGAAAACTTTATGCTCTGTTTTTCCGTCACACCATGTATCGCCGAAGTTTGCATTGATAACAGCACCATCAAAACTTCCACTCGTAATCCACTTGGATATTTTAATATGGTTATCCCCTTAACACACCACAAGTAAGCTCACTGCACCAAAGCCGCCAAAAGCCTTAAATACGCGCTGTTTCCCAGCTTGCGTCGGTTGAATTTGTAACAGTATTCGGCAGCATA